>Ga0116181_1001865_pt1 | contig 17716 bp, 13 predicted proteins | sample AD_UKC075_MetaG_FD_89752 | JGI IMG/M metagenome (GOLD analysis project Ga0116181, IMG submission 89752) | Active sludge microbial communities of municipal wastewater-treating anaerobic digesters from USA - AD_UKC075_MetaG | ecosystem: Engineered > Bioreactor > Anaerobic > Digestate | place: USA...
CAAGGCACCACGCTGGCCCGGGGGGATGGATGCCGCCGACAGCTCGGCCGGCGGCGCCGACTGCACCGCATCCAGGTCGAAGTGGGTGCTGCCGGTCTGCAATGCCTGCACGCAGCGCCGCCAAACGGCATCCGGTCGCGGCACGGCAAAGCCGTAGGACACCAGGCCGCCGCTCTCCTGGCGGCGCACCGCGGTGGCATCGGCCACGGCGGTCTCGTTCTCGCCCAGGTCGACCTCGACGCTGCCCTGGGTGCCCTCGGGCAGGGGCAGGCTGCACTCGGCCTGGAAGCCGTGCAGCGACAGCTCGATGACCTGCAATGGGTAGGTCAGCACCGTGTCGTAGCTGCGCACCAGCAGGCGCGCCGGGCAGCGGATGGAGAAGCGCTGGTGCTGGCGCAGGCTCAGCAGGTCCTGCGCGCCCGCGCTGGGCGCGGGCAGCACGGCGCGGTACTCGGGCCGGTCGTAGATCGAGCGCAGCAGCAGGCGCTGGCGGTCGTTCAGCGTCTCGAAGACGCGGGTGCGCCGGTTGAAGAAGTGGTCCATCAGCGCCGGGGTCAGCACCGGGTCGTTGGTGGTGAAGAAGCGCCGGTGCGGCAGGCGGATGTTGTCCAGCTGCGCCTCCACGAAGTAGTGGTGCAGGTTCTTGCGCAGCCGCTTGTCGGCATAGGTGGCGCGGAAGCGCTCGGGCGCGGCCTGCAGGTCCAGGGTGGCGCCCACGGCCGGCGCGCCGTTGGCGAAGTCGTAGCTGTCGACCACGCGCGCCTGCAGCCGCTCGAAGTGCAGCAGCGACTCGTACATCTCGATTTTGTTGGGGTTGACCGCGATCACCAGGTGGCGGGTGTCGAAGTAGTCGCGGCAGTACGCGTACATGAACTTCATCAGCGGGAACAGGATGCGCCCGCCCGTGGCGCGAAAGCGCGGGTCGATCGCCAGCGCCGAGATCTCGGCGATGCGCCCGGTCTTGGCGCGCACCTGTCCCAGGTTGAACACCGACTGCAGCGGAAAGCCGAACACGCCCTCGCGGATCATCGAGATCGTGCCGACGACCCGGCCGTCCCACTTCGCGCACAGCGTGGTGGTGGTGGGCAGGGCGTGGTAGATGGTCACGCGCAGGCCCGACGGGTCGGGCTGCATGAAGCCGGCGGCGACATAGGCGTCGTGCAGGATGCGGAAGCACGCCTCCAGCTCCCCCTGCGTGTCGGCGATCTTCAGCGTCAGCCGCGGGTCCGGTGCCGGATCGCAGTCGATCAGGCTGCGGAACAGCGCGAACCGCCGCTCGCGCGGCAGCTGCGCCAGCGCCAAGCGCGCGCCCTGGTGCAGGGACTTGCGGGCAACCGAGGCCAGGGAACGTTTCATGAGGGCATGCAGACCGGATGGTGGCCGGGCGCCGGCAGACGCCCGAGGACAGCTCGTCCGTGCTGATCGGCACGCCGGCGCGCCGATGAAGGCTGGCGCGGTAACAGCATGTGCCACGCCAGTGTGCACATCCCTAGTCGGGACCAAGAAAGCCGGGTCCGCGCCGCGGCAATCGGGCTACATTGATCCGGCACCTTGGCAGTGCGCCGTGACGGATCGCACATTTCGGAGGGCCCGGCCATGAAGATCGCCTTCACGTCCTGCATGTCGTTCACCGTGTTCGCGCAGCAGCCGGTGTGGGACCAGATCGCCGCCCAGCGGCCCGACCGGCTGCTGCTGCTGGGCGACTCCATCTACATCGACGGCCCGCCGTTCCCCGACGGCAACATCCACCCGAAGAAGCTGGCGCCGGTCGATTTCCTGCAGCACGTGCTGGAACGCTGGCGCACCCAGCTCGACCAGCCGCAGTTCCGCGCCCTGGTCAAGGCGGTGCCCACCGACGCGATCTGGGACGACCACTACTTCCTGTGGGACGAGAGCTACGGCGAGCGTGCGATCGAGAAGGTGGTCTACCGCGAGAACATCCGCATCAGCCGAGCGCTGTTCAATGCCTTCTGCCGCACGCTGGACGCCCGCCTGGCGCCGGGCAGCTTTCCGTCGGCCTACAACGACACCCGCATCAACCAGCCCGACGAGCCGCCGCCGGGCTACCGCCACAAGGCGCTGGCGCCCGACCTGCACCTGCACCTGACCGATGGCCGCTCCTGGCGCATCGGCCGTGACCTGCTGGGCGCCGCGCAGCGCACGCAGATCGAAGCCAGGCTGGCCAGCGCGCCCACGGCCGTGCACCTGATCGCCTCGGGCTCGGTCGTGCAGGCCGACGACGATGCGCGGTGGGCGGAATTCGACGACCACGCCTGGCTGCTGGCGCTGGCGCGGCGCCACAAGATCCTGGTGCTCAGCGGCGACATCCACGCCAACCGCTTCAAGTCGACCAACCTGGGCGACGGCCACTGGCTGCACGACGCCACCTCGTCGGGTGCGGCGGTGTGCAAGCTGGTGGGCGTGGGCTCGAAGTGCCAGAACTACGGCATGCTGAGCACCGCCCCGGCGACGCTGCGGCTGGACTTCTTCAGCCACGGCACGCCGGATTCGGTGGGCTCCTGGGCGATCGACCGCAACACCTGGAAGGCCACGAGCATCTGAAGCCGGCCCAGCCGCCGGCTCAGGCCGGATGGTGCAGGAAATCCGCCGCCAGGTTGGCGAGGCTGCGCACACCGACGATCAGGCAGCCCTCGTCGGCAAAGAAGCGCGGCGAGTGGTTCGGTGCGGCCTTCATCACGTCCTGCCCCGCCGGCACCACGCCGACGAAATAGAACAGGCCCGGCGCCTCGCGCTGGAAGAACGAGAAGTCCTCCGAGCCCGTCACCTTGGGCACCAGCACCAGGTGGTTCTCGCCGACGCTGCGCGCCAGGCTGGGCCGCATCGCCGCGGTCAGCTCGGGGTCGTTGACGGTCACCGGGTAGTGCTTGTCAATGCAGACCACGCAGTTGGCGCGGTTGCCGCGGGCAATCGTCTCGCCCAGGTACTTCACCCGCTCGTGCACGTCGTCACGCATCGCCTCGTCGAAGGTGCGGATGGTGCCGGTCATCACCACTTCGTCGGGAATGATGTTCTGCCGCAGGCCGCCGTGGATGGTGCCGATGGTGACCACCGCCGGCTCGCGCGTCAGGTCGACCTGGCGGCTGACCACCGTCTGCAGGCCCATCACCACCTGGGCGCTGGTGACGATGGGGTCGACGCCGAACCAGGGCATGGCGCCATGCGTCTGGCTGCCGCGCACGGTGATCTTCAGGCTGTCGGCGCTGGCCATGGTGGGGCCGGGCCGGTAGCCGATCACGCCCACCGGCAGGCGGCTGGTGACGTGCAGGCCGAACACCGCATCGGGCTTGGGGTTCTGCATCGCGCCCTCGGCCACCATCATCTTGGCGCCGCCATCCTCGCCCTCGGGCGGCATTTCCTCGGCCGGCTGGAACAGGAACTTCACCGTGCCCGGCAGCTGCGCGCGCAGGCCGGCCAGCACCTCGGCCACGCCCATCAGGATGGCGGTGTGGGTGTCGTGGCCGCAGGCATGCATCACGCCCACCTGCTCGCCGTTCCACTCGGCCTTGGCCTTGCTGGCGAACGGGATGTCGACCTCCTCGGCCACCGGCAGGCCGTCCATGTCGGCGCGCAGCGCCACCACCGGGCCGGGCAGGCCGCCCTTGAGCAGCCCCACCACGCCGGTGTGGGCCACGCCGGTGGTCACCTCGTCCAGGCCCAGGGCGCGCAGGTGCTCGGCCACGATGCCAGCGGTGCGGAACTCGCGGTTGCCCAGCTCCGGGTTGGCGTGGAAGTCGCGCCGCCAGGCGGTCACGCGGGCCAGCACGGCCTGCGCCGCGGTGGCGATGGCATCGGCCAGCGGGCTGGCCTGCACGGGGATGTCGGTGTTCATCGGGAGGCTCCTGCTCGCGTGGGTTGGGGGTGAATCGAAGCGCGTCAGGGCTTGAAGTCGCCGGCCCACACCACCACCCACTTCGCGGGGTCGATGTGGCGGCGCAGGGCGGCATTCACCTGGGCGGGCGTCAGGGCGGCGATGGCGTCGTCCACCTGCTGCTGCCGCGCGAAGCGCCGGCCCAGGTGCAGGTTGCTGACCAGGGCGCCAGCCACTGCGCCGTCCTGGGCGCGGGCCAGGCGGCGCTGGTTCAGCAGGCCGATGCGGGCGGCGTCCAGTTCCGCCTGGGTGAAGCCATCCTTCAGCGCGCGGGCCGTTTCCTCCTGCAGCGCCGCCTCGACCCGGGCCTGGTTCTGCGGCGCGAAGATCGCCGACACGCGCCACGGCGTGTTGGGCTCGAAGCTGCTCCAGGCGGCGAAGCTGCGCACGTCGTAGCTCAGGCCGTCCTTCTCGCGGATGCGCGCCCACAGCCGGGCGCTGGCGTCGCCACCCAGCAGGTGGTTGGCCATCAGCAGGGCCGGGTAGTCGGGATCGGTGTCGTTGACCGCCAGCGACTGCTCCAGCAGCAGGTTGGCATTGGGCTTGTCGGGCGTGGGCAGCACCAGGCGCGCCGGCGGCACCGGCACCAGGGGCTGCGGCACGCGCAGGTACGCAGCCTGGGCCGACACGCCGTCGGCCGGCGCCTTCCAGTCGCCGAAGGCCTGGTCGAGCGCCGTGCGCACGGCCGCCACGTCCATGTCGCCGACCGCGCTGAACTCGCCCGCCGCCGCGCTGAGGAAGCGCCGGTGCACGGCCCGCACCGCGTCGATGCCGATGGCGTTGGCGGCGGCCACCAGTTCGTCGAAGCTGGGCGCGTAGCGCAGGTCGCCGCGCGGATAGGGGTTGCCGTGCCGCTGCAGCGCGTTGCCGGCCACCGCACCGGGCTCGCTGCGCTGGGCGGCCACGCCCGCCAGGGTCTGGCGGCGCCGCTCTTCCAGCGCATCGGCCGGGAAGGCCGGCTCGCGCAGCAGCCTGCCGACCAGGGCCACCACCGCCGGCAGGTGCTCGCGCACGGTGGTGATGCCCACACTGAGCGCCTGGCCGCTGGCATTGAAGCCGACCTCGGCGCGCAGCTTGTCGAAGGTGTCGCTGATCTGCGCACGGGTCATGCCCGCGCCGCCCTTGTCGATCAGGTCGCCCATCATCGCCACGGCCAGCTTGCGCCCGCGCAGGCTGTCGACATCGCCGAAGCGCAGTACCAGCCGCGCCTGCACCCGGTTGCCGCGCGTGCCCTTGGGCAGCAGCGCCACCTTCAGGCCGCTGGCCAGGGTGCTGACCTGGGTGCGTGCGTCCAGGTTGGCCGGCGTGGCGTCGAAGGCCTCGGCCTGCGCCACCGCCGTGTCACCCCGGTAGCCCTCGACCATCGGCGCCACGGCCACCAGGGCCGGCTCGGGCGCCCGCTTCGGGCTGTCGGTTGGCAGGTAGGTGCCCAGCGTGCGGTTGTCGGGCACCAGCATCGCCCGCGCCACGCGGTTCACGTCGGCCAGCGTCAGCTGGCGCATGCGGTCGCGGGCCAGGAAGAACAGCCGCCAGTCGCCGTTGCCGATGGCCTCGCTCAGCGCCACGCCCACCCGCTCAGGGTCGGCGAAACCCTGCGCCCAGTCATTGAGCCACTGCGTGCGCACCCGCTCCAGCTCCTCGGCGGTGAAGGGCTCGGCGTCCAGGCCGTCGATCGCGGCCAGCAGCGCCTGGCGCGCCTTGTCCACGTCCTGCCCGGGCGCCAGCTGCAGGCCCAGAAGCAGTGGCCCGGGCTCGGCCACACCCCAGGTGAAGCCGAAGCTGCTGGCCGCCAGCCCCGGCTCGACCAGGCGCTTGTGCAGCCGCCCCGACGGCGCGTTGCCCAGCATCGCGGCAATGGCCTCGGTGGCGGCGAAGTCGGGGTGCGCGGCCGGCACGCCATGCCAGCCGGCCAGCAGGAAGGGCGCACCGCCACGGCGGCGCACGGTGGTCGTGCGCTCGCCCTTCTGCACCGGGTCCACGGTGTAGGTGGGCGGCAGCACACGCGTCGGCCTGGGGATGGGCCCGAAGCTCTGCGCCACCCAGGCCAGCACCCGGGCCGGGTCGAAGCTGCCGGCCACCACCAGGGTGGCGTTGTCGGGCTGGTAGTGCAGCCGGTAGAACGCCTGCAGCCGGCCGATGTCGACGTTCTCGACATCGGCGCGCGCCCCGATGGGCGACTTGCCGTAGTTGTGCCACTGGTACATTGTCGCCAGCGTCTGCTCCAGCGTCGCGCGCACCGGGTTGTTCTCGCCGGCCTCCATCTCATTGCGCACCACCGTCATCTCGCTGTCGAGGTCGCTGCGGGCGATCAGGCTGTTGACCATGGCATCGGCCTGCCAGGCCAGGTACCAGCGCAGCGTCTCGTCGCTGGCGCTGAAGCTGGCGAAGTAGTTGGTGCGGTCGAAGCCGGTGCTGCCGTTGAAGCGCAGGCCGCGGCGGCTGAACTCGCCCATCACGTTGCGCTGGGTGGGCGTGCCCTTGAAGATCAGGTGCTCCAGCAGGTGCGCCATGCCGGTCTCGCCGTAGTTCTCGTGGCGCGAGCCGACGTGGTAGGTCAGGTTCACCGTGGTGCTGGGCTTGGTGGCGTCGGGCACCAGCAGCACCTGCAGCCCGTTGGCCAGCCGGTAGGCGGCGATGCCCTCGACCTGGGTGACGGCCGCCACGCCTGCCGGCAGGGCGGGGGCTGGCGTCTGGGCCTGTGCGGCCGGCGGCAGTGCGCAGGCGGCGGCAGTCAGCAGGGCGACCGTCAGGCGGCGCAGCGGGGCAGAACGGGCGATGGGCATGGCGGCGCGGTGCAGGGGAAGCGGCGACCGCGGCAGTCTAGGCTGCGGTCTGTTGCTGCAGTTGCAGCAGCAGCGCGGACAGCGACAGCCGCTGCGTCAGCACCTCGGCCATGTGGCGGGCGCAGCGGCGGTGCACCCGATCGAAGCGCGTCCACTCGAAGCCGTCCATCTCGGGCCGGTCGCGGCCCCAGGTGTCGGTGTAGTGGCTGTCGCAGTGGCAGGCGCCGGCGTCGAAGCGCTCGGTCAGCACGGCGAACAGGTGCAGGTCCTTGCGCGGGCGGTAGGCCATGCGGCCCAGGTCGAGCAGCGGCCGGTCGCTGAAGTCCAGGCCGGATTCCTCGCGCGTCTCGCGCAGCGCCGCCACGCGCGGCGGCTCGTGCGGCTCGATGCCGCCCTTGGGAATGTCCCAGTGCCAGGCGCCGGTGACATGGCACAGCAGCAGCTCCTGCTGCGCATTCAGCACCAGGATGCCGCAGGACAGGGTCTTCATGTGCGGGCCACCGGTGCGGGCAGCGGCGGCGCTGGTGGCGGGTCGCCCTTGAGCCGCCAGGCCGCGGCGGTCGCCAGCGCCGCCAGCGCCAGACAGCCCCAGATCACCGGCGTGTAGCTGCCCATGCGGTCGAACACCGCGCCGGCCACCCAGGGCCCCAGCAGGTTGCCGGCCGCCGCCCCGGTGTACAGCGTGCCGATGATGGCCGACACCGCCCGCGCGCCGAACAGGTCCATGCACATCGCCGGCATCAGCGACACGATGCCGCCGTAGCTCAGGCCCATCCACAGCGCGAACACCGCCATCGCGCCCCAGCCGCGCGCGCCCCACCACACCAGGAAGCACAGGCCCATCGACGCCATCGCCATCACCAGCGTCAGCGGGCGGCCGATGCGGTCGGCCAGCGCGCCGATGGCAAAGCGCCCGGTCAGGCTGCCGATGCCGATCAGGCCGACCAGGCCGACGGCGCGGGCGTCGTCCACGCCCAGGTCGCGCGCGGCGGCCGACACATGGGCGAAGGGCACGAACATCACCGGCCCGGCCAGCACCGTCATCAGGTAGAACCAGCGGAACTGCGGCGTGGCCATGGCCTGGCGCAGCGTGTGGCCGGCCACCGCCCGGCCGCCGGCGCCGCTGGCCGACGGCGCCCGCGCCAGCAGCAGGGTGGCGCCACCGCCCAGCAGCACCACGCCCACGGCCAGCACCTGCATCGCGCCGCGCCACTGCAGCGCGGCGATCAGCGCCGTGGCCCCCAGCGGCACCAGCACCGTGCCGGCGCCGATGCCGGCGCTGGCGATGCCCGCGGCCAGGCCGCGGCGGCGGGTGAACCAGGGCTGCACGCAGGCGATCGACGGTGTGTAGACCAGGGCGATGCCCACGCCGATGCCCACGCCGTAGGCCAGGTAGACCGCCAGCATCGAGGTGGCGACACTGCTGACCGCCAGCCCGGCGGCGATGCACAGCATGCCCGCGCCGCAGACGATCCGCGGCCCGAAGCGGTCGGCCGCCAGGCCGGCCGCGGCGCCGCCGGTGAAGTACACCAGGCCGCACAGGCCGAAGACCAGGGCCACGTCGGCCCGGCTGGCGCCGAACTGCGCCGACAGCGACTCGAAGAACGCGGCGAACGAGTACGAGACGCCGAAGATCACGCCCAGCGCCACGAAGCAGGCCCAGACGACGACCCAGGCCTGGCGGGATTCCTCGGGGGCGTTGGCTGCTGCAGCGGTGGCGGGCATCGCCCCAGTTTAGGGCGGTGCCGTGCGATGCCGTGTCAGGACCGGGACGGACTCAGGCGCGACGGCGGCGCGCCAGCGGCGCCAGGGCGGCCAGGCCCAGGCCCAGCATCAGCCAGGTCTGCGGCTCGGGCACGGCCACCACGGTGCGGGTGAAGGCGCAATCGGGGTTCTGACCATTGCTGCAGGTGAACCCGAGGTCGACGCCGTTGGTATACAGGAAGTTGCCGTCGGCATCCACGCCGTTGAAGCTCAGCGAGAGCCCGCTGCCGTAGAACGCGTAGTGACCGGCCGGCGCACCACCGGCGCGCGGCGTGAAGGTGACGAACACGTACTCGAACGAGTCGCCCGGCTGCAGCGACAAGGTGTTCATGCCGATCGCCGACGGCCGATCCGGCGTGCCGTTGTAGTGCCAGTTGTAGGTGTAGACACGCGGGGTGCCGTTGCAGTTGTTGGTGAAGGTGTCGCTGCAGGAGAACCAGACGTTCAGGCTGGCATCCGTCAATTGCGCGAACGGCCGCGCCTCGTACTGCTGGGTGAGCGGGTTGTAGAACTCGCCTTCCGTGGGCAGGTCCTCCGGCTGGAAGCCCGACAGGTCGCCCGGCGCCAGCAGCAGCGGCGTGGACTCCATGCCCAGCGTGAAGCGCAGGCGCACGTCGATCACGTCGGTCGGCCCGACCGTGCCGGTGGGTTCGACAAAGCTCAGGCTGCCGAACGGCAGCGCCGCAAAGGCGGCAGGCGCCAGCAGGACAGCGGCGGCGACGGCGGTGGCGCGAAGGGCAGAGATCATCGTGAAAAGCTCCCGGGTGGATGGCCTGCAGCCAGACTAGCCGAGAGGACCTGCCGCAGCAAAGCCACCACCCCGCATTCGCGGGTGTCCCGGCCCGGGATCCCCCTAAACTGCCCCACCCGTCCCGGAGCCCTTCCCCATGATTCTCGAGATCGCCGACATCCGCATCCAGCCCGGCCAGAACGCCGCCTTCGAGGAAGCCATCCAGCGTGCGCTGACCACGGTCGCCGTCCAGGCCGCCGGCATGCAGGGCTACAGCGTCACACGTGGCGTCGAGAGCCCCGAGCGCTACGTGCTGCAGATCGTCTGGGCGACGCTGGAGGACCACACGGTGGGCTTCCGCGAGGGCCCGCTGTTCCCGCAGTGGCGCGGCATCATCGGGCCGTTCTTCGCCCAGCCGCCGCAGGTCGAGCACTTCAGCCTGGTCACCAAGTCGGCCTGAGGCCCTGACATGACAGAAGCCGCCGCCGTCGCCCACGCAGAGTCGCAGTTCGACAGCGGCGCCTTCTTCGCCACGCTGGCGGCCCGTGTGGCCTGCCGCACCGAGAGCCAGAACCCCGAGCGTGCCGAGGCGCTGGCCGCGTACCTGGACGGCCAGATCGCACCGGCCCTGGCGGCGCTGGGCTTCAGGTCGACCATCCACCCCAACCCCGAGGCCGGCGCGCCGCCGTTCCTGATCGGTGAGCGGCTGGAAGACCCGGCCCTGCCGACGGTGCTGTTCTACGGCCACGGCGACGTGGTGCGCGGCCACGAGGGCCAGTGGGCCGAAGGCCGCGACCCGTGGACACTGACGCCGGCCGACGGGCCCGGCGGTGCACGCTGGTACGGCCGCGGCGCGGCCGACAACAAGGCCCAGCACAGCATCAACATCGCCGCGCTGGCGGCGGTGCTGGCCGCGCGTGGCGGCCGGCTGGGCTTCAACGCCAAGTGGCTGGTCGAGATGGGTGAGGAAACCGGCTCGCCGGGCCTGGCTGCGTTCTGCGCGGCGCAGAAGCAGGCGCTGGCCGCCGACGTGCTGATCGCCAGCGACGGTCCGCGCCTGCGCGCCGACCGGCCGACCGTGTTCCTGGGCTCACGCGGCGTTGCCAACGTCGACCTGGTCTTGAAGGAACGCGACGGTGGCCACCACTCGGGCAACTGGGGTGGCCTGCTGCGCAACCCGGGCACGGTGCTGGCCAACGCCATCGCCAGCCTGGTCGACGCCCAGGGCGGCATCCGCGTGCAGGGGCTGCGCCCGCCGCCGATCCCGGCCTCGGTGCGCGCCGCGCTGGCCGACATCGCCGTGGGCGGCGGCCCGGGCGACCCCGACGTCGACACCGCCTGGGGCGAGCCCGGCCTGACGCCGGCCGAGCGCGTGTTCGGCTGGAACGCGCTGGAGGTGCTGGCCTTCGGCTGCGGCAACCCGGCGCAGCCGGTCAACGCGATTCCGCCGGCCGCGCGCGCCACGCTGCAGCTGCGCTTCGTCGTCGGCACCGACCTTGGCAACGGAGGGCAGCGCATCCGCCAGCACATCGTGGCGCATCTGCACGACCACGGCTTTCACGGCGTCGAGGTCAGCGAACCGGTGGTGATGGCCGCCACCCGCCTGGACCCGGACAACGCCTGGGTGCGGCTGGCGATGCAGAGCCTGCAGGCCAGCACCGGCGTCAAGCCCGCCCTGCTGCCCAACCTGGGCGGCAGCCTGCCGAATGACGTGTTCGCCGACATCCTGGGCCTGCCCACGGTGTGGGTGCCGCACAGCTACCCGGCCTGCAGCCAGCATGCGCCCAACGAGCATGTGCTGCCGGCGGTGCTGCGCCAGGGCCTGGGCATGACCGCTGCCCTGCTGTGGCAGGTGGGCGAGCAGGCGGCCGTGCTGCCGCGGCGCGCGGGCTGAGGCCATGGCGGTCGCTCGCCGCCACCTGCTGCTGCACGGCGCCGCGCTGGGCGCCAGCGCCGCCGCACCGGCCCTGCTGCGCGCCCAGCCCGCGCCCACCGAGGTGGTGCTGGCCACACCGGGCCCTGGAAGCGCCGTCTCGCTGATCCCCGAACTGGCGGCCAAGACCGGCGCCGACCGTGCCGAGGGCCTGGCGCTGCGGCTGAAGTTCGTCAACGGCGGCGGCGTGGCGATCCGCGAGCTGAACAACGGCAATGCGCACTGCGCCGTGTTCGGCCTGCCGGCGGCGATGCACGAGAACCTGGCCGGCCCGAAGCTGGTGGCGCTGGCGGCACTGGAAGACCGCACGCCGCTGTCGCTGATGGTGCGCAGCGACCTGAAGGGCACGGTGCGCAAGGTCGAGGACCTGCGCGGCCGGGTGCTGGGCGTGCACAGCAACACCCTGACCACGCGGACCACCGGCCAGCAGTTCCTGCTGCTGGTGCTGCGCGCCCATGGCGTGCCCGAGGACACGGTGCGCTTCGTCGCCGCCGGGCAGTCGTGGGACACGCAGTCGGCCGCGCTGCGCGGGCGCCTGGCCGACGCGGTGGTGTCCGAGGAACCCTTCGGCGTGCGGCTGGAGCAGGCGGGCCTGGCCTTCCCGCTGGTGCGCATCGGCCACCCGGGTGACAGCAACCGGCTGCCCGGCATCGGCTTCCTGCGCGGGGCGCTGATCACCACCCGCCGGCTGGTCGAGCAGCAGCCCGACCTGGCGCAGCGCCTGGTGGCGATGGCGCAGCGCACCCTGGCCTGGCGCCAGGAGCGCACGCCCGAGGCGGTGGTCAGCGCACTGGGCCTGGCCGGCGCCGATGCGGCGGCCTTCGCCGCGATGCTGGGCGCCTATCCGCAGCAGTACAGCCCCGACGGCCGTTTCTCTGCCGCCCAGCTGGCGCAGACCGAGGTCTTCTTCCGCGAGAGCGCCGGCCACGCGCCCGAGGCGCAGGCCTTCCAGGTGGCGTCGATGGTGGTCGACCGCTGGGCCGGTCGAAAACCCTGAGTCGCCATGACCACCGCCGTCGGCCGCCGCTCCCCGGACACCACGCTGACGCTGCGGCTGCTGGCCATGCTGCTGCTGATCCTGGCGGTGGTGGTGGCCTGCTTCGCAGTGGCCGCACGGCTGGTGATCGCCAGCGTGCGCGCACAGCAGCTGCAGGACGCCCGCGACTACTTCGCCCAGCGCATCCGCACCATGGACGAGGGCTGGCGGCTGACCGGCTTCGCCGTGGGCCAGCAGCTGATGCTGTGGCAGGCCGAGCCCGGCCATGCCAACACCACGCCCGACGTGGCCGAGGCCCGGCTGCGCACCCTGCTGGTGACGCTGACCGACCAGGGCGACTTCAGCCATGTGCTGCTGGTCGACGGTGATGGCCGCACCTTGCTGGCGCAGGGTTCACGCTCGCAGGACCGCCCGGCGCTGCCGCCAACCGGTGACCGCCAGGGCCTGGACTGGGTGTGGAGCGAGGCAGACCGCACCATCTACCGCACCGTCAGCATGCCGCTGAAGCTGGGGCCGCAGGTGCTGCGCATGCTGCTGTACTTCCCGATCGACAACGCCCTGCTGGCGCGCATGGTCTATCCGCAGTCGCACCTGGACCTGCTGCATGGCGGTGCGGTGCGGGCCACGGCCAGCGCCGTGGAGGCGGCCTCGCGCGCGCTGCTGCAGGGCGCCCCGGCCACCGACCTGCCCTGGGACGCGCGTGCCGGCGCACCGGTGCTGCGGGTGCAGCGGCCGGTGGCGCCACCGCTGAGCGATGGCCAGCTGCTGGCGATGCTGGCCGCCGGCGCGCTGGGCTTCGTCGGCGCCGGCTGGTGGGTGCTGGGGCGCTGGGTGCGGCAGCAGGCACGCCGGCTGTGGCTGCTGCGCGAGGCCGCCACCGGCTTTGCGGTCGATGGCGCGCTGACGACTTCGGTCGCCCGCCGGCTGGACGGCGCCGCCGAGGACCGCCACCGGGGCGACGACATCCACCAGCTGGCCGACGGCCTGCGCGCGATGATGCTGCGCATCGACCAGGCCCGCGCCGACCAGCGGCGCGACCAGGCCGCACTGGCGGCGCTGAATGCCGGGCTGGAGGAACGGGTGCAGGCGCGCACGCGCGAGCTGGAGGTCGCGCGCGACGACGCGCTGGCCGCCGGCCGGGCCAAGGAGCAGTTCCTCTCCAGCATGAGCCACGAAATCCGCACGCCGATGAACGGCATGCTCGGCGCGCTGGACCTGATGGCCACCACCCAGCTCGACGCCGAGCAGCAGCGCTACACCGAGGTGGCAGCGGCTTCGGGCGCGGCGCTGATGGCGGTGCTGGACAACGTGCTGGACTTCGCGAAGATCGGCGCCGGCCGGCTGCAGCTGCTGCACGCGCCGATGGACGTGCTGGCGGTGGGGCTGTCGGTGACCACGCTGTTCGCCGCCAGCGCCCAGCGCAAGGGCCTAGCGCTGCGGCTGGAAGCCGACCCGCGCCTGGCCGGCTGGCGCCTGGGCGACGCGATGCGCCTGCGCCAGGTGCTGCTGAACCTGGTGGGCAACGCGATGAAGTTCACCCAGCGCGGCGAGGTGGTGCTGGCGCTGCGCGAGGGGCGCAGCGGCGAGCCGCCCGACGCCCTGCATTTCAGCGTGCGCGACACCGGCCCGGGCATCGCCGAGGCCGACCAGGCGCGCATCTTCCAGCCCTTCGTGCAAGGCGAGGTGCCGGGGCCGCGCGAGGACGGCGGCACCGGCCTGGGCCTGGCGATCAGCAGCCAGCTGGTGCAGGCCATGGGCGGCACCCTGGTGCTGCACAGCCACCCCGGCCAGGGCGCCAGCTTCGCCTTCTGCCTGCAGCTGCCGCGGGCCGCCGCACCGCCGTCACCGGCCCTGCCCCTGGCCAACGGCGTGCCTGCCCAGCTGCACGGCCAGGTGCTGCTGGTCGAGGACAACCCGGTGAACCGCCTGGTGGCCATCGCCATGCTGGAGCGGCTGGGCCTGCAGGTGCTGGCCGCCGAGCAGGGCGAGGAGGCGCTGGCCCACCTGACCCTGCCCGCCGCCGGCCTGCGTGCGGTGCTGATGGACTGCCAGATGCCGGTGCTCGACGGCTACGAGACCACGCGCCGCCTGCGTGAACTGGAGCAGCAGCAGCGCCGGCCGCGCCTGCCGGTGATCGCGCTGACCGCCAATGCGCTGAGCGGCGACGTGCAGCGCTGCTTCGCCGCGGGCATGGATGCGCACCTGACCAAACCCTTCACCCTGCAGCAGCTGCACGCCGCGCTGGCGCCGTGGTGCGGCCCGCCACCGGTCGACGCCGCCGGGGGCCGTATGCTGGGCGGATGATCATCGCCGCCCACCCCGCCACCACGCTCGCCGGCCAGCGCGTGCTGCTCACCCAGGCCGACACCTTCATGGGCCCGGTGCTGGCCGATGTCTTCACGCGCCAGGGCGCCACGGTCATCGCCGACACCCGGCCGCTGGCCGACGACCCCGCCGCCGCCGCCGCGGCGGTGGCCGATGCGGGCCATGTCGACGTGCTGCTGATCCACCTGGCCGTGCCGGCGCCCGCCACCGCGGCGCAGGCCATCGGCGAGGCCGAGTGGCGCCATGTCTTCGCCCACATGGTCGACCCCATGCCGCGCCTGGTGGCTGCCGTGCTGCCGCAGATGCTGGCGCGCAAGTCGGGCCGCATCCTGCTGATGGGCAGCGCCGCCGCGCTGCGCGGCCAGAAGCGCACCGGCAGCTACAGCGCCGCCCGCGGCGCGCAGCTGGCCTACATGCAGGCGGTGGCGCTCGAATTGGCGCCGCAGGGCATCCCCTTCAACGCCATCGCGCAGAACTTCGTCGCCAACCCGACCTACTTTCCGCCCGAGGTGCAGGCCAACCCGCGCTTCCAGGAACGGCTGGCGCGCGAGGTGCCGCTGGGCAGGCTGGTGTCGGCCGAGGAGGACGCGCTCTTCGCCGCCTACCTGTGCAGCCCGGCGGCGGCCTGCTTCGTCGGCCAGGTGTTTCCGGTGTCCGGCGGCTGGGCGCTGAAGTAGCTGGCGCGACACCGCGCCGCGCAGGCGGCTTCTAGACTGGCCGCATGAAACACCAGCCCTGGCGGCGCGATGCCGCCGCGTATCCGACGCAAGGCACGCTGCAACCCCGGTTCAACGACGTGGACCTGTGGCAGCACCTGAACAACGTGGCCCAGATCGGCCTGCATGGCGAGCTGCTGCAGCAGTGGCTGCACGCGCACCTGGGCCCCGACCCCTGGCGCCGTGCGTCGCCCAAGCTCGTGGTGCAGGCCAACGCCACCGACTTCCTGGCCGAGGCGCACTACCCCGCGCCGCTGGCCACCGGCACGCGCCTGCTGGGCTGCGACGACCACCGCCTGACCCTGGCCACCGCGCTGTTCCAGCACGGCCACTGCACCGGCCTGCACCAGGCCACGCTGGGCGCCTTCGACGGTGACACCGCCGTGCCGCTGCCCGCCGACTGGCGCGCCGCGCTGCAGTCGGCCGCCGCGCTGCAGCCGCCCTTGGCCGGCGCGGGCGATGGCGCACCGGACGCCCTGCCCGACCTGCCCGCGCCGCCCCACCCCGACCAGTGGCCCTGGCAGATCACGCTGGCCACGCGCTTCGCCGACGCCGACGGCCAGGGCCATGCCAGCGACTTCAGCCTGGCCCGCTGCGCCGAGCAGGGCCGGGTGCAGTTCCTCACCCAGGTGTTTGGCGATGGCCGGCGCAGCGCGCCGGTCGGCTTCATGGTCGCCCACGTGGCGATGCGCTGGCACCAGCGGCGCCTGCCGCCCACGCCGCCGCGCGCCTGGCAGCTGGGCATCGGCGTCACCAAGGTCGGCGAGCGCTCGCTGGCCGTGGGCAGCGCGCTGTTCGACGGCGCCGACTGCGTGGCCACGTCGACCTCGGTGATGGTGGTCATCGACCACGCCACCCGCCGGCCGGCAGCGATGTCGGCCGAGGCGCGGGCGCTGCTGGCGCCCTACCTGCACGCGCCGGCCTGACGCACGGCCACGCCGTGGCCCGGCGCGGGCCGCCGCGCCCGGGCTTCAGGGCGCCAGCCGCGGCGCGCTGCGCAGCAGGTCCGCCAGTTCGGCCTTCCACCATGTCGCCTGGCCGGTGGTGCCGTGGCCGGCGGTGGCGTCGCTGCCGGGGATCAGCAGCACGCGCCCGCCCTTCACCCGCTTGATTTCGCGGTCGAGCACGCCCAGCTCGGGCGGGTTGCGCTCGTCGTCGGCGGAGTTGATCGCCAGCAGCACGCCCTGGATCTTCTCCAGCCCGGCCGAGGGGTCGTAGTCCTTGCTCGAATCCCACTGGTAGAGCGTGTCGTTGGCGTCGGCGGCGAAGGGCGCGGCCAGGCGGGCGTTGAGCAGCGCGTCGGCCTTCTCGCGGCTGGGCGCGGCCTTGTACAGCGCCTGGTGGCCGCCGTTGGTGGCCATGGCGTAGAAGACGGAGGCCACCCGCGCGCTGGCCGGCTGGGTGGTGTAGTTGCCGCCCTGCCAGGCCGGGTCGTTGCGGATGCTGTCGACGATCAGCCGGCGCATCGCCCAGTTGCGGCCCGACATCGCCACCGGCAGGCTGGCCATGGGCACGGCCACATCGGCAAAGCCCGGGAACAGCTGCGCGAACAGCCAGGTCTCCATGCCGCCCATCGAGTTGCCCAGCACCAGGCGCAGGTGCCTGATGCCCAGGTGCTCGGTCAGCAGGCGATGGTGGGCGACCACCATGTCGGTGTACGAATAGGACGGAAAGGCCGCACGCAGGCCGTCGCTGGGCTTGCTGCTGCGGCCATGGCCGATGGCGTCGGGCAGGATGATGAAGTACCTGCTCGCGTCCAGCGCCTGGCCGGGGCCGAACAACTCGCCGCCGAAGCCGGGTGACAGCAGGCCGCGGCCGTTGCCGGTGGTGCCGTGCAGCAGCAGCACCGGCTCGCCCTGCGGATTGCCCAGCGTGGTGTAGGCCAGCTTCAGCTCGGGCAGCACGGCGCCCGACTGGAAGCGGAAGTCGCGCACGGTCCACACGCCGTCGGTGGCGGTGGGCACCTGCGCTGCGGCGGGCAGCAGGACGGCCAGGCTGAGCATGGCGGCGGCCAGCAGTCGGCGGCGGACGGTGGAGCACATGGCGGGCCTCGCGGCAGGACGGGAGCCCTGCAGTGGAGCCGATGCCGCCGGCCGCGGCCATCGGTGCATGCACGGGCCCGGCCCGCGCCGCAACGCCCTTCACCAGCCCGCCGGATGCACCTGGTACAGCCCCGCCAGCTCGTTGTAGACCGCGGGCTCGGCCTCGGCCAGGGCCTGCGGCCGCTCGAAGAACAGCTCGGTGGCCACGGCGAAGAACTCGGCCGGCGCGGTGGCGGCGTAGCTGCCGAAGATGACCGGCTCGCCGACCGCCCCCGACGCCTGCTGCTGCGCACGCCAGAAGGCGTCGTCCATCACCATCGCCCAGCGCCGGCGCCGGGCGCGGCCGGGCAGCCAGGGCCGGCCATCGGCCACGCCCTTGTCCTGGTCGACCTGGTGGGCGAACTCGTGCAGCACCACGTTCTGGCCGTCGCCGGCATCGGCCGCGCCGGCCAGCACGTCGGCATAGCCCAGCACCACCTGGCCGTGGGCCCAGCTCTGGCCGGCCAGGGCTTGCCGCTGCTCCTGCACCACGCCACC
>Ga0116181_1001879_pt1 | contig 17618 bp, 16 predicted proteins | sample AD_UKC075_MetaG_FD_89752 | JGI IMG/M metagenome (GOLD analysis project Ga0116181, IMG submission 89752) | Active sludge microbial communities of municipal wastewater-treating anaerobic digesters from USA - AD_UKC075_MetaG | ecosystem: Engineered > Bioreactor > Anaerobic > Digestate | place: USA...
CAGCAGTTGGCTGGCCGAACGATCGAGTTCGACGACGCCCGGACGGTGCTCCGGCTGTGGGAAGAGTTGAGGGGAGCCGTCGATGCGTGAGCGCAACTCACGGGAGTTGGCTGGGTTGCTCGGGGCCGAGTTGACCGGGGACGGCGACGTGCCGATCGGTCCGGATGTGGTGATCGACTCCCGGGCGGTCACCCCGGGCTGCCTTTTCGTGGCGATGCCAGGAGTTCGGGTCGACGGACACGATTTCGCCGCCGCAGCTGTCGAAGCGGGCGCTGCCGCGGTGTTGGTGAGCCGGGAGGTTCCCGTCGGCGTCCCGCAGTTGGTGGTGGCTGATCCGGCGCTCGCCCTGGCCCGGTTGGCCACCGCGGTCGTGGCCGATGCCACCGCCTCTGGCCTGGTCACGATCGGCATCACCGGGTCGTCGGGCAAGACCAGCACCAAGGACCTGCTGGCCCAGGTGCTCGCCACGGTGGGGGAGACCGTGGCCCCGGTCGGCTCGTTCAACAACGAGATCGGGGTGCCGCTGACCGCCACCCGGGTCGGTCCGACCACGCGGTACCTGGTCAGCGAAATGGGCGCGCGGGGCATCGGTCACATCGGCTGGCTGTGCCGAATCGTGCCGCCGCAGGTCGGCGTGGTGGTGAACATCGGGCACGCCCACCTGGGCGAGTTCGGCTCCGTCGAGACCATCGCGCAGGCCAAGGGCGAACTGGTCGAGGCGCTGCCCGCTTCCGGCTGGGCGGTGCTGAACGCGGACGACGAGCAGGTGCGGACCATGGCCGGACGCACGTCCGCGCGACTGGCGGCCTTCGGTGTCGATGCCGAACCCGACTTCGGTGAACTGCGGGTGTGGGCGAGCGACGTCCAAGCCGACCTGCTGGAGCGGGCCCGCTTCCGTCTCCATGCGGCCGGCGCCGCCTTTGGTGAGGCCGTGGTCGAACTCCAGGTCACCGGACGGCACCAGGTCGGCAACGCGCTGGCGGCGGCGGCGGTGGCCCTCACCCAGGGGCTGTCGCTCGCACAGGTCGCGACCGGCCTGACCCAGGCTGTGGCGCGATCGCACTGGCGGATGGAGCTCACGGCTCGACCCGACGGCCTACTGGTGGTCAACGACGCCTACAACGCGAACCCCGACTCGATGCAGGCGGCGCTGCAGACCCTCGCGTGCCTGCGGCAGCCGGACGGACGGTTGCTGGCCGTCCTCGGCGACATGCTCGAGCTCGGCGACGGTGCCGCCGCAGCACACCGGGACATCGGCGCACTGGCCGCTCGGCTGGGTGTCGACCACCTGATCGCAGTCGGCGACTTCGCCGCCGACCTGGTCGCCGGCGCGAGCGCGGACGGGCTGCACGCACAGATCGCAGCGGACCGAGAACAGGCCGCAGAGCTGGCCGCGGCCTGGCTGCGTCCGCCGGACGTCGTGCTGGTGAAGGCCTCCCGAGGACTAGCGTTGGAGCACGTGGCCGAACTGTTGCTCGCGGATCTGACCGGTACGCCCGGGGAAGGGTGAGGCGTCGATGAGGAGCATCCTGCTCGCCGGCGGGGTCGGCATGCTGGGCACCCTGCTGGGCACCCGCTACGCGATCCGCTTCCTGGTGAAGGCCGGCTACGGCCAGTTCATCCGCGATGACGGGCCGACCAGCCACCACACCAAGCGCGGCACCCCGACCATGGGCGGGATCGTGCTCATCCTGAGCGTCCTGCTGGCTTACGCCGTCGCGCATCTCGCCACCGGCACCCCGCCCAGCGCAACCAGCCTGCTGGCGCTCGGCCTGTTCGCCGGCCTCGGGCTGGTGGGCTTCATCGACGACTGGATCAAGATCAGCAAGGCCCGATCCCTCGGCCTGCACGCATCGGTCAAGTTCGGCCTGCAGACTGCCGTCGCGGTCACTTTTGGCATCCTGGCCTTCCAGTTCCCGGACGCCCGCGGGCTCACCCCGGCAAGCACCTACATCTCCTTCCTGCGCGACCTGCCCTGGTTCGCCCTGCCGATGTGGGCAGCGGTGATCTGGATCGTCTTCCTGGTCGCGGCCTGGTCGAACGCCGCCAACCTCACCGATGGGCTGGATGGCCTGGCCACCGGCGCCGCGGCGATGGTCTTCGCGGCGTACACCATCGTGAACATCTGGCAGTACAACCAGTCGTGCGCCCTGGCCAGTTCCGGGCCGCAGTGCTACGAGGTGCGCAACCCCTACGACCTGGCGGTGGTCTCGATCGCGCTCGCCGGTGCCTGCTTCGGGTTCCTGTGGTGGAACGCTTCGCCGGCCAAGATCTTCATGGGCGACACCGGCTCGCTGGCGATCGGCGGCGCGCTGGCCAGCCTCTCGATCCTCACCCGCACCGAGTTGCTGATGGCGATCGTCGCCGGCCTGTTCGTGATCATCACCGCATCGGTGGTGCTGCAGATCGGCTGGTTCAAGATCTCCGGCGGCAAACGCCTGTTCAAGATGGCTCCGCTGCAGCACCACTTCGAGTTGCTTGGCTGGAAGGAAGTCACGATCACCATCCGGTTCTGGATCATCTGCGGACTGTTCGTCGCGGTCGGGCTCGGCCTCTTCTACGGCGAGTGGGTGGTGGGGTGAAGCCCTGGCTGGCCGACGCCGACCGGTTGTCGCCGTGGTCGCAGGCCAAGGTCGTCGTGGCCGGACTCGGCACGTCCGGCTTCGCCGCTGCGGACGGGCTGCTCGACCTCGGCGCCCAGGTGCTGGTGCTGGACGACTCCGACTCGGCCGACAACGCCGAGAAGGCCAAGGTCCTCGAACTGCTGGACGCGGAGGTGCGCCTCGGCCCGGGCGCTACCGCCGTCCTCCCGGACGACACCGACCTGGTGGTCACTTCACCCGGCTGGCGTCCGTCCGCGCCGCTGCTGGCACAGGCTGCGCTGCGCGGCGTCCCGATCTGGGGTGAGGTGGAACTCGCTTGGCGGATGAGCATGCCCGACCGGCAGGTGCCGTGGCTGGCGGTGACGGGAACCAACGGCAAGACCACCACCGTCGGCATGCTGGAGTCGATGCTGACGGCAGCAGGGCTGCGGACGTCCGCGGTCGGCAATGTTGGGCGTCCGATCGTTGAAGCCGTGCTGGATGAGGTCAGTTACGACGTGCTGGCGGTTGAACTCTCCAGCTTCCAGTTGCATTGGACGAACAGCCTCTCGCTGCACTCGGCGGCAGTGCTCAACCTCGCGCCCGACCACCTGGAGTGGTACGCCGATCGCGCCGGCTGGCCGGACGGCGTGACCGACCCGATGGCGGCCTACGTCGCCGACAAGGCCCGGATCTACGAACGCGTGCAGCAGTCCTGCGTCTACAACGTCGCTGATGACGCCACCATGCACCTGGTCGAGGCGGCCGAGGTGGTCGAGGGCGCCCGGGCGATCGGCTTCACCCTCGGCATCCCGGGGCCGTCCATGCTCGGGGTGGTGGACGATGTACTGGTCGACCGGGCCTTCATCGCCCAACGCAGGGACTCGGCCGTCGAGATCGCCAAGCTGAGCGACGTGGCGCCGTACGCCCCGCACAATGTGGAGAACGCGCTGGCCGCAGCCGCGCTGGCCCGATCCTTCGGGGTGCCGCCGACGGCCGTGGCGCAGGGCCTGCAGCGGCTGCGGCTCGGCGACCACCGCATCCAGACTGTCGCCGAGATCGGCGGCGTCCGCTACATCGACGACTCGAAGGCCACCAATCCGCACGCGGCCGCGGCATCGCTGGGCGCGTTCGAGCATGTGGTCTGGGTGGCCGGCGGCCAGGCGAAGGGCACCACCTTCGACGACCTGGTCACCGCGGTTGCGCCCAGACTTCGCGCAGCGGTGGTTTTCGGGGTGGATCGTGACGTGATCGCCGCCGCGCTCGCCCGACACGCGCCCGAGGTGCGGGTGTTCGTGATCGAGGACCGCGATCATGGAGCGATGCAACAGGCGGTGGAGTGGGCGGCGACCCAGGCGGTGCCTGGCGACGTGGTGCTGCTCGCCCCAGGCTGCGCCAGCAAGGACATGTTCAGCGACTACGCAGCCCGCGGGGACGCCTTCGCGGCCGCGGTCTCGACCCTGACCGGATAGGAGGCGCGAACTGTGGCGGTCCTGACTTCCCCTTCAACGGATCCTCACCTATCGACCAATCGTCGCGGCCACCAGGCGGCCCCGGCCGACGGTCGTCGGCGCAGTCTCGTCGTCGAGTGGCTCGCGCATCCGCAGGCGAGCTTCTTCCTGGTGTTGGTGCCCGCGGTGCTGCTGCTGGCGCTCGGCATGATCATGGTGCTCTCGGCGTCGAGCGTCTACGCCTTCGTCCGCTGGGGCGACGCGTACTACTTCGTGAAACGGCAGGCCATCTTCCTGGTGGTCGGTGGCGTGGCCGCGTTCGTGCTGGCGGCGCGCTCCACTAAGCAGCTGAAGGTTCTCGGCTGGATTCTGTTGATCGCCGCGGTCGGGCTGCAGATCCTCACTTACACCCCGCTCGGCTACTCGAACAACGGCAACACCAACTGGGTGCAGTTCGGCACCTCGCTGTTCCGCATTCAGCCTTCGGAGTTCGCCAAGCTGGCCATCGTGCTGTGGGGGGCGGACATCTTCGCGCGCAAGCGAAAGCAACTCGGCGACCCGCGGCACCTGTTGATCCCGTTCCTGCCGGCCTCGTTGATCCTGATCGGCCTGGTCGTGCTGCAGTCCGACCTGGGCACAGGCATGATCATGGGCGCGCTGGTGCTGGCGGTGCTCTGGTATGTCGGCGCGTCCTGGAAGGTGCTCGGTGCGATCGTCGGCTCCGTGGCCGCTGCGGTCGGGCTGCTGGTGGTCACCTCGCCCTACCGGATGAACCGGATCCTTGGCTTCTTCAACCAGGAAGTCGACCAGTTGGGCGTCAACCACCAGCCGATCAAGGCGATCTTCGCGCTCGCGTCCGGCGGTTGGTGGGGGCTGGGGCTCGGTGCCAGCCGGCAGAAGTGGGGTGGCCTGGTGGAGTCCCACACCGACTACGTGCTGGCCGTGATCGGCGAGGAACTCGGCCTGATCGGCACGCTGAGCGTGCTGATCCTCTTCCTGATCCTCGGCTACGCCGGCTTCCGGATCGCGATGCGCTCCGACATCCGGTTCTGCCGCTACGCCGCAGCCGGTGTGACCAGCTGGTTCATGATCCAGGGGTTGGTCAACATCGCCGTCGTGCTGCGGATGATCCCGGTTATCGGTGTGCCCCTGCCGCTGCTCTCCTACGGCGGCTCGGCGCTGATGGCCAATCTGATGGCGCTCGGCGTGCTGCTGGCCTGTGCCCGCCAGGAGCCGGAGTATCGCGCGTTCGCCCGCCGCCGGCGCAGCCGCAAGGAACGGGCACTGGTGACTACCGCCGCGGGACGCGCGTGAACGCCGTCCGAATCGTTCTCGCCGGGGGTGGCACCGCCGGACATACCTCGCCGCTGATCGCCACCGCGAACTCGCTGGCCGAACTGGCCGAGGTCGACGTCGTCTGCGTGGGCACGCCCAAGGGCCTGGAGTCCAGGGTGATCCCGGACGCGGGCCTGCGGCTGCAGTTGATCCCGCCGGTGCCGCTGCCGCGCCGGATCACCCCGGAACTGTTCGCCGTGCCCGGACGCCTGTGGCGGGCCGTCCGCGAAGCCAAGGCCATCCTGGTCGCCCACGGGGCGGAGGTGGCGGTCGGCTTCGGCGGCTATGTGTCGTTGCCGGTCTATCTCGCGGCGCGTCAGGCCAAGGTGCCGCTGGTGCTGCACGAGGGCAACTACGTGCCCGGTCTGGCCAACCGGATCGCTGCCCGGTTCACCCCGCATGTGGTGACCACTTTCGCCGAGACCGCCCTGCCGCACGCCCAGCACCTGGGGCTGCCGGTGCGCGAGGCCATCGCCACCCTCGACCGGGACGCGCGGCGTCCGGCTGCTCGGGAAGCGTTCGGATTGCCCGCGGACGGGCGGGTGCTGCTGGTCAGCGGGGGATCGCAGGGCGCCCGCAGCCTCAACCAGGCGACGCTCGCCGCGCGCGAGCGGCTGCTGGCCGCCGGGATCTCGGTGCTGCACGTGCTGGGCGCGGCGAACCTCACTGCCGAGGATGTACCGGTCACCCACCCGAACACCGGTGCGGTCTACCGGCCGGTGGGCTACGTTGACGAGATGGCCAATGCCTACGCCGCGGCCGATCTGATGCTGGGCCGGGCCGGTGCAGGCACGGTGATGGAGACCGCCGTGACCGGTCTGGTCACGATCTTCGTCCCGCTGCCGCACGGCAACGGTGAGCAGGCGCGCAACGCCGGCTTCCTGATCGAGGCGGACGCGGGCCGGCTGGTTACCGACGCCGAGCTGACCGCCGACCGGCTGGTGGCCGAAGTGGACGGGCTGCTGGCCGATCCCCAGCGCCTGGCGAGGATGTCCGCGACCTGTCGTCGGCTGGTGCCGGCGGACTCCGCAGCGAAGCTGGCCCGGTTGGTGCTCGCGGCGGCCCAGCGTAGAGACTGAACCCATGGCACTGATCGAACCCATCGACCTGCTGCCGGTCACCGAGCTTGGCGCGGTCCACTTCATCGCGGTCGGCGGCGCCGGCATGAGCCCGATCGCCGCGATGTACGCCCAGCTCGGCGTGCCGGTCAGCGGCAGCGACCAGGCCGACTCGCCGGTGCTCGCGCAGCTGGCCGCGCTCGGGGTGCGCACCTTCGTCGGCCACGACGCCGGACAACTCGGTGCCGCCGACACCGTGATCGTGTCGTCGGCCGTCCGCGGGACCAACCCCGAACTGGCCGAAGCTCGCCGCCGTGGCCTGCGGGTGTGGCATCGCAGCGCAGGGCTGGGCGCGCTGATGCTGGGCCGGCGTGGCGTCGCGATCACGGGCACGCACGGCAAGACCACCACCTCTGCGATGACCGCGGTGCTGCTGGCCGGTGCGGGTGCCGACCCCAGCTACGTGGTGGGTTCGCCCTTGTCAGCGACCGGACGCGCGGACCACCTCGGCGCCGGCGAGGCGTTCGTGGTCGAGGCCGACGAGAGCGACGGGTCGTTCCGGCAGTACCCGGCCGAAGTAGTGGTGATCACCAACATCGAAGCCGATCATCTCGACAACTGGGGCACCGCGGAGCGGTACGCGTCCGGTTTCGCCGAATTGGTCAGCGCCGACCACGTACGGGTGGTCGTGACCAGCGCCGACGATCCTGGGACGCGCGACCTGATCCCTCTGGCACGGGCGGCCGGCAAGCAGGTGATCACGTTCGGCGAAGCGGCGGACGCCGATGTGCGGCTCAGCGACCTCAGCTTCCCGGCGTCCGGCGCCCGGGCGATGCTGACCGCAGCCGATGACGCCGGGCCGCTAGAACTGGCCGTGCCCGGTAGCTACAACCTGCGCAATGCCGCGGCGGCCTATGCCGCCGGCCGGGCGATCGGCTGCCCCGGTGACCGGCTGCGGGCGGCTGCGGCCAGCTTCACCGGCACGCAGCGACGGTTCCAGCCGGTCGGCGACGTGGCCGGCGCCCGCATCTTCGACGACTACGCCCACCATCCGACCGAGGTGGCGGCGACGCTCACCGCCGCGCGCGGCCTGGTCGGCTGCGGCCGGCTGGTGGCCTGCTTCCAGCCGCATCTGTTCACCCGCACCCGCGACTTCGCGGCCGAGTTCGGCGCGGCCCTCGCGCTGGCGGACGAGATCGTCGTGCTCGGCATCTACCCGGCCAGGGAGGATCCGATCCCAGGCGTCAGCGGACGCCTGGTCGCCGACGCTGCGGCCGGGGTCGCGCCGGGCCGCGTCCACTACGTCGAGACCCTGGCCGAAGCCGCGCCGGCCCTGGTCGGGCTGGTTCGCTCCGGCGACCTGGTGGTCACCCTCGGCGCCGGCGATGTCACCAAGGTCGGACCCGAGCTGGCTCGCCGGCTGGCCATTGGGGAAACGCCGGCGTGACCCCGATCAGTGACGCCACCTCCAGGCTGGAACTGCGGCGGCGCGACGACCGTCGCCGGCGTTGGCGCCGGCGGCTGATCGCGGCCGCGGTCGTGGCGCTGGTGCTCGTCGGTGGCTACATCGTGGGCTTCTCGCCGGTGCTCGCGGCGCACTCGGTGGAGGTGAAGGGCGCGAAGGTGCTGACCAAGGCGGAAGTGCTGGACGCGGCCCAGGTGGCCACGGGCACGCCGCTGATGTGGGTGGATCCCGCCGGCGTGGCCGCGAAGGTCGCCGGCCTGCCGCCGGTGGCCGAGGTGACCGTCCTGCGCGACTGGCCGAATGCCGTCCGGATCGAGGTGGTCGAGCGCAAGGCTCGGCTGGCCATTCCCGCCGGCGGTGGCTATCTGCTGGCGGACGCCACCGGCGTCGTCTTCCAGGCGGTGGAGCACGCGCCGTCCGGGCTGGTCGTGGTGGCCGCGGACCCGTCCGATCAGCAGGTGCTGGTGGACGTGGGCACGGTCTTCTCCGCGCTCAGCCCGGCCACGGCTGCAAAGGTGTCCCGGCTTGAGGCCACCAGCACCGACGGCATCTCGCTGCGCCTGCTGGACGGCTCCCGGGTGGTCTGGGGGAGCGCCGAGCAATCCCCGCTGAAGAGCGAGGTGCTGGACGCGCTGCTCCCGCTGGGCGGAACGGTGTTCAACGTGTCCGCGCCGGGCTTCCCGACCCGGCGTTGAGACCGGATCGAGCAACCCTGAACCCCTACTTGAGGGACGCGCCGAGCGATTCGGCAATCTTGGACATGGCAATGGGTGATCCCTAGCCTTGGGAGCGCGCCGAAGCCTGTTTGCACTTCCCCGCTCGCCCGCTTCGTCGAACTAAATCGAGATTTCACAACGTCTGAGCATTTCGGACTCGGAGTAAGGGTGGGTGTCGTGGGGACTGCTTCCCAGAACTACCTCGCAATCATCAAGGTCGTCGGTGTCGGTGGCGGCGGGGTCAATGCCGTCAACCGCATGATCGAAGCCGGCCTGCGAGGGGTCGAGTTCATTGCCGTCAACACGGACGCGCAGGCGCTGCTGATGAGCGATGCGGACGTGAAGCTCGACATCGGCCGCGACCTCACCCGGGGCCTGGGCGCAGGCGCCGACCCGGCCAAGGGCCGCCAGGCGGCCGAGGACCATTCCGACGAGATCGAAGAGGTGCTGAAGGGCGCCGACATGGTCTTCGTCACCGCAGGCGAAGGCGGCGGTACCGGTACCGGCGGCGCTCCGGTGGTGGCGCGGATCGCCCGGTCGCTGGGCGCGTTGACGATCGGCGTGGTCACCCGTCCGTTCACCTTCGAGGGCCGGCGGCGCTCGTCCCAGGCCGAGGACGGCATCGGGGCCCTGCGCGAAGAGGTCGACACCCTGATCGTCATCCCCAACGACAAGCTGCTGGAGATGACCGACCACCACGTGGCGATCCTGGACGCGTTCCGCCAGGCCGACCAGGTGCTGATGCAGGGCGTCTCCGGCATCACCGACCTGATCACCACGCCCGGCCTGATCAACCTCGACTTCGCGGACGTGAAGGCGGTCATGTCGAACGCCGGCTCCGCCCTGATGGGCATCGGCTCGGCCCGGGGTGAGGACCGCGCACGCGCGGCTGCCGAGATGGCGGTCTCCTCGCCGCTGCTGGAGGCCAGCATCGACGGCGCCCACGGCGTCCTGCTCTCGATCGCCGGTGGCTCCGACCTCGGCCTGTTCGAGGTCTCGGCCGCGGCCAACCTGATCGAGGCCGCCGCGCACGAGGACGCCAACATCATCTTCGGCACGGTCATCGACGACGCCCTCGGCGACGAGGTCCGGGTCACCGTGATCGCTGCCGGCTTCGACGGCGGCCAGCCGCCCAAGAAGGTCACCGCGCGGCCCGAGCCGCAGCGCCGTCCGGAAGTGGTTCGTCCGGCCGCGCCGGAGCCCAGGCCGGCCCCGGTCGAGCCCGAGCCCGAGCTGGAGGCCCCGGCGCCGGTCGTCCGGCCGTTCGAACCGCCGGTGATCGACGACGACGAACTGGACGTGCCCGATTTCCTGAAGTAGGCCGGGCCAGCCCCCCATGTACAGCTTCAGAAACGATCCCGGCGCCGACGGCGTCGGGATCGTCTTCTTCGACGCCATCTCCGCGGCCGGCGGCCGGCTCGACCTCACCCTGCACCGACCAGAGACGGCGGCCGAGCCTAGCGAGGCCTGGCGGAATCCGGACTGGGACCTGGTCGAGGACGCGCTGGCCGTGCCCGCGCTCAACGCCTACCAGGTGCACGGCCGGGCCGTGCTCACCGTGACGCGGGACACCGACCCGCAGGCGCTGGCCACCACGGCGGCCGATGCCCTCGCCACCACTGAGCGCGGCCTTGGGCTCGCAGTGCGGGCGGCCGACTGCGTGCTCGTGCTGTTCGCGGACTCGTCCGCCGGTGTGGTCGCAGCTGCGCATGCCGGCCGGGTCGGCCTGGCGGACGGAGTGCTCGTGGCCACCCTTGAGCGAATGGCTGAACTCGGTTCGCAGGAAGTGACCGCCTGGATCGGGCCGCACATCTGCGGCGAATGCTACGAAGTGCCCGCCGAACTGCGGGACAGCTTCACTGCCGCGCATCCGGCCGCCTGGGCTACGACCAGCTGGGGCACGCCGGGCCTCGACCTTGGCGCAGCGGCGCAGGCTCAGCTCACCGAGCTCGGCGCGCGCGTCGTCCGGGTGGATCCCTGCACGCGTTCCACACCATCACTGCACTCCTACCGGCGCGACGGCGCCGCAAGCGGCCGCCAGGCCGGTCTGGTCTGGCTCTCCGACGTTCCCTGAGCGTGTCGGCAACCGCCTGCGGGATCCCAGGGGCCACGCGGACTAGAGTCGGCAAGGACTGGCGAGAAAGGCGAATCCGATGGCTGACCGATTCAAGAAGGCCGCTGTATGGCTCGGCCTGGTGTCCGACGACGATTACGCCGAGCCTGAGCCCGGTGCTGACGAGGTCACCGAGCAGGTGGTCGACCGTCGCGACGCTGAGCCCAGCCGTAGTCCAGCTACGGTGACCGAGTTGGAGACCCGGCGTCCGGTGAAGGATCACCCGCGGGTGGCCGACATCAACCGCATCATCACGGTGCATCCGCGCACCTACAACGAAGCTCGCACGATCGGCGAGAACTTCCGCGACGGCATTCCGGTGATCATGAACCTCACCGACATGGAGGATACAGACGCGAAGCGTCTGGTCGACTTCTCCGCCGGCCTGATCTTTGGCCTGCGTGGCAGCATTGAGCGCATCACCAGCAAGGTGTTCCTGCTCTCGCCGCACAACGTCACCGTGGCTGCCGAGGACAAGGAGCGCCTGGCCGGCGGGTTCTTCAACCAGTCCTGACCCGGCTTCGGCCAGGTCAATTCGGAAAGGCAGCAAATGGCCCTCGTCGCGCTCCTGCTCGGGTGGGCCGTATGGGCCTATCTGGTCATACTGACCGTCCGGCTGGTGCTGGGCTGGCTGCCGGTGCTCATCCGTGGCTGGGAGCCGCGCGGCTGGCTTTCCGTGGTGGCCGAGTTCGTGTACACGGTCACCGACCCGCCGTTGCGGGCACTCGGTCGGGTGCTCAAGCCACTGCGCGTCGGTGACCTGCAGATCGATTTGGCGTTCCTGGTGCTGTATTTCGGGTTGCTGGTCGTCCAGCGGCTACTGGCCGGCTGACTCTTGACCCGCGGTTCAACCCTGCTTCTCATCAATGCGCGGTGCTTGGCCTCAGGATCCGTGCTGCACTAGCCTGAGAAAGCCCTTCGACAGGCGCGTGACTGCGTGCCTGGCACATGACACGTGAGGTGAGTAATGACCCTGACCCTGGAGCAGGTCCGCCAGACCCGCTTTCACCTGGCCCGTCGTAACGGCTATGAGCCGGTAGACGTCGACAACTTCGTCGACAAGGTCGAGGCGACGCTCTCCCAGTTGAACGAGGAGAACGCCACCCTTAAGCAGCAGGTGGATGCGCTCAGCTCCAGCGAGCCTTCGAGCATCTTCGTGCCCGGCGACTCCGCTGAGGCCGACCAACTGAAGGCTGAACTCCAGGGCCGCAGCGACGAGCTCGCCTCCGTCCGCGGCGAACTGGACAGACTCCGCAATGAGCTGTCCGGGAAGTCGGCTGAGCTCGACCAGGTCCGCGCCGAACTGGTGGCCGTCCGGAGCGACCTCGACGCGGCACGCAACGGTGACGTCGGCCGGTCGGACGAGCTCGCGCACATCCGTGGTGAGCTGGACGCCGCCCGTGCCGAGGTCGACGGTCTGCGGGCCGAACTCGACGGCGTTCGCGGCGAGGCCGACCAGCTTCGCCAGGTCGCTGCCGATGCCCAGGCTGCCGCTGTCGCAGCGCAGGGCGCTCCGGTCGAGCCGGTCGCCCCGACGGGCAAGGTCGACAACATCGTGGTCACCACGTCCGCTGAGGCTTCCCCGGCCGTCACCCGCCTGCTGCAGATGGCGACCGAGCAGGCCGAGCGCCTGGTCGGCGAGTCCCAGGTCGAGGCGCAGAGAATTGTGGCGTCCGCCCGGGCCGAAGCCGAAAGCGTCATCGACGGCGCCAACAAGAAGGCCCACGAGACCCTCACCGACGCCCGCACGCGTTCGGATCGGATCGAGTCCGAGGCCCGGGTCAACGCCGAGAAGCTGGTCGCGGACGCCCGCAACAACGCTGACTCGGTCAACGGCGACGCCGATCGCCGCCGCGCCGAGCTGTTCAGCGAGCTCGAGCGGGAGCGGGACGTCCTGCGCGGCAAGGTTGACCACCTGCGCTCGTTCGAAAGCAACTTCCGCGCCAGCCTCACCAACCACCTGCAGAGCCAGGTGAAGGTGTTGAACGACGCGGTGATCGAGCCGGGAGACGTTCCGGAGATCCTCAGCGAGCCGGCTCCGGAATCGGCCACCCCGAGGTTGGACGCGCTGCTGGGCGAGTAGCCGCTGCCACGCCCGGCCAACGGCCGGGCGCGCGCTGCGTTTTGTGGCCGGCCAACGGTCGGGCAGGTGGTACTCTCCCTGCTCAAAGCATCGGTAGGAGGAGCACCCAATGGCTGCGCGCGCCAACGGTATCGAACCAGCTTCCCCGGCTACGGGGGTTCATTTTCCGGTAGCCGAGGGCGAAGACCCCTGGACCGAAGAAGAGGTCGAGGAGATCCGGCAGGAACTGCTGGCCGACATCGCCCGGATGGAGCGGGCGATCGAGGTGGCCGAGGCAGGATTGGCCGACCTCTTTGAAGAGGGCAGCGATGGCGCTGGGCGGGATCCGGCCGACGTCGGTTCGTCCAACTTCGAGCGCGACCAGGAGATGTCACTGGCGCAGAACGCGCGCGACATGCTCGAACAGGCCCAGTTGGCCTACAAGCTGTTCGAGTCCGGCGACTACGGCTCCTGCGAATCCTGCGGCCAGCCGATCGGCAAGGACCGGCTCCAGGTCTTCCCGCGGGCAACGATGTGCGTGACCTGCAAGCAGCGGGAGGAACGGCGATAACCGGACCGACCGATTCCCCTGCGCGCCGGAGCCTGACCTGGTTGATGTTGGGTCTGGGCGCAGCCGGGCTGGCGCTGGACCAGGTGGCCAAGACCGTCGCGATCGCGCGGCTCGATCCGCAGCAGCCGATCGCGCTGCTCGGCGGACTGGTCACGCTGCAGCTGATCCGGAACCCCGGGGCAGCGTTCAGCATGGGGGAGAACTTCACTGTAGTACTTACCGGAGTGGCGATCTGCGCGCTGATCGGTGTCCTCGGCTGGCTGGTGCCCCGCGTCCGGCACACCGGCTGGGCGGTGGCTGTGGGCTTCCTGCTCGCTGGCATTACCGGAAACCTCACCGATCGGCTGCTGCGTGAACCCGGGCCGTTCCGCGGCCACGTGGTCGACTTCATTCAGCTGCCCAACTTTGCGATCTTCAATGTGGCCGACATGTTCATCACCGCAGCGGCGGTCCTGGTGATCTGGCTATCGATGATCACCCAGGTGACGCCGGCGGGAGTCGTCACCAAGCCGCAGCCCCAAGCCCGTGGCTAGCGTCTGGCTGGTGCCGGACGGGCTGGACGGCGACCGGGTGGACGCAGCCGCGTCCCGGATGACCGGGCTCTCCCGCAGCCGGATCGAGGACCTGGCCGCGGCCGGGGGTGTGCTGGTCAACTCGGTTCCGGTGGCCAAGTCGCATCGCGTGCGGGCCGGTGACCTGCTGGAAGTGGAGATCACCACCGCACCGACCGTTTCCGTGGTTCCGGTGGAGGTGGCCGGAATCAGCATCGTCTACGACGACGCCGACATCGTGGTGGTGGACAAACCCGCCGGAGTCGCCGCGCATCCCAGTCTCGGCTGGGACGGGCCGTCCGTCGTCGAACACTTGGCGGCGGCCGGCTTCCGGATCTCCACCTCCGGTGCGGCCGAGCGGCAGGGCATCGTGCAACGGCTGGACGTGGGCACGTCCGGGCTGATGGTGGTGGCCAAGAGTGAGCCGGCCTATACGGCGTTGAAGCGTGCGTTCAAGGCGCGCACGGTTGAGAAGACCTACCACACGCTGGTGCAGGGCCTCCCCGACCCGCTGGCGGGCACGATCGAGGCACCGATCGGACGCCATCCCGGTGCCGACTACAAGATGGCGGTGGTCAGCGGCGGGCGGCACAGCGTCACCCACTACCAGATGCTTGAAGCGTTCCGTGCGGTGACCCTGCTGGAGGTGCACCTGGAGACTGGACGCACCCACCAGATCCGCGTGCACATGCAGGCGATCCGGCATCCCTGCGTCGGTGATCCAACCTACGGCGGCGACCCGGTGCTGGCCGCGCAATTGGGTCTGGACCGGCAGTGGCTGCACGCGGTCGAACTGGGCTTCGTGCATCCGCGCAGCGGTGACCCGGTTCGCTTCACTTCCCCGTATCCTGACGATTTAGCACGAGCGCTCGCCCTAGTCGGCGGGTGATTCTGGGCGGGGCTGAGAACGTTGGGCTAGGGTGCAACCGTGCGTAGAGCGAAAATTGTGTGCACGATCGGACCGGCCACTGACTCCGCCGAGGCGATCGAAGAACTCGTAACCGCGGGCATGAACGTCGCCCGGCTGAACATGAGCCACGGCGACCACTTGCTACATGCCAAGCGCGTGGGCTGGATCCGCGACGCGGCGCGCAGCGCCAACCGTCCGATCGGCATCCTCGCCGACCTGCAGGGGCCGAAGATCCGCCTGGGCAAGTTCCCCGATGGCCCGGTGATGCTGGTGAACGGCTCCCGGTTCACGATTACTACCGAAGACGTGCCCGGGGACGCCCAGCGTGCGTCCACCACGCTCAGCACCCTCACCGACGATGTCACTGCCGGCGATCAGATCCTGATCAACGATGGCGCCATCGAATTGAAGGTGCTCGAAGTCACTGATGCCGACGTGGTCACCGAGGTGGTCGTCGGCGGCATGGTCTCCGACCACAAGGGGATCAACCTGCCCGGCGTCCCGGTCAGCGTCCCGGCCCTGAGCGAGAAGGACGAACGCGACCTGCGCTGGGCGCTGCGGCACGGCGTTGACATGGTGGCGCTGTCGTTCGTGCGCAACGCTGCCGACATCGAGTCGGTGCACCGGGTCATGGAGGAGGAGGGCCGGCGGGTGCCGGTCATCGCCAAGCTGGAGAAGCCCCAGGCCATCGACAACCTGGACGCGATCATCGACACCTTCGACGCTTTCATGGTGGCCCGTGGCGACCTGGGCGTGGAGTTGCCGCTGGAGGACGTCCCGGCGGTGCAGAAGCGGATCATCGACGCGGCCCGGATCTGGGCCAAGCCGGTGATCGTGGCCACCCAGATGCTGGAGTCGATGATCACCTCGCCGCGGCCGACCCGCGCGGAGGCATCCGATGTCGCCAACGCGATCCTTGACGGTGCGGACGCGGTGATGCTGTCGGGGGAGACCGCGGTCGGCGAGTTCGCGATCGAGGCGGTGTCGGTGATGGCCCGGATCATCACGAAGACCGAGGCCGACGGCCTGGACAAGATCCGGCACCTCAGGTGGGACCCGCACACCGTCTCCGGGGTGATTTCGAAGGCTGCGGTTGAGGTGGCCGAGCGCACCGAGGCCAAGTACCTGGCTGCGTTCACCATCTCGGGCGACACCCCGCACCGGCTGGCCCGGCTGCGTTCCGCCGTCCCACTGATGGCCTTCACCCCGCTACCCAAGACGGCCCAGGAACTCACTCTTTGCTGGGGTGTGCAGTCCTACGTCACGCCGGAGTACACCAACACGGACGCGATGATCGACTCGGTGCAGATGGGCCTGCTGGAGACTGGATTCGTCAGCAAGGGCGACCGGGTGGTGATCGTCGCCGGCAACCCCGGACGGCACACCCGCCAGACCAACTCGCTGCGCGTCTACGAGATCGACTGAACGGCCCGGTCGGCTCCGCATCGAACCCTCCGGCTCGGTGGATCTGGGGTTGGCCGGCTTGAGACAGAACTGAGTGGACGGTTCCTCGGCTACCTGACGAGGAACCGTCCGCTTTGTGCTGGCCGCCTGCTCCTTGGAGTTCGATGTCGCGGCTGGGGCACGCCCGGGACAACTGGTTAGCGCTACCACTAGGCCAATTAAGCTTTGACCTATTGACAGGACAAAGTATTGTCACTAGTTTCGAGTTGGCTGGCGAGGACGCCGGCCAGGGCACTAGCGACAGGCAGGCCAGTGGAGCACACCGATCCTTCTCTTCCCGACATCCAGATCCCAGAGACCATGCGCGCCGCCGTGCTGGTGGCGCCGGGGAAGCCCCTGGAGGTGCGCTGGATTCGCACGCCGCAGCCGCGCGCCGGCGAGGTGCTGATCAAGGTCACCGCGTGTGGCCTATGCCATTCCGACCTGCACGTAATGGCCGGCAAGATCCCGTTCCCGACGCCGGCGGTGCTGGGGCACGAGGTGTCCGGCACGATCGTCGCGCTGGGTGAGGAACTGCACCACACCGATCTGAAGGTCGGGGACGCGGTCTGTGGAGCTTTCCTGATGCCCTGTGGGCAGTGCCCGGATTGCGCGCGCGGCCGCGATGATCTCTGCACCCCGTTCTTCCGCTTCAACCGCCTGCAGGGGCAGCTGTTCGACGGGACGAGCCGCCTGGCCGACCTGGACGGCAACGTGATCGCCCAATACTCCATGGGTGGCCTGGCCGAGTACTGCGTGATCCCAGTGACCGCGGTCACGCCGATGGTGCCGGGCATGGACGCGGTCGCGGCCGCGATCCTGGGTTGCGCGGCGATGACGGCCTACGGTGCGGTGCGCCGCGGCGCCGATCTGCGCTACGGCGAAACCGTGGCTGTGATCGGTATCGGTGGGGTCGGCTCGAACATCGTGCAGGTCGCGCATGAACTGGGCGCGCGCAAGGTGATCGCGATCGATGTGGACAACGAGAAGCTGGAGGCGGCGATCCGCTACGGCGCGTCTGATGTGATCAACTCCCGGCACCTGGACGCGCGCGAGCGGGTGTTCGACCTGACCGGCGGACGCGGGGTCGACGTGGCCATCGAGGCGCTGGGCATTCCGGCGACGTTCGAGCAGGCGCTCACCCTGCTGGCCGACGGCGGCCGGATGGTGCCGATCGGGCTGGCCGCCGGCGCCCAGACCGCCGCGGTGGAGATCAACCGCCTGGTGCGGCGAGGTCAGCAGATCTGCGGCTCCTACGGCGCCCGGACGCGCACCGACCTGCCGATCGTGGTCGACCTGGCCGCGCGTGGCGTCCTGGACTACCGGGGCGTGGTCTCCGAGCGGGTCTCACTGTTCAACGC
>Ga0116181_1001886_pt1 | contig 17592 bp, 15 predicted proteins | sample AD_UKC075_MetaG_FD_89752 | JGI IMG/M metagenome (GOLD analysis project Ga0116181, IMG submission 89752) | Active sludge microbial communities of municipal wastewater-treating anaerobic digesters from USA - AD_UKC075_MetaG | ecosystem: Engineered > Bioreactor > Anaerobic > Digestate | place: USA...
ATGGCCCGGTCGCGCACAATGGCCTGCGTGAACGCCCGCATCGGTCAACGCTCGGCGTGGACCGTGTGGGTTCCGCTCCTCGTCGTGGCGGCACTGGTCGTCGGCCTGTGGTGGTGGACCGGTCATCGATCGACAGAATCCCTGCCTCGGCCGACGAGCATCGTGGCAACGCCCGACAGTGGGACGGCCACGCCCGACAGTGGGTTGGCCACGATCGAGGAGTCCCGGTTGCCATCCCAGGCCAGGGACACCCTGGCCCTGATCCGCGCCGGCGGCCCCTATCCCTATCGACAGGATGACGGCGTCTTCGGCAATCGCGAGGGTCTGCTCCCGCGGCAGCCGAGCGGCTACTACCGCGAATACACGGTCGTCACACCGGGTTCCGATGATCGAGGACCTCGCCGAATCATCTCCGGCGCCGACGGAGATCGCTACTGGACTGCCGATCACTACGCGTCGTTCCGACAGATCAAGGAGGGCCGATGATCCGCACGATCGGGCCGAAGGTCGACCTTGCCGGACTCATCGCCGATGCGATCGAGGAGGGACGAGAAGTGCATGTCGTCGAGGCGACCGAGACCAAGCAGGGCACGCTCGAGGCTTTTGCCGAAGCACTCGACTTCCCCGGCTGGTTCGGGCACAACCTCGATGCCCTTGCCGACTGCCTCGACCATCTTGCCGAGCACGCGACCCAGCCCTGGGAACTCATCGTCGACCACGTGGCGGCACTTCGGGCAGCCGACGACCCGGCATACACAGGTTTGCACCTGGTGCTCGCCGACCTCACCCTCAGGCACCCCTCGATCCACGTGACCCTGCTCGCGCGCTGAGGTCGGTGGGGGAGAATGCCCCGGTGATCTCCCGCACCGTCAGCATCCTCGGCTCGACCGGGTCGATCGGCACCCAGGCCCTCGACGTCATCGGGCGCAACCGTGACCGCTTCACGGTTCGAGCACTCGCCGCCGGAGGCAATATCGACCTCTTGGCTCGCCAGTCCGTCGAGTTCGAGGTGCCCTTCGTCGCCGCGGCGGCCGGCAGCGTCGAGGACCTGCGCTCCGCGCTCGCCTCGTATGCCGCGGGCGCCGGCCGCGCGGCATACGCACCCGAGGTGGTGGTCGGGGCGGACGCCGCCACGACCGTGGCTGCCATCGGTGCCGACGTCGTCCTCAACGGGATCACCGGAGCGATCGGCCTGCGCCCGACCCTCGCCGCCCTGGCGTCCGGCGCGACCCTTGCCCTGGCGAACAAGGAGTCCCTCATCATCGGTGGCGACCTCGTGCGGGCCGCGGCGCGACCCGATCAGATCGTGCCCGTCGACTCGGAGCACTCGGCGATCGCGCAGTCGCTGCGCGGCGGGCGTCGCGAGGAAGTGCGGCGACTGGTCGTCACCGCCAGTGGGGGACCCTTCCGCGGCTGGTCTCGCGAGCAATTGCGCGAGGTGACGCCCGAGCAGGCGCTCGCGCACCCGAACTATGCGATGGGCAAGGTCATCACCACGAACTCGGCAACCCTGGTCAACAAGGGCCTGGAGGTCATCGAGGCGCACCTGCTCTTCGACGTGCCCTTCTCTGCCATCGACGTCGTCGTGCACCCGCAGCAGTGGATTCACTCGATGGTCGAGTTCCGCGACGGCTCGACCATCGCCCAGATGGGACCGCCACGGATGCTCGTGCCGATCGCGCTCGGCCTGTCCTGGCCGGATCGCCTCGACGACATCGACGAGCCCTGCGACTGGTCGCGCGCACAGGCCTGGGAGTTCCATCCGCTCGACGACGACGCCTTCCCCGCCGTCCGGCTGGCGCGGCAGGTGGGGGAGGCCGGGGGCACGGCCCCGGCGGTCTACAACGCCGCCAACGAGGTGTGTGTCGAGGCCTTCCATGGCGGCCGGATCAGCTTCCTCGACATCGTCGACACGGTGGCTCGCGTGGTCGAGGCGCATGATGGGAGTGATCACGACTCCTCGAGCGTTGAGGGGGTGCTGCGCGCAGACACCTGGGCGCGGGAGCGTGCCACGGCGATCGTGGAGAAGGGGAACCGATGAGCTGGTTGGCCTACGCGGCGGGGGTGCTCATCGCCGCCCTGGGTGTGGCCTTGTCGATCGCGCTGCATGAAGTGGGGCACCTGGTGCCGGCCAAGCGCTTCGGAGTGCGGGTGACTCAGTACATGGTCGGCTTCGGGCCGACGGTCTGGTCGCGACGGCGCGGGGAAACCGAGTACGGACTCAAGGCCATCCCGCTCGGTGGCTACATTCGGATGATCGGGATGTTCCCGCCCAAGCCCGGGGACGCTCCGGGAACCATCCGGGCGACGAGCACGGGTCGGTTCAGCCAGTTGGCCGACGAGGCCCGCGCCGCGGCCCACGAGGAACTGCTCCCCGGTGACGAGAACCGCGTCTTCTACCGGCTGAGCACGCCCAAGAAGGTCGCGGTCATGCTCGGCGGACCACTCATGAACTTGCTGATCGCGGTCACCCTGCTCACCGGCATGGTGACCATCCATGGCACCGCCGAGACCGGGCAGGGCTCCCTGGTGGCCTCCGTCGCCCAGTGCGTCGTCCCGGTGACCGAGGCCGCGACGGCGACGACCTGCGAAGGGCGTCCGGGCACGCCCGCTGCTGCGGCCGGGCTGAAGCCGATGGACAAGGTCATCTCCATCGACGGCAGCCCCGTGACCTCGAGCGCCGATGTCAGCAAGCTGATCCGTCCGCGTCTGGACCAGCCGACGGCCATCGTCGTCGAACGCCAGGGCGAGCAGGTGAGCCTCACGGTCACCCCGATCGCCAACCAGGTGGCGACCTATGACGCCCAGGGAAACCCGGTTCTGGACGGCAACGGGCGGCCGGTGACGCAGACCGCCGGCTTCATCGGCATCTCCTCGGCGACGCCGATCGTCTATGTCCCGCAGTCGATCGCCACCGTCCCCGGAATCGTCGGGGAGGGCCTGTGGCAGACCGCAGGTGCCGTCATCCGGATCCCGCAGAAGATGGTCGGCGTCTGGCAAGCCGCCTTCAGCGGTGAGGAGCGGGCCATCGACTCACCGATGTCGGTGGTCGGCGTCGGCCGGGTCGCCGGCGAGGTGAGCGCGGGAAAGCTCGACCTGATGATCGGTGAGCACACGGCGGACAAGTTCTGGTTCCTCGTCGGGCTGCTGGCCTCGCTCAACCTCATGCTCTTCGTCTTCAACCTCATCCCGCTCCTGCCCTTTGACGGCGGCCACATCGCTGGCGCGCTGTGGGAGGGCCTGAAGCGCACCGTCGCGCGCGTGCGCGGCGCCGCCGAGCCCGCCCACGTCGATGTCGCCAAGGGACTCCCGATCGCCTACGCCGTCTCGTTCGTCCTGATCGCGATGTCAGTCCTGCTCATCTACGCCGACGTCGTCAACCCGATCAAGCTCGGCGGCTGACCTCCACGCCGACAGAAGGGGTGCGCGACATGCGGGATACTGGGGACATGAGTGTTGGACTTGGTATGCCGTCCCTGCCGCCCCCCGTGTTGGCCCCCCGCCGCAAGACGCGCCAGATCCAGGTCGGCACCGTTGGGGTGGGCAGCGACAGCCCCGTCAGCGTCCAGTCGATGACCACGACGCTCACCAGCGATGTCAACTCCACTCTTCAGCAGATCGCCGAGCTCACCGCTGCCGGCTGCGACATCGTGCGCGTTGCCTGCCCGAGCCAGGACGACGCCGACGCCCTCGCCGAGATCGCCCAGCACTCCAACATCCCGGTCATCGCCGACATCCACTTCCAGCCCAAATATGTGTATGCCGCGATCGACGCCGGCTGCGCGGCCGTCCGGGTCAACCCGGGCAACATCCGCCAGTTCGACGATCAGGTCGCCGAGATCGCCAAGCGCGCCAAGGCCGCCGGGACGAGCATCCGGATCGGCGTCAACGCCGGCAGCCTCGACAAGCGGCTGCTCGAGAAGTACGGCAAGGCGACGCCCGAGGCGCTCGTCGAGTCGGCCGTCTGGGAGGCCAGCCTCTTCGAGGAGCACGACTTCCACGACTTCAAGATCTCGGTCAAGCACAATGACCCGGTCGTCATGGTCAAGGCCTACGAGTTGCTCGCCGAGCGCGGCGACTGGCCGCTGCACCTGGGCGTCACCGAGGCGGGCCCCGCCTTCCAGGGCACCATCAAGTCGGCCACCGCCTTCGGCGCCCTGCTCTCCCAGGGGATCGGCGACACCATCCGTGTTTCCCTCTCGGCACCTCCCGTCGAAGAGGTGAAGGTCGGCATCCAGATCCTGCAGAGTCTGAACCTGCGCCCGCGCAAGCTCGAGATCGTCTCCTGCCCGAGCTGCGGGCGTGCCCAGGTCGATGTCTACAAGCTCGCCAACGAGGTCACCGCCGGCCTCGAGGGCATGACCGTCCCGCTGCGGGTCGCCGTCATGGGATGCGTCGTCAACGGTCCCGGCGAAGCCCGCGAGGCCGACCTCGGCGTCGCCTCCGGCAACGGCAAGGGCCAGATCTTCGTCAAGGGTGAGGTCATCAAGACCGTCCCCGAATCACAGATCGTGGAGACGCTCATCGAGGAGGCCATGCGCATCGCCGAGGAGATGGGTGAGCCACTGGACGAGGAGTCCGCAGGCGCGCCCACCGTCTCGGTCTCCTGACCCTTCCGGCGGTATGCCGCGGGGCCGGGCTCCGCTCAAGGCTCGCGGACCGTGGGTGTCCAGCACGCGGCATACCGTGTGGAGAGGGGCAACCAACTGCGCGATCAGCGCGTTCGCTGCGAATCGTCGCCCTAGAGTGGGGGCGTGCTCCGCACACGCCCCGCCGTCAGGCCTCTGACGCCCGCCGACCGCGATGCCGCGCTGGCCCTCTGCGGCCGTGATCCGGCACGTCACCTCTTCGTCGCCGCCCGGATCGAGGAGTCGGCGCGCACTGGCTCTCTCTCGTCCGTGCTGGGCCATCGGGTGGACGGTGAACTCGATGCGATCTGTTGGGCCAATGCCAACATCGTTCCGGTCGAGACCGATGACTCGGCGCGAGCGGCGCTCGCCGAGAGGATGCGGCGCTGGCGTCCGAGTACCGCGTCGGTGCTGGGCCCACGGGAGGAGGTGCTCGACCTCTGGGACCGACTGGCGCGGCACTGGGGGCCACCGCGCGCCATTCGGGCCGACCAACCGTTGATGACCACAAGGACCAAGCCCTCGGCACGGGGTCTGGAGATCGACCATCGGGTTCGGCCGGCCTGGGATGGCGAAGTCGATGCCGTGCTTCCGGCCGCGACGCACATGTTCACCCATGAGATCGGCTATCCGCCCTATGTCGGGTCGTCGCGGGCCTACCGTGCGGCCGTGGCTGGACTGATCGCCCGCCGGCACACCTTCGTGCTCGTCGAGCAGGGGGAGGTGATCTTCAAGACCGACATCGGGTCGCTCGCCCTCGGGTGTGCCCAGTTGCAGGGGGTGTGGCTCACCCCGAGGTTGCGGGGCCGGGGGCTCTCCGGGCCGCTGCTCGCGGCGGTTGTCGACCAGGTGCTCGACGGGCGGGTGGGTCCGGTGACCGAAGTCAGCCTCTACGTCAACGATTTCAACGTGGCGGCACTCGCCCTCTACGAGCGGATCGGTTTCACCACGGTGGGGACTTTCGCCACAGTCCTCCTCTAGAAGTTACCGGCTGGTAATATCGGAGCATGGTCAACCTTGTGTGGAGCGAACTCTCGCCGGACGACCTTGACGGAATCCGGGAGTTGGCCCGCGTCTGCCTGGCCGCGGACGGCGGGCTTCCGACCATGGCCGCGGACCCGAGCGTCCGGCGGTTCTATGACCACACGAACGGACTGGTCGGTCGCGACGCGACCGGGGACATCGTCGCCGTCGGTGCACTGGTTCGCGATCACGGCACGCACCTGACGGTGACCGGATTGGTCGATCCGTCCATCCGCGGCGCCGGGGTGGGAGAGGAGTTGCTCGCCTGGGGGCGATCCCGCAATCCGCTGGTGCCCTTGCATGTGACGGTCGAGAACGACAGCGAGGCCTCGCGCGAGTTCGCCCACCGGACCGGACTCGTGCGGGTGTTCGCGGAGGACATCATGCGCCATGACCTGGGCGACATCCCGGTCGTGCCGCGCGACCCGGCCCTGATCGCCGTCCCTTGGGGCACGGACACGCGGGCGGCCTTCCATCATGTCTGGCGGCAGTCCTTCGGCGAGCGGCCTGGTTTCACGGACCTCGACCTGGATGCGTGGGTCGCTTTCGTCGAGTCCGACCCGGAGTTTCTCCCTGCTGACTCCCGCCTCCTGCTCGACGGGGGTGACGCCGTGGCTTTCGTGACGGTTTCCCGTGACTGGATCGAGCAGTTGGGTGTCGTGCCGAGTCGCCGGGGCCATGGCCTGGGCGGCCATCTGATGGCCCGGTCCTTGACGGCCCTGCGCAAACTGGGGCGGCAGGAGGTGTGGTTGGCCGTCGCTGAGGAGAATGCCGACGCTCACCGGCTCTATGGCTCGCTGGGCTTCGTGGATGTCGGCGTCCGGGCGCGCTATGTCGACGCGACGGTGGTGGCCGACTGATCGAACGGCCCGGGTGGGGACAACCGCGGCAACTGGAAACAACGCCGGCAAGGGAAAGCGATTGGCCCCGGAGCCGAAGACTCCGGGGCCAATCTGTCGTGCAGGTGACGTGTCAGCTCACTTGGTGAGCGGCGACAGCGTCGGGTCGTTGGCGTAGGCCTCGGCCGCGTTCGCCTTGGTCACGATGACCGGGGCGAGCAGGTTGGCCGGAACGACCTTGACACCGTTGTTGTACGACTTCTCGTCGTTGACGTTCGGCTTCTCGCCCTTCTGCAGGGACACCACCATCGCGATGGTCTCCTTGACCAGGTTGCGGGTGTCCTTGTTGATGGTCGAGTACTGCTCACCGGCCATGATCGACTTGACCGACTCGACCTCGGAGTCCTGACCCGTGACGACGGGGATCGGCTTGCCGGCGGCCTTCACCGAGGTGATGATCGCGCGGGCGAGCGTGTCGTTGGGGGAGAGGACGCCGTCGAGGGCGGTCGCGCCCGGGTAGGACGCCGAGAGGAGGGTGTCCATGCGCTTCTGCGCGTTCTCAGCCTTCCAGCCCTGGGTGACGGCCTGCTCGAACTTGGTCTGGCCCGAGACGACCTTGAGGGTGCCGTCGTCGATCTTCGGCTGGAGCACGCTCATGGCGCCATCGAAGAAGACCTTGGCGTTGTTGTCGTCCGGCGAGCCGGCGAAGAGCTCGACGTTGTAGGGGCCCGCGGCCTTCTTGGCCTTCATGCCGTCGAGCAGGGCCTGGCCCTGGAGCTCACCGACCTTGAAGTTGTCGTAGGCGACGTAGTAGTCGACGTCCGCGGTGTTCTTGATGAGGCGGTCGTAGGCGATGATCGTCGCGCCGGACTCCTTGGCGGCCTTGAGCTGGGTGCCCAGCTGCGAGCCGTCGATGGCGCCGACAACGATGACCTTGGCGCCCTTGGTGACCATGGCCTGGATCTGGTTCTGCTGCTCCGAGACGCCGCCGTTGGCGAACTGCACGTCGCCCTTGAAGCCGGCCGAGGTCAGGCCGTCGTTGAAGAGTTTCTCCGCGAGGACCCAGTTCTCCGAGGTCTTCTGGGGGAGCGAGATACCGATGACGGCGTCCTTGGCGAAGCCGCTGGCGGCGGCCGAGCCCGAGCCAGAGCCCGAGGTGCTGTCCCCGGTTGAACCGCTGTCGCTACGACCGCAGCCCGTGAGCGCCAGACCCGCGACCGCCGTGACGGCGAGGACCTTGGTCAGTGCACGCATGCTTTCCTTCTCTCTTTCCTGTGCCGTGCCGGGGTCCCGGCACGGGCGTTCGTGGGGGGAGGGACTCATCCCTCGGTGCGGGTGGTCTCGGACAGCGACGACGTCGCATCCGCGGCCGGGTTGTTGGTGGCAGCCGGCGCGGCGGAGTCCGAGCCCTTGCGATGGCGCATCAGCAGGCCGGTGATCGACGGCTTGCCCTGGCTCTTGTTGTAGACGTCGAAGAGGACGGCGGCGAGCAGGACCAGGCCCTTGATGACCGACGTCGCGTCGGCGCCCACGCCGAGGATCTGCAGGCCGTTGTTGAGGACGGCCATGACCAGACCACCCACGATCGACCCGATGACCGTGCCCACGCCACCGGTGACGGCCGCGCCACCGATGAAGACGGCGGCGATCGCGTCGAGCTCCCAGCCGACACCGTCGAAGGGGCCGGAGGCGGTGGACCGCGCGACGAACATCATGCCGGCAAGGGCCGAGAGAACCGCCATGTTGCACATGACGAAGAAGTTGATCTTCTTGCTCTTCACACCCGAAAGCTCCGCGGCGTGGCGGTTGCCGCCGACGGCGTAGATGTGGCGGCCGAGGACGGTCTTGCTCGAGATGAATCCGTAGATGAGGACGAGCGCGACGAGGATCAGGCCCGAGACGGGGAAGCCCTTTCGACCCGAGGCGATGAGCAGCATCGTGCCCATGATGACCAGGCAGATGAGGGCCAGCCGGGTCCACATGACCCAGGCCTCCTCGACCTCGGCGTTGATCTTGACCAGTCGCGCCCGGCTGCGGATCGCGCCGAACACGATGGCGGCACACCCCAGGATGCCGAGCAGGATGGTCAGGTTGTTGTAGCCGGTGTTGGGGCCGACCTCGGGGAGGGAGCCGGCGCCGATGACCTGGAAGGCCTCGGGCACGGGCACGGTGAGGGACTTGCCGACCCACTGGTTGGCTCCCCGGAAGATGAGCATTCCGGCGAGGGTGACGATGAAGGCCGGGATGCCGAGGTAGGAGACCCAGAGACCCTGCCAGGCGCCGACGAGGCCGCCGATGACCAGGCCGAGCAGGATGCCGAGCCACCAGGGGATGCCCCAGTCGCGGATCCCCATGGCGACGACGATGCCGACGAAGGCGGCGATCGACCCGACGGAGAGGTCGATGTGGCCGGCGATGATGACGAGCACCATGCCGATGGCCAGCACCAGGATGTAGGCGTTGCCCTGGATGATGTTGTTGACGTTGTTGGGGTCCAGGGTCAGACCGGTCTTGATCTGGAAGAACACGATGAGCGCGATGAGCGCGAAGATCATGCCGAGCTGGCGGGTGTCGCCGCCGAAGATCTTCTTGATGGCATTCATGTCAGGTCCTTCGTCGTGGTCAGGCCGACAGGCCGGGGTCGTGGGCGGGTTCCTCGTCGAGGGCGACGCCCCCGGCTCCGGAGGTCTTGGTCATCAGCCGCATGAGCGACTCCTGGTCGGCTTCCTCCTTGGTCAGGCAGCCGGTGATGGCTCCCTCACAGATCGTGTAGATGCGGTCCGAGAGACCCAGCAGCTCCGGGAGCTCGGACGAGACGACAATGACACCCTTCCCCTGCTCGGCCAGGCGCTGGATGATCCCGTAGATCTCGTACTTGGCCCCCACGTCGATGCCGCGGGTGGGCTCGTCGAGGATGAGCAGCTCGGGCTCGGTGAAGAGCCACTTGGCCAGGACGACCTTCTGCTGGTTGCCACCGGAGAGCTTGGCCACGCCTTCCTCGACGCTCGGCGTCTTGGTGCGCATCTCCTTGCGGTAATCCTCGGCGTAGCGGAACTCCTCGGTCTCGCTGACGACCAGGTTGTGGGTGATCCGCTTGAGCTTGGCGGCCACCGTCGTGGTCTTGATGTCGTCGAGGAGGTTCAGCCCAAGGGTCTTGCGGTCCTCGGTGACATAGGCGATGCCGGCGTCGATCGCGTCGGAGACCGACTTGAGCTGGCGTTCCTTGCCGTTGAGCGTGAGGGTGCCGCCGAGGAAGGTGCCATAGGAGCGGCCGAAGATCGAGCGCATGAGCTCGGTGCGGCCCGCGCCCATGAGGCCGGCGAAGCCGACGATCTCGCCCCGCCGCACGGTGAAGGCGCTGTTCTTGGCCACCAGCCTGTCGGTGCGGGTGGCGTGCTGGACGTTCCAGTCCTTGATCTCGAAGAGCACGTCCCCGATCTGCGGGGTGTGGTCGGGGAAGCGCGACTCCAGGTCGCGGCCGACCATGCCCCGGATGATGCGGTTCTCGTCGACCCCGTCTTCACGCACGTCGAGGGTCTCGACCGACTTGCCGTCGCGGATGATGGTGATGGAGTCCGAGATCTGCTCGATCTCGTTGAGCTTGTGGCTGATCATGATGCAGGTGACGCCCTTGCTGCGCAGGCCGTCCATGATCGAGAGCAGGTGCTGGGAGTCGCTCTCGTTGAGCGCCGAGGTGGGCTCGTCGAGGATGAGGAGCTTGACGTCCTTGGACAGCGCCTTGGCGATCTCGACGAGCTGCTGCTTGCCGACCCCGATGTCCTTGATCTTGGTGTTGGGGTCCTCGCTCAGGCCCACCCGGGCGAGGAGCTCGGTGGCGCGCTGCTGGGTGAGGACCCAGTCGATGACGCCGCGCTTGCGCTGCTCGTTGCCCAGGAAGATGTTCTCGGCAATGGAGAGCTCGGGGATGAGCGCCAGCTCCTGGTGAATGATGACGATCCCGGCCTTCTCGGAGTCGTTGATGTTCTGGAAGGTCACCGGGTGGCCCTCGAACAGGATCTCGCCGTCATAGCTGCCGACCGGCCACACGCCGGAGAGCACCTTCATCAGGGTCGACTTGCCGGCACCGTTCTCACCACAGATGGCGTGGATCTCGCCACGCTTGACGACCATGTTGACGTTCGAGAGTGCCTTGACTCCCGGAAACTCCTTGGTGATGTCGCGCATCTCCAGAATGACCTGGCCCGCCGGGATCTCGGATCCCGACTGATCGGCGTGCGTCACTGATGGACCTCCCCGTTGAGGAATTGTTGCGTGGGTGAACATATGGCGACAGGCAAGGTTGCGCAAGGCAAACGCGCCCTGTCTCGTGCTACGGAACGGTCACATTTCTCCCTGTCCACAGGCTGGGCTCGGCCGCGACCGTCTCGAGCACGCTGAGGGCTGCCCCACGCAGGCTCGCCAACTCGCGCACGAGGGCGCGCTCCACCGTCAGCGGAACCCACTGGGCAGACAGCACGCGTCGGCCCACCTCCTCGCGCACGGTGGGAGCGACGTGATCGAACAGGTCGGCATAGAGGCCGCCGAGCACGATCACGTCCAGGTCGACGATGTTGGCCGCCATCGCGGCCGCGCGCCCGACCGCGCCCGCGGCGACCTGGACTGCCTTCCCGGCCTGCTCGATCCGGGCCGAATCCGCGCCATCGGGACCGTCGCCCGGGTCGAGCAGGTCGAGCAGGACGTCGGTTCGGGCCGTGGGCTCGAGTCCGGCGCGCCGCATGACGATGTGGCGCCCGGCATACTGCTCCACACAACCGTTGGCACCGCAGGTGCAGTCCGGCCCGAGAGGGTCCATCGGTGCGTGCCCGATCTCACCACCCCAGCCGTGCAGGCCGGCGGCCAGAACTCCGTGCCTGATGACGGCACCGCCGAGGCCGAAGTGGCCGGCGACGTAGACGAAGTCCTGGTCGGCGACCGGCCCCTCCGTGGCGCGGGCACGCGCCTGGCACTCCGCCCTGGCGGCGAGGTCCGCGTCGTTGCCGACGGTCCACGGTATGCCGGTCAGGCCGCTCTCCTCGCGCACGCGGGTGAGGGCAGGGACGTCGTGCCACCCCAGGTTCGGGGCGAAACGCACGGTCCCACTGGCATCGGTGAGGCCGGGCACCGCCAGGGCGACGCCCGCTGGACGCATGCCGGCGTCGGTGACCTCTTCGGCCATGGACGACACCATGCCTGCCAGCCGAGTCAGGGTGCGCGCCGGGTTGCTGTCGCGCAGGTCGCCCTCGACGACGCGCTGACTGACCGTGCGTCCGCTGAGGTCCACGACGGTGACCCCGAGGTGATCGACGGCCACGTCCAGGCCAATGCCCACGATGGTGCGGGGGGCGGGGGCGAGCGGGACACCCGGTCGACCCGCCCTGGTGCCCGCCTTGGGGGCGAGTTCGGTCACGAGCCCCGCGCTCACCAAGGACTCGACGAGATCCGAAACCGTCGCGCGAGTCAGACCTGTGGTCTGGGCGATCTGGGCTCGGGTGACCGGCGTCGCCGGTTCGAGGATGCGCGCGAGCACCAGGGCGAGGTTGTGCTCGCGGATCAGCTCCTGGCGGGCGGGTCCGGAACGCCAATCGCCCCGCGTGCGCGGGGTCACTCGCGTCGCCCGCGGCACCGGTGCCCTCGTCATGGTGGGTCACCATAGCCCGCACGGGCGGGTTTTGTTCAGTGGGGGCACCCAATTGGTCGGCAGGCACGTCGGTGGGGCCGATATCCTGTGCGGGTTGTCCACCCCGACCCACCCGAAAGGTCCACGCTCGTGGCCATGCGCATGTCGTCCCTGTTCCTGCGGACCCTTCGCGAGAACCCGGCGGACGCCGAGGTCCCGAGCCACCAGCTGCTCGTGCGGGCCGGGTACATCCGTCGGGTCTCGCCGGGTATCTACACCTGGTTGCCGCTGGGGCTCAAGGTGCTCAAGCGGGTCGAGCAGATCGTGCGCGAGGAGATGGACGCGATCGGGTCGCAGGAGTTGCTCTTCCCCGCGCTGCTGCCCCGCGAGCCCTACGAGGCGAGTGGGCGCTGGACCGAGTACGGCCCCAATGTCTTTCGTCTGAAGGACCGCAAGGAGAACGACTACCTCCTCGGCCCGACTCACGAGGAGATGTTCACCCTCGCCGTCAAGGACATGTACTCCTCCTACAAGGACCTGCCTGTCTCGCTCTACCAGATCCAGATCAAGTATCGCGACGAGGCGCGACCCCGCGCCGGCATCCTGCGTGGCCGTGAGTTCGTCATGAAGGACTCCTACTCCTTCGACCTCGACGAGGCCGGGCTGGACAAGAGTTACCAGCAGCACCGCGACGCCTACATCAAGATCTTCGACCGGCTCGGCTTCCACTACGTCATCGTCCAGGCCATGGCCGGAGCGATGGGCGGCAGCAAGTCCGAGGAGTTCCTCGCGACCGCGGAGAACGGCGAGGACACCTACGTCCGCTGTGCCAACTGTGGGTATGCCGCGAACGTCGAGGCCGTGCAGGTCGCCGCCCCCGACCCCATCCCGTATGCCGACCTGCCCGCTTCCCATGTCGAGGACACGCCCGACACTCCCACCATCGAAACCCTTGTCACGCACCTGAATTCAGCCTTCCCCCGCGAGGACCGAGCCTGGGCGGCCGGGGACACCCTCAAGAATGTCGTCGTCATGCTCGTCCACCCCGATGGCAGCCGCGCCCCGCTCGTCATCGGCATCCCCGGTGACCGTGACGTCGACGAGAAGCGCTTGGGTGCACAGGTGGAGCCGGCGGTCGTCGCGGCCTTCGAGGAGGCCGACTTCGCGGCATACCCCTCGTTGAAGAAGGGGTACATCGGACCGGAGGTGCTCGGCGAGGCCAGTGAGTCCGGGATCCGCTACCTCGTCGACCCACGGGTCGTCGACGGCAGTGCGTGGGTGACCGGCGCCAACCGACCGGGGCACCACGTGCTCGACCTCGTGGCGGGCCGGGACTTCACGGCCGACGGGACGATCGAGGCGGCCGACGTCCGTCCGGGGGATGCCTGCCCGTCCTGCGGTCACGCGCTGGAGTCCGCTCGTGGGATCGAGATGGGCCACATCTTCCAGCTCGGGCGCAAGTACGCCGAGGCCCTCGACCTCAAGGTCCTCGACGAGCACGGCAAGCAACGGACCGTCGTCATGGGGTCCTATGGCGTGGGCGTCTCGCGCGCCGTCGCCTGCATCGCCGAGGGCAACCATGATGACCTCGGTCTGGTCTGGCCCCGCGACATCAGTCCGGCAGACGTCCACATCGTGGCCACGGGCAAGGATCGAGTCCGCGACCCCGAGGTCTTCGAGACGGCCGAGCGACTGACCCGGGGCCTGGAGGCCGCCGGGCTCACCGTTCTCTACGACGACCGGGAGAAGGTCAGCCCGGGGGTGAAGTTCAAGGACTCCGAGCTGATCGGTGTGCCCACCATCGTCGTCGTCGGCAAGTCCCTTGAGAACGGCGTCATCGAGATCAAGGACCGCCGCTCCGGTGACCGACGTGAGGTCCCGGTTGCTGACGCCGCGACCGAGATCCTCGCCGAGGTCAACTGAGGTGCTGGTTGCCGCAGCAGACGGTTCCGCCCTGGGCAACCCCGGCCCCGCCGGGTGGGCCTGGTTCGTCGACGACTCCTGCTGGGCCGCAGGCGGCTGGCCGCACGGCACGAACAACATGGGTGAGCTCAAGGCGGTGCTCGACCTCCTCGAGCAGACCGCTGGCCTGGAGGACGAGCTGACCATCGTGTGCGACTCCAAGTACGTCATCAACTCGGTCACCGAGTGGATGCCGGGGTGGAAGCGCAAGGGGTGGCGGAAGAAGGACGGCAAGCCGGTCCTCAACGTCGACCTCATGCAGGCCATCGACCGCGCCATCACCGGTCGGCGCGTGCGCTTCGAATGGGTCAAGGGCCACGCCGGTCATCCGCTCAACGAACAGGCCGACCGGTTGGCCAACGGAGCGGCGGCGGCCTACCAGGCTGGTCGGGTGCCGGATGCCGGTCCGGGTTTCGGGGGATCGCGTGGTTCCGAGCCCGGTGAGGCGGCACCGCGAGCAGTCAGTGAGCCCTCGGGTCCCTCCACTCCCTCGATCACCGCTCACCACGACACGTTGTGGTGAGCGGGTCCGCAGCGCGTCGCGTCGACGCCGTCATCTTCGACTGGGGCGGGACCCTGACCCCGTGGCACGACGTCGACCTGCCCGAGCAGTGGCGGGTCTTCGCCCGAGAGATCCACGGGCACCGGCTCGGTGATGCAGATGTCGACCCCGCCGATCTCGAGCACGCGCAGGCTCTCGCCGACACGATCCTGGCCGCCGAGTCGAAGGCGTGGGCGCGGGGGCGGCACGAGCACACCAGCGCCGACCTCGCCGGGGTCCTCGAGGCCGCTGGGGTCGACCCCTCGCACGAGCGTCACTACCTTGCGCTCGCGGCATACCACCGATTCTGGGAGCCCCACACCCACACCGACCCGCAGGTCCGCCCACTCTGGGAGGGGCTCAAGGCGCGCGGGATCAAGGTCGGCATCCTCTCCAACACGATCTGGTCGCGGGACTACCACCGGGAGGTGTTCGCGCGTGATGGTGTGCTCGACCTGATCGACGGCGATGTCTATTCCAGCGAGATCGACCATGTGAAACCGCACCCGGAGGCCTTCCGCGAGGCCTGCCGAGCCGTCGGCGTCTCACCCACGGCGGCGGTCTATGTCGGGGACCGGATGTTCGAGGACGTCCACGGGCCGCAGCAGGTGGGCATGCGTGCAATCTGGATTCCTCACTCGGATCTGCCTGCGGCACAGCGGGTCCAGGTGACGGCGGTGCCTGACGCCACGGCCCACGAACTGCTCGACGTGTTGCGGATCGTGGATAGGTGGACGGCGTGATGGACATCGACGCGCTCGCCGCACTGCCTGCCGCGCTGGGGTCTCCCGACCTCACCGCAACGCTCATCGCCGCGGTCGCCGCTGCGGCCTTCCTGGCGGGCTGGGTCGACGCCGTCGTCGGTGGCGGCGGCCTGGTCCAGCTCCCCGCCTTGCTCCTTGCCTTCCCCACGGCGACCCCGGCCCAACTGCTCGCCACCAACAAACTCGGGTCGATCTTCGGGACGACCAGTGCGACGATCACCTACTACCGCCGCGTGAAGCCCGACTTGCGCACGGCCTTGCCGATGGCCGTCGCGGCATACGTGGGGGCGATCGGTGGCGCCTTCATCGGCCTGCACATCCCGAAGTCCGCCTTCAACCCGATCATCCTCGTTCTTCTTGTCGTCGTCGGGGCGTACACCCTCTTCAAGCCCTCGCTCGGGACCACGACGGCGCTGCGCTGGGACGGGGTTCGCCACACCGGCACGGCGGTGCTCATCGGGTTCGTGATCGGCGTCTACGACGGAGCGCTCGGCCCGGGCACGGGGTCCTTCCTGGTCTTCGCTCTGGTCGGCCTGCTCGGCTACGCCTTCCTCCAGGCCAGTGCGAAGGCCAAGATCGCCAACTTTGCGACCAATCTTGGTGCCCTGACCGTGTTCGCACCCGGCGGGCACGTGATGTGGGTCGTCGGCGGCGTGCTGGCCGCCGCGAACCTGCTCGGTGGCTACGTCGGGGCCCGGACCGCTGTGCGCCTGGGGTCGCGTTTCGTGCGCACGGTCTTCATCGTGATCGTCAGCGCCTTCATCGTCCGGATCGGCGGCCAGTTGCTCGGTTGGTGGTGAACCAACTTCCGCGTCACGCAGAAGGTTACTTCTCACGCAGCTATTGCAGGTTGGCAACCCAACTTCCGCGTGACGCGGAAGGTGACCCGCCCCCGGGATACGCCGCGTGCTTTCGATCCAAGGCGTTCGTCCCCAGGCACGGACACGAGAGGTGTGTCGTCCACAGGCTGGCCCAAGGGCAGTGGACCCCGCTCGGCGAGGCGAGGACGGTTCCCTGCCATGAATGAACGACTTCTCACCCTTCTTGCACGCACCGGTGGCGTGCTCACCGCACGCGAGGCGCGATCGGTCGGCCTTGATGCCATTGACCTTTCGTGTCTGGCCAGGACCAAGGAACTGGTCCGGGTGCGCCGCGACGCCTACGTTGAGGCCAGTCGCTACCACGAATCGTCTCCCGACGACCGCTACCGCCTCGTATGCCGCGCGGTCCTGGCCACGCGCGGGCCCCACGAAGCGTTGAGTCACCACTCGGCCGTCTCGACCTACGGTATCGACACCTTCAGGCTGGACCGGTCGGTTGTCGACATCGACTCTCCGTCAGTGGCGTCGACGCGGATCAGGGCGCGAGTGCGCACCCACCCTCAGGCTCTTGCTCCCCAGGTTCTCAACGGTGTCAAGGTCGTTCCGCTGCCCTTGGCGTTGGCCCAGCTGGCCGGGCCCAGGGGTGTCATGTCGGCGCTCTGCTCGATGGACAACGCCCTGCATCATGATCGGTGCTCGATGGCCGACATCAAGGCTGCCATCGAGCACCTACAGGGCAGGCATCAGGGCAGCGCACGAGCCGCGTTGGCCCTGGTCGATCCGGCGAGTGAGTCCGTGGGGGAGTCTCGGCTCCGCATCGTGCTGAAGGACCTGGGCTTCGACGTCACGACTCAGGTGGACATTTCGCGCGGTCCCCGATTCCTCGGGCGTGTGGACGCCCTCGTCGACGACCTGGTCGCCGTCGAGTTCGACGGCCTGGTCAAGTACGAGGGGGTTCAGGGCTCGCAGAACTTGGTCGCCGAGAAACGCCGAGAATCGTCCATCACCGATGGCGGTCTCGAGTTCGTCCGGGTGATCTGGTCCGAACTCGACGACCCGGTGGCCCTGGCGACGCGAGTCCATCAGGCGCGCGGGCGCGCGCTCCATCGGGTCCGCGCAGCCGACCTGGTCACGCACAAAGCCGGGAGTCGAACGGAAATTTCCGCGTGACAACCCAATTTCTGCGTCACGCAGAAATTGCCTTCTCACGCAATTATTTCCGTGTGACAACCGAATATCTGCGTCACGCAGAAGTTGGGTTGTCAGTCGGCGTCGGGGGTCGTGAGCCAGAGCACGGCATAGGGGGGAAGCCAGATGTTGCCGTCCTCTCCCCAGTTCAGGGGCTCTCCCGTCAGGTGGTCGTGGGCCGCATCGACGCCGAGTTCGTGGGCGCGATG
>Ga0116181_1001890_pt1 | contig 17571 bp, 17 predicted proteins | sample AD_UKC075_MetaG_FD_89752 | JGI IMG/M metagenome (GOLD analysis project Ga0116181, IMG submission 89752) | Active sludge microbial communities of municipal wastewater-treating anaerobic digesters from USA - AD_UKC075_MetaG | ecosystem: Engineered > Bioreactor > Anaerobic > Digestate | place: USA...
CCATGTCTTTCCTCCCCGTGCTTCCCGACGTCGTCTTCCGCGGCAACGACGCCGCGTCTGATCGCGACGCTAGCCTCAACGACGATCCCCGACCGCCCGTTTTCGGCCGTCGAGGTGTACGGAGTCGTACGCATTCGGCTCTTCCACAGGGTCTGGGCCCAGCCGGCGCACCAACCCGTCCATCGCGAACCACATCAACAATCCGGCCACCCCCAGGGCGAATGCTGAGGCCAGGTTCACGACGACCCTGACCCACCCGTCGAAGTCGTTCAGGAACGTGAAGATGCCACCGGGGCTCCGTGACACGAACATGTAGTCGGAGCCGAACGCCGCATTCGCCACGAGCGACGGCGGGACCAGCGCGCTGGTCACGAGGACGAGCGGCACCAACGACCGCCAGGTGGGCGGGACCCCCTCCACGGCCCATACCGACAGCCCGAACAGCAGCAGGAGGATGTGGAAGAGCAGCGTGTAGACGACGGCGAAGTGGGGCAGCGCGTAGCCGAAGGTGTCCGGCAGCAGGAGCGTCACGACCCCACCGAGAAAGGCCCAGTAGAAGATGACCTGCCCCAGCCATCTGGGCTTCCACCAACACCAGACGATGCCGGCGGCGATGGACGCGTCGCAGGTGTAGAGCGGCAGCAGGTCCCCGGCCTCGGCGAAGCCCGAGCCGAGCGCCGCGGCGATCCAGACGAGGTGCACCGTGAGCATCGCGCCCACCAGCCAGACGTCGACCCTGCGGCCTCGAAGCTCGTTTCGAAAGACCAATAGGTTGACGCAGCCGATGAGCGCGATGCCCAGGACGACGAGGTGCTGCAGCCCGAACTGTTGCCACTGCTCGATAGGCGAGTAGTGGACCTCCGCGGGCAGCAACCGTTTCCTACTTCTTCTTGACGGTGACCTGCACCTTAGCGGTCTTGCCGCCGCTCTTCGTCGTCGCCGTCACGGTCGCCTTGCCCTTCTTCACGGCAGTGATCTTGCCGTTCTTGTCGACCTTCACGACCTTACTGTTCGACGACTTCCAGGTGACCTTCTTGTTCGCGGCGTTAGACGGCGACACGACGGCTGTGAGAGTGGCGGTCTTCACCTTCGAGAGCTTGAGCGTCACCTTCTTCGGCGTGACCTTCACCGACGTGACGGCGATCCCCTTCTTGACGGTGACCTGCACCTTGGCGGTCTTTCCACCGTCGCGCGTCTTCGCGGTGACCGTCGCCGTTCCGGGCTTGACCGCCGTGAGCTTCCCGTTCGCGCCGACCTTGACCACGCCGGTATTGGAGGACTTCCAGGTGACCTTCTTGTTGGTCGCGTTCGACGGCGAAACGATCGCCTTGAGGGTGATGGTCTTCTTCGAGGCCGGCGCCGTCCGGAGCATCACCGCGGCCTTGTCCAGCTCCAGCGACTTCACCCGGATGGTCTCGGTCAGTTTCAGAGTGAACTTTCCCTGTGTGTCGCCGGAGATGTACACCTGGTAAAGACCGTCGTATTCGAGCTTGTACTTGGTGATCTCCGACGACTCGTCTGCAAGGTTGTTCCCGTACTGGTCCCGCAGCACCACCCGGCGTCCGCTCACAGAGGAGCTGGTGAACGCGATCGAGATCTCCATGCCCTTCTTGCCGTCGAACAAGACGCCGTCCTGGTAGACGGAGTTCTTGCCGGACGACCGCTTGCTCGACATGCTGTCGAAGACGCCCTGGGTGGTGGACGTCGGGTTCACCTTCTTCCAGGCGTCCGGGATGGTGAACCCGTAGACGTTGTAGTGGAGCCGGCTGTTGCTGCCCACCATGAGCCGGAACTGTCCCGGCTGCTGCACCGAGAGCCCCCAGGTGCTCTCCCCGGACGAGGAGACGGCCACCTCGAGCCATCCGGACTTCTGCGCGGAGACGTCCTCCGACGCGACCTTCGTGCCAAACGAGTTGACGAGAACGAGGTCGGCGGAACTGGTCGGCTTGTTGAGCTGAGCTTGGAACACGACACCGTCGGCGAGGTTGACGTCGAACGACGCGCAGTACTTCATCGAGCCGACCCTGCAATCGTCACCGGCCTCGTCGAACTCGTCGAGGGTCTGGCCCTGCTCGTCAAGGACCTTCTGCACGCCCGCGATGGCCCCGTCCGCGGCCTGAGGGATCATCCCCAGGAACGAACTCGCCAGGAGCGTCGCGGCCAGGCTGCCGCTGAGCAGCACGCGCTTCCACCTCGGCCGGGCCTCGCCCGTGCGTTCCCCCGACCGGCTTTCGATGTCCATGTCTTTCCTCCCCGTGCTTCCCGACGTCGTCTTCCGCGGCAACGACGCCGCGTCTGATCGCGACGCTAGCCTCAACGACCCGCCGGGCTCCTCCGCGCGCGGCCCGGCCAGAGCCCGGCGCTGCGGCCGGTCGAACTCGGCGTCGGGATCTTCGCCCTGATGAGCCTGCAGCGGATCGGCGAGGACATCGTCCGTTGGAACGCCCCCGAGTACTGGGCGCTCTCCCTCGGACTGTGGCTCATCGTGGCCGCGCAGCTCCTGCTCGTCGTGCAGTGCGTCTGGCCGCGACGCCTGACGGGGGTGATCGTCACGCTCACCGCGTTCGGGATGCTCAGCATCGTCCTGGGGCAGCAGAACACCCTGGCCTACGGCTACTGGCGCGTCGACGCCTGGACTGTCACCACGTTCATCTACCTCCTCCTCTTCCGGCGCAAGGGGCCATGGCTGTGGATCCTCGTCGGGGTCTCCGCGGCCGGGTTCGTCGCGCTCGCCCTCACCAAGCCGATGGACTGGGCCGACCAACTACTGGCGATCGCGTACACCTTCGCCACGCCGATGGTGCTCGCCCTCGCTAGCCAGGCCGTGGCCTCCGGCATCGACCAGTACCTGGAGAGCCAACGCGAGCGCGAGGCCATGCTCGGCGCCGACGCCGCGGGCCGACGCCGCGAGGAGACCCTCGCCTCCATCCGCAGGGCCACCCACGACACGGTGCTGCACAGCCTGCAGCTGGCGTCGTCGACCTGGGCCCGCCTCAGCGTCGACGAGACCCGCGCGCTGACCGCGAAGGCGTTCACCGCCCTCTCCCATCGTCCCGAGGTGTCCGCGACGCCCTTCTCCGGGCCGATCGGCGACACGCTCCGCGACGAGCTCGCGGACGAGCGCTGCCGCATCCGATGGTACGGCGCAGGCGAGCAGCTCCCCCAGGTCGTCACCGAGGCCGTCGTCGCCGCGGCCCGCGAGGCCGTCCGCAACGTCGTCAAGCACTGTGCCAAGCCCGAGGCCGAGATCAGGATCTACCCCGCATTGGGCTCGACGGCGATCACGATCAAGGACTCCGGGCCCGGCTTCGACGTCGACGTCGACGCCCAGGACACCGGCCACAGCGGCCTCCAGGAGTCAATCCGCGACCGGATGGCCGACGTCGGCGGCGTCGCGCACCTGGCCTCCGGGCGGTCGGGCACCACCGTCACGCTGTCCTGGCCCGCTCCGATGGCCGCGCTCGAGGCGCCCTTCAGCCGACGCACGCGCGGCTGGATCGCCGTCACCCCGATGCCGCTGCTGGCCGCCAGCCTGCTGTCGACGCTGCTCTACCACGACGGCCTCCCCCTGCTCGCCGCCATCGCCGTGTGGGGGGCGATGGCGGCGCTCATCCTCTGGACCGCCCGCCGCGTCCACGCCCGCCCCTTGGACGCGCCGACGGGGTGGGCGCTGATCGTCGTCGCGACGGCCGCCACCATCGCGAACATGTGGTGGATCGACCCGGTCACCACCAACGGGTGGTCGCTGTGGATGCCGGGCGTGGCGACATCGCTGATCGTCCTGACGCTGCCCACCCTGCGCATCTGGCACGCGCTGGCGATGGCCGCGTTCTTCACCGTGGCGACGTCGGCGGCCGGGCTGACGCTGCTCGGCACGACGGCGTTCGCGACGAGCCACTTCGGGGCCTTCCTCTCCATCTACACCAACACCACGTTGACGCTGCTGCTCACCGTCGCGATCACGGCCATCACCCGATACACCCACCACACGCGGCAGATCGAGGAGAGCACCCGGCAGCACGCGCTCGGCACGGTCGAACGCGACACCATCTGGCGCGACTGGACGGCCCACATCTCGCGACTCGTCGGCGGCTTTCTCGAGGGAATCGCCGTCGGCCGGCTGGACCCGACAGACGACGACGTCCGCGCCGAGGCGCGGTTCCTCGAGTCCCGGATGCGCGACGAACTGCTGCTCTGGCCCGGGATCACGTCGCCGGCCGTCGAGCTGGATCGGCTGCGGCGCTCCGGGGTGGACTGCCGGATGTTCATCCAGTTGCCCTCGCCCGCCGCCGTCGCCGAGCTGGCCCTCCTGTTGCGGAGCCTGCCCGCCGCGGCCTCCGGGAGGCTCTCGATCGCCGACGTCGACGGCGCCCTCACCGCCACCTTCACCGACCCGCCGCTGAGCGACGATCAGGTGGCGTCCATCGCGGAATGGGTCAGCGTCGTCGACGAGGACTTCACCCAAGCGCTGATCCCGGAGGTGGCCGCATGACGGAGGCGCTCATCCGAGTGGCGATCCTCGACGACCACGAGTACATCGTCCACTCCCTCGAGCGGCTGCTCGACGAGGAGCCGGACCTCGAGGTCGTCGTCGCGTCCACGGATGCGGAGGACTTCCTCGACAGGGTCTCGCGCACGCGCCCGAACATCGCCGTCGTCGACCTGCTGCTACACGGCAACCTGCTCGGACACCGCGTGGTGGAGGAGCTGACGAGGGCCGGCGTGCTGTGCCTCGCCTTCACCGCGGACCAGCGGCCGGTGCCCGTCCGGCTCGCGATGCGCGCGGGCGCTCGGGGGCTGGTGCTGAAGGCGGACCCGATCGACCAGCTCGCCACCGCGATTCGGGCGGTGCACGAGACGGGGTGGGCGCCGTCGAGCGCCACCGCCACCACCGTCCTCGCGAACGCCGCCCACGTGCCGAACCTCTCCGGCCAGGAGCTCGCCTGCCTCCGGCAGGCGGCCCGCGGCGTGCCGGTCAAGTCGATCGGAAAGAACCTGGACCCGCCGATCTCGGCGAGCACCGTGCGCACCTACCTGAACCGCGCCCACAGCCGCTACGCGGAGGCCGGCTACCCGATCGAGAACACGGTGGAGGTGCTGCTCACCGTCCAGCGCGAGGGGTGGTTCGACGTCGGCCCGGGCGGCGCGACCTGATGGCCCGGTCGCCGCGGAGCCGCGCGGCGCTCGTCGACGCCCTCACGCGGGCGCGCCAGGCCAACGGGATCTCGATCCGCCGCGCGGCGCGGATCGCCGACATCAGCCCGTCCACCATGCAGGGCTGGCTCGACGGCCGAAGCCTGCCGACGCCGTCGCTGCTGCCCAACTTCCTGACGCTCGTCACCGAGCTCGGGCTCGCCGACACCGATGCCGAGCGCGACGATTGGGCCTCGGCGATGGCATTCCTCCGCTCGGGGAGGGTGATCGAGGAGCCGCCCTACGTGGGCCTGCGCTCGTACACGCCGGAGGACGCCGAGCTGTACGTCGGGCGTGAGCGCGCCTACGACGACCTGGTCCGCGCCTGCACGCGCGGCGAGCGCTCCGGAGCCATCACCGTGATCCTGCTCGGCGAGTCCGGAGCAGGGAAGTCGTCGCTGCTTCGCGCCGGGCTCCTCGGGCGTGCGCTGGTCCCCGGCGGGCCGCTGCACGGGCTCAGCCCGCATGAGGCCGCACCGTCGGCCCTGCCCGGGTTCGCCTGGCCCGACGAGCCGTTCGTCCTCGTCGTCGACCAGTTCGAGGAGGCGCGGGAGCTTCCGCTGGACGAGCAGCGCGCCGTCTTCGACGCCCTCGCCGCCCTGCCCGCACACGCCACCGCCGTCGTCGCCCTCACCGCCGACGCTTTCGGCTTCGCGCTGCGCGACGACCGCTTCGCCCGACACCTGGACGACCACGTCCGGGTGTCGACCCTGTCAGACCAGGAGTACCGCAGGATCGTCGCGGAACCGGCCGCGCTGCACGGCAGGGAGGTCACCCCGGGCCTGCTCGACCTCGTGCAGCGCGACCTCTATCAGTACGGCGAGCCCAGCGCGGGCACCGTGCTCCCGCTCCTGTCCAGCGCGCTGCGGCGCACGTGGCTCGCCGCCGCCGGCAGCCAGCTGACCACCACCGACTACCTGACCTCCGGCGGGCTGTGGTCGTCGCTGAACGTGGCGGCCGAGGCCGTGCACGACACACTCGACCCCGAGCAGCACGCCCTGGAACGGCGGCTCTTCCTCTCCCTGGTGAGCGTCGAGGACGGCCACCCGCTCCGCCGCCGGATCTCCCTCGACCAGCTGGGCGCGGACCTGCACCCCGTCGCAGGAGCCTTCGTCGCCGCCCGGCTGCTCACCGTAGACGACGGAGAGGTCGAGATCTCACACGACGCCCTCCTCGCCCGGTGGGAACGGCTGAAGGGCTGGATCGAGGAGGAGGCGGCGTCGCTGCTGATCGAGCGCCGCATCCACATCGCCTCGCGGCTATGGGACGAGGGCGGGCGACAGCCGGAGACCCTCCTGCCCGCCGAGGCCGAGCTGTGGCGCAGCTGGGCGGCCGGGGACGACGCCCCGCTGCTCTCCACTCTCGAGAGGAGCTTCATCGACGAGAGTCTCCGGCACGCGGAGGCCGTGGCGGCGGACCAGCGCCGCACGATCCATCGGCTCCGCGTGCGCCAGTGGGTCGCCGTCGGCGCGTTCGTCGTCGCGGTCGCGATGGCGCTCAGCGCCTTCCTGTTCGGCGCGCGGTCGGAGCGGTTCCGCGTGCAGGCGGAGGCCGCGACCCACTCGGCCCAGGCGCGCCAGATCGCGCTCGTCGCCGACGAGGTGCGGCCCGTCACACCCAACGTCGCCGCGCAGCTCAGCGTGGCGGCACTGTCCCTCGACGACTCGGTGGAGACCCGCTCCGCCGTCGTGCAGTCGGCGGGCTCCGAGGTCCCCACCCGGGCGACGGGTCCGGCGGGCAACACCAACGTCGCCGCCTCTGCCGACGGCAGGACGATCGTGCGCGCCGACAGCGCGGGAGAGGTCAGCATCTGGCGCGACGGCGGCATCGCGGCCGCGCCGTCGACCCGGTTCGCCAGCGGCGGCCGCCAACTCTTCACCCTCACGCTCGCCGAGATCGACGGCCGCCTTCTCGCGTTCGTCGGCGGGCAGCAGACCGGCGGCCTGTGGGACATCACCGACGAGCCGCGGAGCCTCGGCGACTTCGGTGCCGACACCGTCGTCTACAGCTCCACCTTCGCCGGGCACACGCTCCTCTTCGGCACGCTGGAGGGCGAGATCCGCCGCTACGATCTCACGACGCCCACCACCCCGTCGGAGCTGCCGACCCTCTCCGTGGGCGCGGGCACGCAGGTGCAGGCGCTCGCCGCGGCCGACGACTGGGTCCTCGCGGGTGGCGCGACCGCCACGGCGGCCGTCTTCAGCGCCGACGGCACCCGTCACGCCGATCTCACGCTTCCCTCCCGGCTCCTCTCGGCCTCGGTCTCGGAGGACGGCTCCGAGGTGGTGGGCGGGACGACCAACGCCGGAGCCATCGTGTGGCGCGTCACGCGGACCCCCGGGCAGGGCCCCACATTCACGCAGCGTGCGTCTCTCGAGCTCCCGCTGAACGTCCACGCCGTCCTGCACGCCGGGACGCGCGTGTACGCCGGCGGCGTCTTCGGCGAGGTGCGCGAGTTCTCCGTCGAGGGCGAGATCCTCCGACGGTGGCCGGCCCGGAACGCCGTCGTCGGCCTGGGCGTGGCGGGTGAGAGCCTCCTGGTCGGCACGACAGAGGGCGTGATCGACGGTTGGGCCCTGCACAGCCCGAACCTGGTCATGACGGCCGACCCGGCTACCCGGCTCTACGATCTCACCCGGGGCGGCGACGACGTGGTGCTCGTCGGCACCACGACCGGTGGCCGGGTGTTCGCCCGCTCCGACGACGAGTGGCGGCCGCTGCCGCTGCGGCCCCTGTCGGACGACACCGAGTTCAACTCGATGTACGCGCTCAGCGGGGACGGGCGGATCGTCGCCAACCAGACATCCGACGGGCGCCTCCTCACCTTCGAGCGTGCGGACGGCGAGTTCCACCAGATCGACGACCGTCGCTACGCCGAGGACATGGTGGACCTCCGGCTTTCGCGCACGGGCCGGTACCTCGCCGTCGGGCTCCTCGGCACCGCCGGCTACCAGCTGTTCCGGCGCGCGGACGACGGCTGGCACCCGCTCGGGACGGCAGACGATGCCTGGCCCGCGACCTGCGCCTTCAACCAGGACGAGACGCTGTTCGCCGCGATGTCCAAGGACGGGCAAGGACTGTCCGTCTACCGGATCGACGGCGGCCTGGAGCACCTCGTCACTCACCCGATGATCAACGACGAGATCCCCTCCAAGATCACCTTCTCCAGCGTCGGCACCCTGGCCGTCGGCAACACCCCCGGCGACATCACGCTCTACGACATGAGCGACCCCGCGCGCCCCTCGGCCACACAGCAACTACGGGACGCGAGATCGTCGATCTCACAGCTCGACTTCGCCGCCGACGGCTCCACGCTGTTCGCCGCCACCGAGGAGGGTCTCGTCTGGGCGTGGGCGCGCGGCGCCGACGGCAGGTTCGCACTCGACCTCCGGTTGAAGACGCGCTCGACCTCGGTGCCGGGCGTGGCGGCACTGGGTGATGACGTCCTCATGACGCTGGCCGACGGCCGCACCGTCGCTTGGCCCCGCCACCCGCGCCGCGAGGGCGAGCGGCTATGCGAACGGTTCGGGACCCCATTGTCGGCGACGGAGTGGGAACGCCTCGTCCCGGGCGTCGCCCAGACCGACGGCTGCGGCTAGGGAAGTACTGATCAGAGACCGGCGAAGAGGTCCGTGGCGATCTCGCCCTCGGGGAACGGCTCGCCGGTGGCCAGCAGATAGGCCTCGCCCGCGCCGGGAAGCTCCTGCATGATCGCGTAGAACTGCCAGAAGGGGTTCTCGGGGTCGACCTGGCTGCGGTGCGATCCGAGCGCACGCCGGCAGATCTCCAGCCAGGGACCGCACTCGACGACAGCGACGATCTGGCTCGGGGCGGGGCCGAAGTCCTCCTCGGAGCGCTCCTCGTCCGGCCAGAGCTCGAGGCCGCGCTCCTTGGCGATGCGGTAGGCCTCGACCCAGCGCTCGGTGTTGTGAGTGTTCCACAGCACGCGCTGCACCTGCCACGGGGCGCCGAGGTCGGGGCGGTGCGACGCCGCCGCGGCCAACACGGTCGCGTACATGGCGACGCGATGGGCCTGCACATGGTCGGGGTGGCCGTAGTTGCCGAACGGGTCGTAGGTCACGAGCACCTGCGGCCGGCGCGAGCGGATCACCTCGACGAGGTGGTTGGCCGCCTCGAGCAGGTCCGCGCGCCAGAAGGCGTTGTCGGGCATGTCATCGGGCGCGACGACCGCGCCCTTCTCGTCCCTGGCCATGCCCGAGTCGTGGTAGCGGCCGGCGCCGCCGAGGTAGACGTGGTCCGTGACGCCGATCTCGGCCAGCGCGACGGCGATCTCGCCTTGGCGGTGTCCTCCCAGCTCCCCGGGCGTGAAGTGCGCCCAGTCGGGTACGAGGATCTCGCCCAGCTCGCCCAAGGTGCAGGTGACGAGCGTCACCTGGGCGCCCTCGGCGACGTAGCGCGCCATAGTCGCGGCGGACTGGCTCGACTCATCGTCGGGGTGGGCATGGACAAGCAGGAGGCGTCGGTCGGCTAGCACGTCGTTCAGCATAGGTCCCTCGTCAACTGCCGGGGCGGGCACACCGTGACGTCACCTGGCGCCGAGCAGAGTCGCGAAGTCGACGAAATCGTCGGCCTCGCTTGCACGGCGCGGGGTTGAGGCGAGGACGGCGGCGAGCTCGCCCGCCGCGACCTTGACCCGTCGGTCCAGACCCGCGGCGCCCAGGCCGCCGAAGTCCGCCGTCGCGGCGAACACCGCGGTACGCACCGGGACCGCGCCGAGGTAGCTGAGCAGCGGGCGCATGGCGAACTCGAGCATCAGCGAGTGCCGCTCCGTGCCGCCGGTCGCGGCCATCAGAACGGGCTTCCCCCTGACGGTGTCCGGCTCGAGGATGTCGAAAAAGCTCTTCACCAGGCCGCTGATGGACGCGGAGAACGTGGGGCTGACGACGACCAGCGCGTCGGCGGAGGCGACGTCCTCGACGACGTGGGCGTCGAGCTCCTCCCCCTCGAGCGCGAGCGCCTCGCGCAGCCGGGTGACGATGTCGTCGCCCAGGACGCGGGTAGACGACGGCGACCCGAGGCCGCCGGAGATCACGACGATACGCATCATGTTCATGTCTTTCAGGAGTGTCGTTGTGTACGTGAAGATACGGAGTTGGCTAGGCCCATTGGTAACGACCACGCCGGTTCGCCGGCGCTCACGCGGCGGCTCAACCAGCGCACGTCAGAGGCGATTGTCGTCCTCGGCGCGGGTGCCGGTCCAGCGGTCGACGGAGGGCTCCGCGGGTCCCGCGGCGGCTGGAGCGTCGGCGGGGAGGCGGTTCGCGTGGGTCGGGGCGTCGGGGACGCCGGGGGCGCGCAGCGCGGCGAACTCCTTGCGGAGCACCGGCACGACCTCCTCGCCCAGCAGGTCGAGCTGCTCCAGCACCGTCTTCAGAGGGAGGCCCGCGTGGTCCATCAGGAACAGCTGGCGCTGGTAGTCGCCGGCGTAGTCGCGGAAGCCGAGCACCCGCTCGATCACCTGCTCCGGAGAGCCCACCGTGAGCGGAGTCTCGCGGGCGAACTCCTCCAGCGACGGGCCGCCGCCGTAGACCGGGGCCTTGTCGAAGTAGGGCCGGAACTCGCGCACGGCGTCCTGCGAATTCCTTCGCATGAACACCTGGCCGCCGAGCCCGACGATGGCCTCCTCGGGGCGGCCGTGGCCGTAGTGCGCGAAACGGCGACGGTACAGGTCGACCATGCGCTTGGTGTGCGAGGCCGGCCAGAAGATGTTGTTGTGGAAGAAGCCGTCACCGTAGTAGGCGGCCTGCTCCGCGATCTCCGGCGAGCGGATCGAGCCGTGCCACACGAACGGCGGCACGCCGTCGAGCGGGCGCGGGGTGGCGGTGAAGCCGTGCAGCGGCGTGCGATGCTGGCCCTGCCAGTTGACGACGTCGCTTCGCCATAGCTCGTGCAGCAGCGCGTAGTTCTCGACGGCCAGCGCGATGCCGTCGCGGATGTCCTTGCCAAACCAGGGGTAGACCGGGCCGGTGTTGCCGCGGCCGAGAGTCAGGTCCATGCGGCCGTCAACGAGGTGCTGCAGCGTGGCGTAGTCCTCGGCGATCCGCACCGGGTCCGTGGTGGTGATCAGCGTCGTCGCGGTCGACAGGATGATGCGCTCGGTCTGCGCGCCGATGTAGGCGAGCGTCGTCGTCGGGGAGGACGCCACGAAGGGCGGGTTGTGGTGCTGCCCGACCGCGACGACGTCGAGGCCCACCTCCTCGGCCTTCTTCGCGATCGCGACGGTGGCCTTGATCCGCTCGTGCTCGGTCGGGGTGCGGCCGTTGGTCGGATCGGTGGTGATGTCACCGACGGTGAAGATGCCGAACTGCATCATGACTGCCTCCTAGTGCTTGCACCATCATACAACATCGTTGATGTTTCAACTATTCCGGTCGTCGCTCCGCCCACCTTCGATTTTAGTTAGCTCACCTAATGAGCTAGGCTAAGGAATCGGAGATGATGACCTAGTGACAGAATCAGAAGAGGAGCGCTTCGCGCTCGCCAACGACCTGCGCCTCGCGTGCCAGCGCATCGCGCGGCGCGTGCGGTTCGAGTCCACCAGCCAGGTGGCACCGCACCAGTTCTCGGTGCTCGCGCACCTGCACCACGGCGGGGCGCAGACCCCCGGGCAGCTCGCGGCGCTCGACCGGGTCAGCGCGCCGTCGATGACGCGAACCGTCAACTGCCTGGAGGCCGACGGCCTCGTCGCCCGAGTGCCGCACCCCGGCGATGGGCGCCAGGTCCTGGTCGAGCTGACCGCCGCGGGGCTGGCCATCATCACGCGCACGATCGCCAGCCGCGACACCTGGATGGCCGCACACCTGGAGGGCCTCGACGACGACCAGCTCTCGCTGCTCAGGAAGGCCGCCGACCTCCTGCTGGAGGTGTCCAATGGCTAGCCGGACGACTCCGCGCCCGCGGTCGCGCACCTTCGCTTCGTTCGCCGTCGCGAACTACCGCCTGTTCTTCCTCGGCGCGCTCGTCAGCAACCTCGGCACATGGGTCCAGCGGATAGGCCAGGACTGGCTGGTGCTGACCGAACTCACCGACCACTCGAGCACCGCGCTCGGCATCGTCACGGCGCTGCAGTTCCTCGCCGTCCCGTTCCTCGCGCCGTACGCCGGCGCCGTCGTCGACCGCTTCTCGAAGCGCACCGTGCTGCTGATCACGCAGTCCGCGCTCGGCCTCACCTCGCTGGCGCTCTGGGGGCTCATCGCGACGGGCTCCGTCGCGCTCTGGCACGTCTACGTCATCGCCTTTCTCACCGGCGTCATCAGCGCCTTCGACAACCCCGCGCGCCAGGCGTTCGTATCCGAGATCGTGCCGCACGAACTGCTGCCCAATGCCGTCGGGCTGAACTCGACGTCGTTCAACGGCGCCCGCCTCATCGGCCCAGGGGTCGCCGGTCTGCTCGTCGCCGCGGTCGGCGTGGGCCCGACGCAGCTGATCAACGCGGTGAGCTTCGCCGCGATGATCGCCGCCATCCTCGCGATGAACGCCGCCCAGCTGACGCCGGCGCCCCGGGCGGCATCCGCGGGGGCGGCCGTCGACGGCCTGCGCTACCTGCGCCGTCGGCCGGACCTCATCGTGCTGCTCGTCATCGTGTTCATGCTCGGAACGTTCGGGATGAACTTCCAGATCTTCAACGCCACCATGGCCACCCAGGTGTTCGGCACGGGCGCGGAGGAGTTCGGGCTACTCGGCACCATCATGGCCGTCGGGACGCTCGCCGGCGCCTTGATGGCCGCGCGCCGCGTCGCGCCGACGCTGCGCACCATCCTGCTCGCGCTCGCCGGGTTCGCGGTCAGCACGCTGGCGCTGACGTTCGCGCCGAACTACGTCGTCTACGCCCTGCTCCTCATCCCGTCGGGGTTCTTCGCGCTCACCGTCATGACGACGGCGAACGCCGCGGTCCAGATGGGCACCGCGCCCGAGTTCCGCGGCCGCGTGATGTCGATCTACGTCGCCATCTTCCTGGGCGGCACACCGCTCGGAGCGCCGGCCATCGGCTGGCTGGGAGAGGTGCTCGGCCCGCGGGCCTCCGTGCTGATCGCCGCCGTCGCCACGGGGCTCACCGTGCTGGGCGTGCTCGCCTACTTCCGCTGGCACGACGGCCTGCGGATCCACCTCGAGCGCGCACCGCTCCGGCTCAGGTCGAGCACCGTGAAGGCCGCGTGACTCAGCCAGCGTCGTCTTCCGGCTCCGCCGGATTGAGCCCGGCCCCTGCGCGAAGCGCCGGGCCGGTGTCGAAATCACCCGGCGGCAGGACGCGCTCGTTGAGTTCGATCCAGGAGGAGTCGCAGCCGGGGCACCGGTAGACGGGAGCGCCCTCAACCCGCTCGTCGGTCTCGATCGTCCCGCACGCGTCCTGGCACGGCCAGGAGGTCAGGAATCGGGCGGCCATCGGGGGCGCCTACCGGCCCCAGGTCTCGCGGAGCCACGCGGCGGAGCGCGGCAGCCACGACCCGGGGCCCTCCGGAAGCTCGGCCCGGTCGGCGTTCGCTACCTGGGTCGCCGTCGACAACCCGTGCTCGCCGCGATCGTAGAGGTGGTACTCGACCTCGACGCCCTGCGCCTCCAACGCCGTCGCGAACCGGGCCGACTGGCTCGGCGGCACGACGGCGTCCTCGGCGGTGGTCCAGACGAAGCTCGGAGGGCAGTGCGGCGACACCGCGTCGTAGAGGTCCAGGTACGTCAGGGCCGGCTCCTGATCCGTCGCCCAGCCCGTGCCGAGGACCGCGTAGGAGGCGACCAGCGCGTCCGGCCGCGAGGGGTAGTCGAGCAGGCGCTCGTTGGCCGCGACCCCGAGGAACCGCAGCGCCGCGTACTCGGACCGCTCCGCGGCGACGAGTTCGTCGTCCTGCCAGTGCGTCGCCAACTGCGCCGCGACGTGGCCACCCGCGGAGAACCCGAGGATCGCGACCCGCTGGGGGTCCACCCCCAGCTCCTCGGCGTGAGCCCGCACCCAGCGGACGGCGCGCGCGGCGTCGATCGCGGGGGCGAGCCCCAAGGCGTGCTCGCGGATCGAGTAGCGCAGGATGAAGGCGTTGAAACCGTGCGCGAGATACGCGGCGGCGACGGGATCCGCCTCGCGCTGCGAAAGGAACTGGTAGCTGCCGCCGGGGCAGATCACGATCGCCGGGCGCGGGTGCTCCAGCGGCGTCGGCTGCTCGTCGGGCGAGGGCAGATCGAAGCAGACGGCCTCCAGCGTGACGTTGCGGCTCGGGTTCATGGTCACGGTGAAGCTGCGCATGCGTTCATCTTAGGAGGACCATCTCCGCCGGGCCATCAGCCCGGGGGAAACACGGGAGGCCCGATCGTCGACCTCCCCTCCGCGGGGACGCCAAGAGGCCCCGGCCGGAGCCGGGGCCTCTTGGGGACGATCGGGCACGCCCGGGCCCTTCGGCGCGGTCGCGATCGACGTCATCGACGCGGCCGGCGCGAGGGCCCGCTACTTGGCGACGACCTCGAACGGGACGTGCGCGGTGACGGCGCCGTGCAGCTTGATGGCTGCGGTGTGGCTGCCGAGCGACTTCACGGGCTTCGCGAACGACACCGCGCGCTTGTCGACGGTGGGGCCACCGGCCTTCTTCACGGCGACGGCGACGGCGTTCGTCGTGATCGAGCCGAACAGGTGGCCCTGCTCCGAGGCGGCGGCCGCGACCGTGATGGTCAGGCCCTCCAGCTGGGAACGGATCTCCTGCGCGTGCTCGACGCCGCGCACCTCGCGGGCGTCGCGCGAACGCTTGATGCCCTCGATCTGCTTCTCGGCGCCACGGGTCCAGCGGATCGCCTTGCCCTGGGGCACGAGGTAGTTACGGCCGTAGCCGTCCTTGACCTCGACGACGTCGCCGGCGATGCCGAGCTTGTCAACAGTGCTGGTCAGAATGAGCTTCATCTCTTCTTCCCTTCCGATCAGCGAGCGGTCGACGCGTACGGCAGCAGGGCAACCTCGCGCGCGTTCTTGACGGCGAGGGCGACCTTGCGCTGGTCCTGGACCGAGAGGCCAGTGACGCGACGGGCGCGGATCTTGCCACGCTCAGAGATGAACTTCTTGAGCGTGTTGATGTCCTTGTAGTCGATGTTGGCGACGCGAGTCGTCTTCACCGGCATGATCTTCTTCTTGTTCACAGACTTGCGCTGTGGACCGGCCATTGTGGTGCTCTCCTTGAATGAGTTGGGCCATCGGCCCGTGAAAGCCCGTCTTGCGACGGAATGTGCCAGCTAGCCCCGGAGCTCGACGAGGGAGGCGCCGTGCGCCACCGCCCGGCTCGGCCGACGGGACCAGATAAGCGGGTGGATCAGAACGGGGGCTCTTCCGGCTGGGACGCCTGGGCCCACGGGTCGTTGCCGCCGCGGTTGCCGCCGGCGTTGCCGGAGCTGGACCACGGGTCTCCGCCCGAGGACTGGGGCGCCTGCTGGCCGCCGCCGCCCTGATTGCCCTGCCAGTTGCCGCCACCGCCGCCGCCACCCGCGGTGCGGGTGACCTTGGCCGTCGCGTAACGCAGAGCCGGACCGACCTCGTCGACATCAACCTCGAACACGGTGCGCTTCTCGCCCTCGCGGGTCTCGTAGCTGCGTGCCTTGAGGCGCCCCGAGACGATGACGCGAGTGCCCTTGGAGAGGGACTCGGCCACGTTCTCGGCGTACTGGCGCCACACCGAGCAGTTGATGAACATGGAGTCGCCGTCTCGCCACTCGTTCGTCTGACGATCGAACGTCCGGGGGGTCGACGCGACCGTGAAGTTCGCGACCGCCGCCCCGTTGGGCGTGAAGCGGAGCTCGGGGTCAGCCGTGAGGTTGCCGATGAGCGTGATGGGAGTCTCGCCTGCCATGTTCTTTGCCTTCCGATGGATCGGACTTATTTCAGTCTGCTTGCCCTACATAGTTGCCGGTAGCACCGACAATTTCTCGCGAGCAGGCAAATCTGTGGATTACTTCTTGCCGTCCAGGCGCAGCACCTTGGTGCGCACGATCTTCTCGTCGATACCCATCAGACGATCCAGCTCGGCGACGACAGGGTGCTCGGCGGTCAGCTGCACGACGGCGTAGCTGGCCTCGGACTTCTTGTTGATGTCGTACGCCAGACGGCGACGGCCCCAGAAGTCGACGTTGTCGACCGTGCCGCCACCCTTGGTGATGACCTCAAGGTGCTTCTCGACCAGAGCGGGTACCTGGCGCTCATCGACGTCAGAATCGACGAGAACCATCATCTCGTACTTACGCATGCTTCAGCCCCACCTCCTTCGGACTAACGGCCGCGGGTCGTTCCCGCGGCAGGAGGGCATGGACGCCCGACTCGGGCGACCGACCGCCGAGCCTATCACGCTCCTTGAGCCGCGTCGCTTCGCTCGTGGGCCCGGCTCACGGGGCGTCGAGGTGCTCCTGGGCCCAGGTGTGCTCGCGGAGCTCGGCGATCCGGCCGCTGGCCTCGATCTGCCTCCAGAACAGGTCCGCCCACTCCTGGTGGCCCTTGTCGTTCGGGTGGAACCAGTCGGCTGCCGTCTTCGTGTAGTAGAGCAGCCGACCCTCCTGCCGCATCGCGTCGTAGATCGGCACCTTGTGGTGGCCGTGTCGCTCGATCAGCTCGACGGCGCGGCTCGCCATCGCCCTCGACCGCTGCTCGAGGCCCGGGATGACGAACCACGGCACATCCCCGACGAAGCTGCCCGCGGGCAGCCCGGCCAGGATCTTGTCGAAGCTGGCCGCGAACGACTCGACGGTGTTGCCGATGGCGAACACCACGTCGTTGCCGCCGATGTCGAGCGTGACGATGTCGGGTTCGAAGCCCAACTCGGCCAGCGCCGGCAGCTGGCCCGCGACGACGTCGCCCGAGATCGCCCCGGAGACCGAGAGGTTCGTGATCGCGACCGACCGCCCCGTCGCCAACGAGATCCGGCGCCCGAGCAGCGCCACGTAGCTCGCGCCCACGTGCGAGGCGCCCACGCCCTGGGCGGCGGAGTCGCCCAGCGCGACGTAGTGCACCACGCCCTCGGGGTGTTCGCGCCCCACCCCGTCGTCGGGGTGCTGGGCGCGCGGCTCGGCCCAGTGCTCGCGGAAGGCGTCGACGTCGCGGCTGATCTGCCGCTGCCCCTGGATGTACTTCACGCCCGCGATCGCGAGCGCCGAGCCGGCCGCGCCCGCCGCGACCCCGCCCCAGAAGGGCAGCTTGCCGCTCATCGACGCCGCCGGTACGGGCCGGGGAGAACGGGGTTGCCGTCCTTCGCCCACGCGCGCAGGCCGCCCGCCAGCGACTCAGCCAACAGGCCCTGCTCGCGCAGCTGCCGCGCGGCGATGCCGGAGCGCAGCCCGTTATCGCACATGACGACGATGGCGGCGTCGTGGTCGGCGAGGGGGTCGTCGCCGTAGATGGCGTCG
>Ga0116181_1001896_pt1 | contig 17541 bp, 17 predicted proteins | sample AD_UKC075_MetaG_FD_89752 | JGI IMG/M metagenome (GOLD analysis project Ga0116181, IMG submission 89752) | Active sludge microbial communities of municipal wastewater-treating anaerobic digesters from USA - AD_UKC075_MetaG | ecosystem: Engineered > Bioreactor > Anaerobic > Digestate | place: USA...
GTAGAAGTATATTAAAAACACCAACTTTTCCATACAATAATTTAGCGGCTGATTATCAGGCCAAAAAAGATAACATCCGCTACACACCTTTTGGAAATACCTTGACTTTGAAAGTTGCTGAAGCTGCAATTGAAGGAGAAAGTTTGGGAAAAGACAATATTACCGATTTTCTTGCCATCAATATTGCTTCAACTGATTATGCAGGACACAAATTCGGACCTAATTCTATCGAGGTTCAAGATATTTATTTGAGATTAGACCAAGATTTGGCAGAATTTTTTAAATATTTAGATAAAAATATTGGCAAAAATGAATATACGGTTTTCCTTTCTGCGGATCATGGTGGAGCTCACGCCGTAGGTTTTATGCAGGAACACAAAATGGCGACAGGATTTTTTGGAGAAGGCGCAGAAAAAAGTTTGAACGAAAAATACAAACTCAAATATGGAGTTGAAAATCTGTTGACCTCAATTGATAATTATCAAATTTATTTGGATCAAAGCTTGGTTGAAAAAAACAAGCTAGACATGACCAATGTTGTTGATTATTTGGTCGATGAACTCAATAAAGACCAATCAGTTTTATTTGCAGTAAACCTTAAAAAATTAGGACAAGCTCCGATTCCTGAACCGATTAAAACGAGAATTATCAACGGTTACAATTGGCAGAGGAGTGGCGATATTCAATTAATTTCACATGATTCCATGCTTCCTCCTTATGCAAAGACGGGAACGACTCACAGCGTTTGGAATTCCTATGATTCACGTGTTCCATTGATTTTTATGGGATGGGGAATTAAAAATGGTGAAAGTAACAAAGAATATAATATGACCGATATTTCACCAACAATTGCATCACTTTTAAGAATTCAGTTTCCGAGTGGAAATATCGGGAATCCTATAGTAGAAGTGATTGGTAAATAATTTTTGACGTAATGTTTTTCGGCGGCGGCGAAGCCGCCGCCGAAAAGAACTAAAGATCTTTTTAACAACAAAAAAACCGCCATCAAGCGGTTTTTCTGATGTATAGAATTTGTGTTACTTCCCTTTCTGCGGCGGGTAATTGGCCATAATCTCGGCAACAATTTCAGGAATTTGTTTTTGTTTAGCTTTCGGGGAATCTACTGAAATTCCACTTCCGATTCCTTGCCAAACTAATTTTTGGGTTCTCGCATCGATTAAATCCAAAACCAATGCTCCTTCGTTATAATTAGAAGTCCAGGTTCTGTTCATCCCAACTCCCCAACCGAAAGGACCGCCCCATCCGTACATTCCGTAAGGTCTTGTTGATTGAACGTCTTGAATTTTTTTGTGGTTGGCTTTCACATTCACAATTAAATCAGGATTGTCCGAGACGCTTAAACCTTTTGACTGCAATTGTTTTGAAACCTCGTTCAATACACGGTCTTTATCGATATCGTTCAGTTTTAAATCGTCAATTCTTAACTTATAAGTTTTGTACGTGTTGAAGTTTGCGGTTTCCGCATAGTCGGATCTCACCTGAAACGGACTGCAAGAAGTTGTAAGTCCCAAAGTTGCAGATGTTAAAAGCAAAAGAAAATATTTTTTCATTTTTTTAAGTTTGTTTTATTAATCTTAAGGAAAGTGTCTGTCTTTTTATCATAACCATAAGGACAGTGTTTGCAGCCGCTCTTACAGCAATAACCACGCTTTAAGTGGAATTTCTCCGTAAAAACTTTATAACCCTGTTCGTTATAATAAAAGTCTTCATGCTCTTTGATGATATTTGCGCTCATTGGTTAAAATAAATACCCAAAAATTTTATATTTGTCACATGATAATCGTGTGCCAAAATTTACTCAAAAATACAAAAATTAACGGCATTACTCTTTTTCCCTTTATTTTGCTGAAAAAACCGCAAGACAAGAACAACAAGATTCTCATTAATCATGAAAAAATTCACCTTCGGCAACAGCTAGAATTGTTGGTGATTTTCTTTTACCTGTGGTACGTCATCGAATATTATTATTGGTATTTTCGTTTGAACGACAGTTTTCTTGCCTACAAATATATATCGTTCGAGAGAGAAGCGTATGCAATGGAAGACGACTTGAATTATTTGGAAACCCGCAAAATTTGGAGCTTTTGGAAATATTTAGCAAATTAATTACTTTATTTCCTTCGAAATTTAAATAAAAATGTTTTCAAATTGTATTTTGTTTGTAATTTAGTCACTACAAATATTTAAAATATGAAAACAAATTTACTTTTTTTAATCCTTGCATTTTTCTTTGGGAATGTGATTCTCAAATCTCAACAGTCAATTTTGGTAATGAACTCTACAGCCAAAACGGTAGCACAACTTAATGCTGCAGATGGATCGGTGATTAATTCTGGGTTTATCAACTTAACATCACTTTCGGCAGGAACCATAAAGGGTATTGTGCAGGTTCAGGACAAAATTTGGATTTCGGATCAGACTAATAATCGAATTTACACTTTCGCACTCGATGGGACTTATGTGTCCACAATCCCTTCAACGGTTGGTTTAAGTAACATTCGCGGATTGAATGTGGTAAATAACGAAGTTTGGGTAACCAATGCGGGAAGTGCAAATGGAGCAATTGCCAATTCTGTGAGGAGGCTTGATTTTGCAGGCAATTCACTTGACGCCTACAACACTATTGCAGATCCTTTTGATGCGATTGATAATGGCGCTGGGAAAGCATATATTACCTCTTTCGGAAGCAGTGGAATTCAAATGATGAATTATGACGGAACAGTGGCGGGAAATTTGGTTGATGCAGGAATTTTGTCAGGAATCGAACAAATCAATAAAACTTCGGCTGGAAATTATGTACTGGCCGTATTTAGTAGCAATGCAGCCTCCGGAAACACAAGCGGACTGTATGTTATTTCGCCTACAGGAAATATCTTAAACAAATGGAATAATGTTACGGGTTTACGTGGAGCGATACAGACTTCTAATGGCAACTACTTGTGCTCCAACTCAAATGGTGTGCAAAAAGTGGACGCAGCTACGGGAGCATCAACACAGATTATTGCTGGAAATTACCAATACTTTACTTTGATTAACGGTAATTTGGCAGTTGATAACATTGCCGCAAAATATGTTTCAGTATTTCCAAATCCTACAACAGATTATATTAATGTAGAGACAGAAAGCAAAATAAATACGGTGCAATTATTCTCTGCTTCTGGTCAGCTGGTAAAACAGTTTAAAAATATTAATGAATCTAAAACAAAGCTGAACTTACACGATTTGCCGGTGAATGTTTACATTTTGAAAGTGGATACTCAACAAGGAGTCAAAACGCTGAAAGTTATTAAGAAGTAGTAGGATTTTATCTTCAAGCAGATTAAAGGGTGTATTGATATGCACCCTTTTTTGTTTTTGATTTTCTTTCGAATAAATTTGTAACAATGAAAATTCCTGATACTCAGATTCCAATAATCGAAATTCCTTTAAAGGGAAACATTCAACTTTTTATCAAAAGAGAAGATCTCATTCATCCCCAAATTTCAGGAAACAAATATTGGAAGCTTTTATATAATATCAACAACTACTTAGACGAAGATCCAACAAATCCTTCTATCATTACTTTTGGTGGCGCTTTCTCAAACCACATTTCCGCAGTTTCAGCTTTAGGAAAAGATTTAGAGATAAAAACTTTAGGGATAATTCGAGGTGAGGAATTGCAAAGTAAATGGCAGCAAAATCCAACCCTAAAATTCGCTCACGAAAACGGAATGGATTTCAGATTTGTTACAAGAGAAGATTTTCGTGACAAAGAGATTTTAACTAAAAACTTAGAAATAGAATTTCCAAACGCATTAATTATTCCAGAAGGCGGAACTAATGAATTCGCTTTAAAAGGCATTCAACACCTACTGAACAGCGATACGAAAAGTTTTGATTATCTTTGCACCGCAGTTGGAACAGGCGGAACCGTTGCCGGAATATCCAAATTTGCAGAGGAAAATCAGAAGGTTTTAGGTTTCAAGGTTGTTGATGATCATTCATTGAATGATAGTGTTTTAAAACTTTCCGAAAGAAATAATTTTGAACTCATCGAAGCACACGACGGAAGTTACGGCAAAATAACTGATGAAAATATCCGTTTTATCAATGATTTCTCGGAAAAGTTTGGAATTCAGTTGGAACCCATTTACACAGGAAAAATGATGAAGAAGGTTTTTGAATTGATAGAAGTAAGTTATTTTCCTGAAAACAGCAAAATTCTCGCATTTCACACCGGCGGATTACAGGGAATTGAAGGCGCCAACGAAATGTTGAGGAAAAAGAAAAGAGATTTAATAATCAATAGGAACGCACTTTAGTCCGTTTTAATAAAAGGTAAATAATTATTGGCTTTAGCCAAAACTTAAATCCATTTATGAAAAAAATATTTTTTGCATTCGCAATACTTATTTTATCAAAATTCCAAGCCCAAACTTGGAAAACTGAAGACCAATACATCCAAAGATTTGCAACCTACGCCGTCGAGGAAATGGAGAAATATAAAATTCCCGCCTCCATCACTTTAGCGCAAGGACTTTTAGAAACCGGTGGTGGACAAAGCCGACTCGCCATTCAAGGCAACAATCATTTCGGTATCAAATGTAAAGAAGAGTGGACCGGAAAAACCATGAAGCACACCGATGACGCTCCCAACGAATGTTTTCGTGTTTATGAAGATCCGAGAGAGTCCTACGAAGACCATTCAAAGTTTCTGGCTTACCGAAAATATTATCAGAATCTCTTCAAACTTGACATGAAAGACTACAAAGCTTGGGCGCATGGACTGAAAAAAGCAGGATATGCTACAAATCCGCGTTACGCTTACATTCTTATCGATAAAATCGAGCGATACAAGCTTTACGAATTCGACAATACCAATTCAAAGGAAGTCCTTTACGCAGTCTTAAAAATGTATCCCGATTTGAGAAACGACAAAATGTTTATGGCGCAACTCGACCAAAACAAAGCCTCCTCAAAACCTGTAACAGTAACGGTTCCTTATCAACCGACTTCTTATGCTCAACAACAAAAAAACGTTCAGAAAATTGTTACCAAAGCAGAAACCCTCAATTCAATCTTAATTAAAAGTCATCCCAACGAAAACAAAAAATTTGTCATTATTCCTGATAACGTTGATTTAGCATCAATTTCTAAAAAATTCGGAATCAGTGAAAGTCGTTTAATGAAATGGAACGAACTCGATGGAAATCAATTGAAAAGAAACGATATTCTCTTTTTAGAATCGAAATCTTCGAACGGAAACATCGCTACTTACAAATCACAATCCGGAGAATCTATGCACGATATCGCGCAAAAATTCGGAATAAAGTTGAAAAAATTATATTCCAAAAACCGTATGGATTTCGGGCAACAACCAAAACCGGGACAATTAATTTATCTACAGGAAAAAAAACCAAGAGGATAATTTTGGTGTATGGTCAATTTGCTTCGCAGTCAATTTCCTTGAGCCAATTTTTCTGCGTACATGATCCATCACCCAACATCCAGCCAAAATATTACTCATTACTTATTACGCATTACTCATGATTTACCAAAGAAGTTCGGCCTTATTCCATGAAGCCCAAAAATATATTCCCGGTGGAGTAAATTCCCCGGTTCGCGCCTTTAAATCTGTTGGCGGAGTTCCTATTTTTATGAAATCTGCAAAAGGAGCATACATGACCGATGTGGACGATAATGTTTACATCGACTACATCAATTCTTGGGGACCCGCAATTTTGGGGCACACTCATCCCGAAGTTTTAGAAGCCATTAAAAAGCAGGCAGAAAAAGGATTTTCCTACGGAACACCAACCGAATTAGAAACCGAAATAGCAAAATTCATCGTAGAAAATGTGCCAAATATCGACGAAGTCAGAATGGTTTCTTCAGGAACTGAAGCATGTATGAGTGCGATTCGTTTGGCGAGAGGTTTTACCGGAAGAGACAAAATCATCAAGTTCGAAGGTTGTTATCACGGACATTCCGATTCGTTTTTAATTAAAGCAGGAAGTGGTGCTGCAACTTTCGGGAATCCAAATTCTCCCGGAGTTACCGCCGGAACTGCGAAAGATACTTTGTTGGCGAGATACAACGATTTTGAACAGGTTGAAGATTTGTTCCGTTTGAATCAAGGGGAAATTGCAGCAATCATTATCGAACCTGTTGCAGGAAATATGGGATGCGTTTTGCCGGAAAATAATTTCCTTCAAAAATTGAGAACCATTTGCGATGAAAACGGAACATTATTGATTTTCGATGAGGTAATGACGGGTTTTCGTTTGGCTTTCGGTGGCGCGCAAGAAGTTTTCAATGTGAAAGCCGATTTGGTTACCTACGGAAAAGTCATCGGAGGCGGACTTCCTGTTGGTGCTTTTGCGGGGAGAAGTGAAATCATGAATCATCTTGCTCCACGTGGCGCGGTTTATCAAGCCGGAACTTTGAGCGGAAATCCTTTGGCGATGAGGGCAGGTTTAACGACTTTGCAGCTCATTAAAAATGATGAAAATTTCTACCAAAACATCAATAAAACGACAGAAACCTTAGATTTTGAAATTGGAAAAATCTTAAATTCTAAAAATATTCCACACCGAATTAACAGAAAAGGTTCCATGATGAGTGTTTTCTTCCACACGAAATCGGTTTCTAATTTTGATGAAGCGGCAGATTCCAATCATGCTTTGTTTAACAATTTCTTCCACCAACTTTTAGAAAAAGGAATTTATCTTCCACCAAGTGGTTACGAAACGTGGTTTATTTCCGATGCGATTAAAGACCAGGAAATCGACAAGACTTTGGACGTCATCAGAAAATTTGAATATTCGTAAAAGCATTTAGAATAAAAAAATCTGCGCAATCCCCATAATCTGCGAGAAAATAAAATACAAATCCGCTTCAAATTTAGAAGCGGGTTTTTTACAAGGTTTCAAACCTTGACAAGGTTAAATTCTCGCTCTTTCATATTGATGCGGAAAAAAACATTCTCCTTTTTCATTAAAAGAATTCTGTACTGCTAAATATGGATTTCTCAAAATTTCTCGTGCCACGAAAATTAAATCGGCTTCCTCTTTCTGCAGAATTTCTTCGGCTTGTTCAGCGGTTTTTATCAATCCAACTGCGCCGGTTTTTATTCCTGATTTTTTCTTGATTTCTGCCGCGAACGGAACTTGATAACCATCAAATAAAGTGATTTTTGCGCCGTGAATATTTCCACCGCTTGAAACATCGATTAAATCGACGTTTTTAGTTTTCAGGATTTTTGCAAGTTCTACACTCTGTTCCAAATCCCAACCGTTCTCCGCATAATCTGTCGCAGAAATTCTTACAAAAAGTGGGTGGTTTTCATCTAAAACTTCATTCACAGCATCAACAATTTCCAATAAGAAACGAATTCTATTTTCAAAACTTCCGCCATACTCATCGGTTCTGATATTCGATAATGGCGACAAAAACTGATGAACTAAATAACCATGGGCAGCGTGAATTTCCACCAAATCAAAACCGGCATTAATGGAACGTTTTGCAGCATCTCTAAAACTTTGAATCAAACTTTTGATTTCTTCAGTTGAAAGTACATGTGGAATTCTTTCGCTTTCATGATAAGGAATCGGTGATGGAGCCACGGTTTCCCAACCTTCCTCCAAAGAAATCTGTTTTCCGTTCCAGGTTGAAGCTTTTCTTCCTGCATGTGCTAACTGAATTCCGATTTTGCTTTCATAGTTTTCATGAACAAATTTTACAATTTTTCGAAATGCTTCCACTTGTTCGTCATTCCAAATTCCGGTGCATTTGTTGGTGATTCTTCCTTCGGGAACAACGCCGGTTGCTTCCACGATGATTAATCCAGTTCCACCTTGAGCACGACTTCCGTAATGAACGAAATGAAAATCATTCGGAACGCCATTTTCTGCTGAATACATACACATCGGGGACATTACCCAACGGTTTTTCAATTCTAAATTTCTAAATTTTATTTTTGAGTATAACATAAATTGATGCAAGATGCAGTTGGTGCAAGTTGCAAAGGGTGAATATTGGTACAGTTAGTACAACTTTTCACAAATTTACTAGTAATATCTTATTGACCAACAATTGAAATGATATTCAGTTAAAAATTATTAATGAGAACGCTCAAAACCATTCGCAACTTGCACCAACTGCACCGAATTATTACTAATTTTTTCCTATATTTACTCCCCGATTTTTAAAAATGGAAAAAGAATTTAAAATCACTTTCGAAGCCATCAGGAATTACGACGCGCTTGATGAAACTGAAAAAAAATTATTTGATGCCGCCAAAAAAGTTCGTGAAAATGCTTATGCTGCCTATTCCAACTTTCATGTTGGTTGTGCGATCCTTCTTGAAAATGGTGAAATTGTCACAGGAAGCAACCAGGAAAACGCGGCTTATCCTTCAGGTTTATGTGCGGAAAGAACTACAATTTTTTGGACATCCGCCAATTATCCCGGAGTGAAGATGAAAAAATTATTTGTAATCGGAGCACCGAAAGATGCCATTTCATCATCACCAATTCCTCCGTGTGGAGCTTGCAGACAGTCGATTTTAGAATACGAAGCGAAACAGAAAGAAGAAATCGAAATTTATTTTGCATCTCTTGATGGCGAAATTTTCAAAACAAAATCCATTAGAGATTTGCTTCCATTTTCATTTGATTCTTCTTATCTTTAGGTCTTAAATTTTTTCAGACTTATGAAAATCGCCGCGATCGATATCGGAAGTAATGCTGCACGACTTCTCATCAATGAAGTCATAGAACCTAAAAAAGGCAAACCCGAATTTACCAAACTCAACTTGTTGCGGATTCCGTTGCGATTGGGAATGGATGTTTTTACGAATGGCGAAATTGGTCCTGAACGGGAGAAAATGGTGGTCGATTCCATGAAAGTGTTTTCGGATTTAATGAAAATTTATGGGGTTGAACATTATCGAGCGTGTGCAACTTCGGCGATGCGTGATGCGAAAAACGGCGTGAAGATTCGTGAAATGGTAAAAAAGACTTCCGGAATTGATATCGAAATTATTTCCGGCGACGAGGAAGCTTCATTGGTTTATGAAAACCACGTTGCAGAAGGACTTGACAAAGATTTTTCTTATTTGTACATTGATGTTGGAGGTGGTTCAACCGAACTCACTTTCTATGAAAACGGAAAGATGAAATACAAAAATTCCTTTAATATCGGAACCATCCGCTTGCTGAACAATCTCGTTACAGAAGATCATTGGAAAGATATGAAAGAGGAAATCCGCAAAAATATCAACAGTAAAAAAGCGGTTGTAGCCATTGGATCGGGCGGAAATATCAACAAAGTTTTCTCCATGAGCAAAACCAAGGACGGAAAACCTCTATTTTTATCGGGCTTAAAAAACACCTACAAAGAATTGAGTTTGCTTTCTGTAACGGAACGCATGGCGAAACACAATTTGCGAGAAGACCGCGCGGATGTTTTGGTTCCTGCCTTAGAAATTTTCACCAAAGTGATGACTTGGAGCGACATCAACAGAATCTTTGTTCCGAAAATCTCCGTTGCGGATGGTCTGATTCATCAGATTTATGATGGCTTAAAGAAGAAATGATTTTTGGGAAACTAATCTCCACTTTCATCATCTGATTCATCGTCATCATCTTTAAAATCAAAACCATCGAGATTAAAATCGTCAAAGTCAATTTCAGAGGGATCAAAACCGAAATCCAGTTCGTCATCATCTTCGTCTGTCCAATTCAGTTCTGCATCGTCCTGCACGTAATCTTGCGGAATTCCAGGCGGATTGAAAAGTCCCCATTCATCCACAATAAATTTTTTTGGGTCAAATGAAGCCACCCAATCTCTGAACAGCAAACGAAATTCCTCCAATTGTTTACGAACAATCAAGTAATAATGCGCTTCATCAAAACCGAAAGAGGTCAAACTGTGATACAAAACCACCAATTCTCTTGCGCATTTTCTAATGATGGCGGCGTTTTCCATTTTGATGTCCCAAAGATTCACTGCTTCAGCTCCTGAAATTTTCGCCTGAATCACCATCGTATTTTCCATCAAATGCATTTTGGTGTGCTGCAAATATTCGTTTTCTTCGGGAATTAAATCGCAAATTGTTTTTACAGTTCGGTAAATTTCTTCCGATTTTTGGTAAAGCGGCATTTCGCGCAGTTTCTTTCTCATGGCTTGTTATTTATTCAAAATTACGAACATTCAGAAATTTGTCATTAATCATTACTCATTACTTATTGCTCATGAAGTTAGCGTTTCCCCAACTCAATCACTTCCAAATTTTCAATCTTTTCCCCATTAATTTCAAACCGCATCATCGTTCTCACTTTATGCCATCCTTGATTTCCCGCTGCACCTGGATTCAAATGAAGTAATTGATTTTTTTGGTCAAACATCGCTTTTAAAATATGCGAATGTCCTGAAATAAATAGTTTCGGTGGATTTTCTGCAATTTCTTTTTTGGTTAAAGGCGAATATTTTCCCGGATAACCACCAATATGAATCATCAAAACTTCCGCTTCCTCGCATTTAAATCTTAAAACTTCGGGAAAAATTTTTCGGATTTTTTCGTTGTCGATATTTCCGTAAACGCCGCGAACAGGTTTAATTTTTTCTAATGCTTCAATCACTTCCAAACTCCCGAAATCGCCGCAATGCCAAATTTCGTCGGCATTTTTGGCATATTCAAGAATTCTTTCGTCCATATAAGAATGCGTGTCGGAAAGGAGAAGGATTTTTTTCATATAAACAAAGTTGATTAAATTATATTAAAATCTGAAGTTTATTCTGCGATTATTTTTACATTTGATGGTATGAGAAAGAAGGAATGTAAAAACTGCGAACAAATTTTTGAGGGAAATTTCTGCCCGAATTGTGGTCAAAATTCCCACGAACACCGCATTAATGCGCATTATTTTCTGCATGATATTCCACATTCTGTATTTCATGTGGATGCAGGTTTTTTTCTTTACCCTGAAGACGTTGTTTACAAAACCGGTAGTTTTGGTTGAAAATTTTTTGGAGGGAAAACGAATCCGATATTTCAGTCCGATTGGTTTTGTGATGGTGATGACGGCTTTGAGCACATTTTTGGTGAAATTTTTCGATTGGTGTAAAGTGCGATTTTTGCAACATTTTCATCCGGAATCGGTTATTCATCAAAGTCATAATTTTTTCGAGCATTATTTCAGTTTGTTTATTTTCCTGATGATTCCATTTGCTGCAGTGGTCACAAATTTATTTTTTATCCGGAGTAAATATAATTTTTGGGAGCACTTTCTTGCCAATACTTATCTCGCCGCACAATTGAACATCATGTGGATTGTGATGCATTTTGTTGGATTTATCGCAGCTTTGGTCACAGGAAAAGATGTTGATTTTGCGCCGGAGTTTTTTCTGACGGTATTTTTGATGTTTTTCCTTTATCTGTACGGCGCGACATTTGGTTTTCTGATGCGGGGTTTTTATAAAAAACGAATTTTGATTCTTCTCATTGTTTTGATGAATTTTGTTCTATCCATCGTTTATTCCTACGGTTTTAATATTACAGGAATAATTAGGAACTGACGGTTTTAAAAACTTATTTTTGCAGATAAATATTTAAAGATTTGCGGTACTTCATCCGATTTTCATACCACGGTAAAAATTATTTCGGCTATCAAATTCAGCCAAGAGAAATTTCGGTTCAGGAAGAACTTGAAAAAGCTTTGTCTACAATCCTTCGCGAAGAAATCAAAACGACAGGAGCGGGGAGAACCGACACCGGAGTTCACGCCAAAAAAATGTTTGCGCATTTTGATACCGAACAGATTTTAGATGAAAATCTTCCACACAAACTCAACAGTTTTCTTCCACCCGATATTTCGGTGAAGACAATTTTTAAAGTCAAAGATGATTTCCATGCAAGATTTGATGCAACTTTCCGAACTTATGAATATTATATTTCTTTAGATAAAAATCCTTTTACTCAAGATTCTTCCTGGCAAATTTGGAAGCGGAATTTAGATATAGATAAAATGAATGAAGCCTGCAAAATACTTTTTGAATTTGAGGATTTCACAAGTTTTGCCAAACTTCACACCGACAATAAAACCAATAACTGCAAGATTTACAAGGCATTTTGGGAACAAAACGGAACCGAATTGAAGTTCACCATTTCAGCCGACAGATTTTTGAGAAATATGGTTCGATCGATTGTTGGAACCATGGTTGAAATTGGCAACGGCAAACTTCAACCCGAAGATTTACGAAAAATCATAGCAGAAAAAAACCGCAATTCCGCAGGAACTTCCGCACCACCGCAAGGTTTGTTTTTGGTCGACGTGGGTTATGATTTTGTTTGAGAGTTTGAGCGTTTGAAAGGAAATAAACATCTCTACACAATCTCGTTTACCGAAAATCGCATATCGAACCCCGTATCTCGAACCTCGCAACTTTTCCTTATTTTTGCACAGCAATTTTCTAGAATTTAAATGAAGAAACAAACGACTTGGGATATTATTAGGAGGCTTTTTGTGATTGGGATGAAATTCCGGTCGTGGTTTATTGTTACGCTAATCATTTCCATTGTACTTTCAGTAATTTCCACGTACCGACCGTATCTAACGATGCAGATTGTGGACGTTGACATCATTCAGCTCAAAGACAAAGAGTTGATGATGAAACACATCTATATTTTGGTGGCTTTGGTTTTTGGGGAAACGGTTTTGAACTTTTTCTTGGTTTATTTTTCAAACTTTATTTCTCAAAATGTAATTCGTGATATTCGGGAACGGCTTTATCATAAACTCATCTATTTCCGAACTTCATTTTTTGACAAAACGGCAATTGGTCAACTCGTCACCAGAGCAGTGGGAGATGTAGAAACCATTGCGACGGTTTATACCGATGGGTTTTTGATGGTTTTCGGAGATATTCTTCGAATCATTTTCGTTTTGGTCGCGATGTTTCAAGTTGATGTTCATTTGAGTTACATTTCATTGGCGATTCTTCCGTTAATGGTTATTATTACGAGATTTTTTCAGAAAAGATTAAAGAAAGCTTTTGGTGATGAAAGAACTTGGACGGCAAATCAGAATTCTTTCGTTCAGGAGCGACTTTCGGGAATGACTTTAATTCAGGTATTTAACCGTCAACAGGCGGAGTTCAAAAAGTTTGATGAAATCAACATTACCTTAAAATCGGCTTTATTAAGAACGGTTTTCATTTTCTCATTGTTTTTTCCTGTTGTTGAATTAATTTCTTCACTTTTCCTTGGATTTATCTTGCTTTACGGCGGATTTATTACCATAAAAGCAGGAGCGGTGATTGCCTTCATTCAATATATTTCGATGTTGATCCGTCCTTTAAGACAAATCGCGGACAGATTCAACAATATTCAAAGAGGAATTGTTGGTGCAGAAAGAGTTTTGGGTGTGATGGATGAAGATTTCACATTACCGAATCAAGGAGAAATCGTTAAAAACCACTTCGACGGAAAAATTGAATTTCAGAATGTTCATTTTGCCTACGATGAAAAACAAGAAGTTTTAAAAGGAATAAGTTTTAAGGTAAATCCAGGCGAAACCGTGGCAATTGTTGGTGCAACAGGAGCAGGGAAATCAACGATTATCAGTTTGATTACGCGACTTTACGACATCAATTCTGGAAAAATTTTGTTGGATGATGTGGATTTAAAAGATTATGAACTCTATAATTTAAGAAGTCACATTGGAGTTGTTTTGCAGGATGTTTTCTTATTCCACGGAAGTATTTTTGAAAACCTTTCTTTTGGCGATGACACGATAACTTTAGAAAAAATCAGGAAAATTGCGAAAGAAATAGAAGTGGATGATTTCATTGAATCACTTCCGGGAGGTTACGAGTATGTTGTTCGTGAAAGAGGTTCCTCCATTTCTCTGGGACAAAGACAGCTTTTATCATTTTTAAGAGCTTATCTTTCTGACCCGAAAATTCTGATTCTCGACGAAGCGACTTCTTCCATCGACCACGAAAGTGAGAAACTGATTCAAAGAGCGACAGAAAAAATCACCAAAAACCGAACTTCCATCATCATTGCACACCGACTTTCCACCATCGAAAAAGCCGATAAAATCATCGTCATGGAACACGGCAAAATCGTGGAAGAAGGTAAACACATGGAACTCCTCCACAAAAATGGCTATTACTCAACTTTGTACAAAGCGCAATTAAAGCATGAAGTAGAGGAGAGTGAGTAAAGAATTTGCGAATTATTACTCACACCAACACACCAAAATAATTTGGCTCCTGATTAATTTCCCACAACCGTCTTCACCGTCACAAACTCCTTCAAAGCAATCAGCGAAAGCTCCGTTCCGTAACCCGAAGATTTTGTTCCGCCAAATGGCAATCGCGGGTCAGAACTCGATTCCTTGTTTACACTCACCGTTCCAGATTCCAAGTTTTCAATAAAAAACTGCTGTCTTTTTTTATCCTTTGTCCAAACAGAATTTGAAAGTCCGAAAGGAATATCGTTCGCCAATTTCAGCGCTTCTTCATCATTTTTAGCAATCATCACCATTCCAAGCGGACCAAAAAGTTCCTCTTCCAAAATCGGGTTTCCTGATTTTACTTTAATTAAACCCGGCATAAATTCATTGGGTGAAATTCTTTTCAACGGCAAAATAACTTCCGCTCCGTTCTTGAGAGCTTTCTTATATTGCTTTTCCAATTCATCCGCCAAATCGGGACGAGCCATTCCTGCAATCAAAGTGTCTTTTTTCAAGGGTTTTCCGGGAATGTATTTTTGATATTCTTTAATGAAAATCGGCAAGAATTCTTTCTCAATATTCTTTTGGATGATGAATCGTTTTCCGGCATTACACGCTTGTCCGCAATTTTGAAGTCTTGCTTTAGCGCCACTTTCCGCCGCTTTTTTGAAATTAGCGTCATCCAAAACAATGAATGCGTCGCTTCCTCCTAATTCCAAAAGAGATTTTTTAATATTTCTTCCTGCAGTTGCTGCGACTTCAGCACCGGCTTTTTCACTTCCTGTTAAACTTACTCCACGAACAATGGGATTTTCTAAAACTTTCTTCACCTCTTCATGACCGATTTCCAGATTTTGAAAAATTCCTTTTGGGAAACCTGCTTCAAGAAATAGCTTTTCAATTCGGTTTCCACTTCCAAAACAAATTGAAGCGTGTTTCAAAACCACCGCATTACCTGCAAGAATCGCAGGAACTGCAAACCTTAAAACTTGCCAAAACGGAAAATTCCACGGCATCACTCCAAGAATAACCCCTTTCGGAACATAATGGATTTCGGAAATTCGATATTCGGTTTTTATTTTTTCGGGTTGCAAAATATTTTCTGCGTTCGCATAATAACTGCACATTAAAGCACATTTTTGAATTTCGGCAATAGATTGTGAAATGGGTTTGTTCATTTCTTTGGTAATAATTTTACCTAAAGACTCTGAATTCTTTTCAAGTTTATCGGCTAATTTCAGCAGAAGTTTCTGTCTATTTGAAAAAGGGACTTTCTTCCAACTCTCAAAACTTTTTTGAGCGGCACTTAATTTAGATTGTAAATTCATTGTTTGGAATTTTTGACCTTATTATATATAGAGTGTAAAAGTGATATGAACAAATATAGCAAAAACGATGCAAAGCACTTTTTGAAAACCAATAAATTCTCTTTTGAAAACATTGATGAACAAAATCAGCGAATTGTTTGCCGTTTTATATTTATCGAACTTTCAATGATAAATGAAATATCTTAAATGGAGTTCATTTCGACCTAGGAGATTTTTGCGTTAAGAAAAATTGAAATTTCTTTCAGCGGTAATTCACTAAATTATAACTAAATAAAAATTTCCATTGTTTGAGTGGCGGCAATACATTTTCTTAAAATTCAAAACTTAACTTTCTTCCCGAGTTTTTCAAATTTTCTTGCAAGAAATTTTATTTTTTTTAGCAAAAAATCCAGTCTTGATTTTTTGAATACTTTTGCATAAAGCCCAAAATATTGAATAAAAAAATATTTTAAATATCTACTATTTTAGGTAGAAATCGAATATTTTCTTTAATTTTGAAAAAATAATAAAAACAGATAAAAAATGAACACACCGTCTGAATTAAAGTACACCAAAGACCACGAATGGGTTAGAATTGAAGGAAACATCGCAACCATCGGAATCACCGATTTTGCACAAAGCGAGTTGGGCGACATCGTTTTCGTGGATGTAGATACTGTGGATGACGAACTTTCTGCGGGAGACGTTTTCGGAAGCGTGGAAGCTGTGAAGACCGTTTCCGACTTATTCTTGCCATTATCAGGAAAAGTTGTAGAATTTAATACAAAGATTGAAGACGAGCCGGAACTACTAAACACAGACCCGTACGGAAACGGATGGATTATCAAATTAGACATCGGCGAAGGTGCAGATACCTCACAACTCCTTTCAGCAGAGCAATACCAAGCATCACTTGGATAAAATATCAAAAATATTTACGAAGATTTTGCCCATTTATTGGGCATTTCTTACTTATATGCTCCTCAAACCCGGCGTGGAAAACATGGAATATCCCTTCATGTTCCAAGGAATCGACAAAATTTTGCATTTAAGCATCTTCGCGTTATTGGGATTCTGTTTTATGGCAGCATTCCCAAGAACAAAATTCATCATTTACATTCAGATCATGCTCTGTTACGGCATTCTCACCGAAATCCTACAGGAAGAGATGGCTTTAGGCAGGTCTTTGGAAGGGCTCGATTTGGTCGCAGATACAATAGGAGTTCTCATCGGGTATTTTGTCTTTCAAAAGATTAAAGCAATCAATTTATAAATATTTTTTTGGGCGGTTCCCTGGCCAATGCTTACCAACTTAATCAAAATTTTCCCTCAACTCGGGTCGGGCTATTCGTTGCAACTCCTCGTGCCACTGCCAAATTTCCATGCAACTGCGGGGTTTCCACTTCTATCCCTACCGCGGTTTTACGCTAATTTGATAATGTGGATAACTTTTGAAGCGATCATACCGTACTTAAAACCAATATTTTACGAACGCATTTTTACACATCCCAAAAATTTACTTTAGTTCCATTTGGAAGTTAATAGTCAATTAACATACTTTTGCACCCACCATTTGAGATATAGTGGTAGCGAAGTAGAAAACATAAACAAAGAAAATTTGTTGAGCAAAGAACCTCGGCAACTTTTTAAAAAAAGTTTTGGTGTATTGAAAAATCTTATTATCTTTGCAGTCCCTAATCGGTAGATTTTGGGGTAGCGGAGTAGAGGATTTGGTTATAAATTTGGTAGGGGTTAAAATCTCTGAAATTTTTCGCACTGAATTTTAAGCAGTTAGAAAATATTTTAAATTTTTCTCCAAAAAATTTTGCCACATCAAAAATAGTTCATACTTTTGCACTCGCAAATCGGAAAAAACGACAAAGAGAGTGTCCGGGGCACCAAAAAAATACAAGTGCATTGACATACAAATAACAACCAAAAAAGTAAGGAAAAAACTAAGGCGGAAACAACTTTGAGCGAGTCAAGACAAA
>Ga0116181_1001897_pt1 | contig 17539 bp, 12 predicted proteins | sample AD_UKC075_MetaG_FD_89752 | JGI IMG/M metagenome (GOLD analysis project Ga0116181, IMG submission 89752) | Active sludge microbial communities of municipal wastewater-treating anaerobic digesters from USA - AD_UKC075_MetaG | ecosystem: Engineered > Bioreactor > Anaerobic > Digestate | place: USA...
CCCATGAACATCTACCGGGTGTGCGTATAGCTAGCGGCTCTTTAGGTCAAGGTATGAGTGTAGCTTGTGGCGCTGCATTAACTAAAAAATTGAACCAAGATTCCCATCTAGTTTTTTCATTACATGGCGATGGCGAATTGCAAGAAGGTCAAAACTGGGAAGCCATTATGTTTGCCGCACATAATAAAATCGACAACCTTATTGCGACTATCGACTTCAACGGTCAGCAAATTGATGGACCTATAGCTCTAGTGTTGGGCTTAGATTCTATCAAAGATAAATTCATTGCTTTCGGATGGGAAGTATTAGAGGTGGATGGCAATAATATGGATGCAGTAGTAGCAACATTAGCTACGGCTAAAAGCCTTACCGGCAAAGGCAAGCCTATTTGTATAGTGATGAAAACCGCTATGGGTAAAGGAGTTGACTTTATGGAAGGCACCCATGAATGGCATGGCATTGCACCTAATGACGCACAATTAGAAAAGGCTTTAGAGCAACTCCCTGAAACTTTAGGCGACTATTAATCCTATTATTTCATTGCTTTTGAAAAAATGAATACACACTTGTAGCAACTGTGTTAAGTTCTTGTAGCTATTCATTTCTTTTGAAAAATAAAGAAGGCTAATAATTGATAATTTGTAACTTTCGAAAATTATGAAAGAAAGAAAGCCTGTCTATTACGGAGAGTATCTCCAGTTACAAAACATCTTAAATGCTCAATTTCCGGAAAGTGCCAAAGAAGGCATCAGAGCTGATGATGAAATGTTATTTATCATTATTCATCAATCCTATGAGCTTTGGTTTAAGCAAATAACTCATGAACTAAACATAGTGCGTGATGTATTTAAACAACCCAACATATCTAACAACTCTGCTGATATTTATAATTGCTTGCATCGACTGAAAAGAATATCCGCCATATTAGAATTGGGGGTCAGCCAACTAGGCATCATGGAGACTATGACTCCTTTAGATTTCCTTGACTTTAGAGATTTGCTTCGTCCGGCATCGGGATTTCAAAGCATTCAGTTTAAGGTGATCGAAGCCGCTTTAGGATTGAAATTTGACGACCGTCATGGAAAAGGGTATTATTTATCACAGCTAAAACCAGAAGATGTAGAGCGTGTAAAGAAAGCAGAGGAAGAAGAATCGTTGTTTTCTTTAATTATGAAATGGCTGGAGCGAATGCCTTTCGTGAATGATCCAAGCTATTGGTATGATGCAACTCCTTTCTGGCAACAATATAGAGAAGCTTATAAAAACAGTTTGTCAACAGCTGAAGCCGGCAATCTGTCTCTATTTGATAAAATGTTTATTGATACCTCGTCAACCATTGAAGGAAAAAAAATATCACAAGATGCCGGAAGGAATGCTCTATTCATCATGCTTTACAGAGACTATCCTTTATTACACCTACCTTTTGAATTGCTCAGTATTTTATTAGAAATAGATGAACATTTAGCGATGTGGCGCTATCGTCATATTCATATGGTGCAGCGTGTCATTGGCAACCGTACCGGTACGGGTGGTAGTACAGGTGCTCAATACCTAAGAGGTGCTGCTGATAGTCATTATATCTTTAGAGAATTTGCTGAATTAACCACCTTCTTATTACCAAGAAATATGTTGCCTGAATTGCCAACGAAACTTGTACAAGATTTAAGCTTTATAAAGTAATGGCTTCGGCAATTGAAATCGAAAATCTTAAAAAACACTATAAAGGAGCTTGGTCGCCGGCATTAGATGGGCTTACCATGAATGTTCAAGAAGGAAGTATAACCGGATTGCTGGGACCCAATGGTGCCGGTAAAACAACTTGCATCAATATCCTATGTGGGCTTCTAAGGGCTGATGATGGCAAGGTAACCATTTTAAGAAAAGATATTCTTTCGGATACGGCTTCTATACGAAGCAGGATAGGCGTAGTACCGCAGCAGATAGCACTTTTCGGTAATCTTACCGCTTGGGAAAACTATCGATATATAGGGCAACTCTACAATTTATCTTCACAAGAAATAAAACAACGAGCCGGGCAACTATTAGAAAAACTAGGCTTATCAAAACACGGAGATAAACGAATTCAAAGCTTTAGTGGTGGCATGAAACGAAGAGCCAATATCATTGCTTCTTTATTGCACCAGCCTCAACTACTCATCTTAGACGAGCCTACAGCCGGTGTGGATGTTCAGTCGAGAGCCTTGATACATGATTTCTTAAGAGACTATCATCAAACCTCCAAAACAATATTATACACTTCGCATCATTTGGATGAAGCAGAAGAGCTATGTAATGATGTCATCATTGTAGATGAAGGAAAGCTCATAGCAGAAGGAAGCCCTAAAAACTTAATAGCTACTACTGAAGGAGCTAATAAATTGGAAGATGTTTTCTTAACCTTAACAGGGCATACCGTTAGAGATTAATAAAGATGAAAAAGATAGTAGCTACAATAATTAAAGAATGGATATTACTGAAGCGTGACCTTGGGGGCATTGCTTTATTGTTTTTAATGCCAATCCTTTTAATCATTGTAATGTCTTTAGTACAAGATGCTCCATTTAAAGACTATCAGGATTTGAAATTTGATTTACTATTAGTGAATCATGATAAAGGAAGACTTTCAGAAGATATCATTCAAGGACTTAAAAAAAGTAAAAACTTCAATGTAGTAGAATCTATAGATGGAGCTACTCTTACCGATAGCAGTTTAAGATTGTACTTATTAAAAAGTAATTATCAAGTAGGCGTTATTATACCGTCAGGTGCTACAGCAGAAATTGCCAATGCAGCCAATCTTTTAGCCAATGAGCTTTCAAGTAAAATGGGTATGGGCGGTACGATGCCTTCAAGAGAAGCAAGAGCGACCTCTTATGTACGCATTTACTTCAACCCTATTGCTAAGCCGGCTTTTAGGTCATCTATCTCTTTTGCTATAGATAAATTTGTTACCTACTCTTGTAGCAATTTACTGGTAGAACGACTTTCTAAATTGAGTGCCTTACAAGGGGATACTTCAGCAACACCTATGAATTTTGAAAAACTTTTTCAAGGTATAGGTGTGAAAGAAGACCAAGTACAAAAAAGCATTGAAGACAAACACCTCATCAACTCTACGCAACATAATGTACCTGCTTGGGCTATCTTTGGTATGTTCTTTATTGTGATTCCTATTGCGGGGCACATGATACGTGAACGTGAAGATGGCAGTGCCGTTCGAGTGGTTCTTATCCCTAACACTCAATTGATGTTGTCGCTTGGGCAAATTCTTTTTTATACACTTATTTGTACCGTACAATTTTGGTGTATGATGGCAGTAGGCATTTGGATACTCCCTTTATTGGGACTTTCAAAATTATTCTTAGGCATCAACTCTCTTGCATTAATTCCTATAGCAATCGCAATAGCATTTGCCGCTACAGCATTTGGGTTTTTTATAGGTACCGTTTTTAAAACTATCAATCAGGCATTACCCTTAGGAGCTTTATCAGTAGTGATTTTATCGGCTATTGGAGGCCTATGGGTACCTATTGAGCTTTTGCCTCCAGCCATGAAAAAAATAGCCACTTTATCTCCTATGAATTGGGGGCTAAGCGCTGTGAATATGATTACCTTAAGAAGTGGGAATTTTATAGATATTCTTCCTCAGTTATTTACATTATTGTCCTTTGGAATCATACTTTGGTTGATAAGTATTGGATATCATCGCCAACGAAAAATGTCGATATAGTAACTTTGCCCTTGTAATCTATACAACCCTTCTACATTATTTTCATCAAAAACAAAAAAATTAAACCTGTATGAAGGTGCTACATCAAGTAGGGGTTGCATTCATCCTCCTCTTCTTAGTAAATAAAACAACTACAGTTGCTGCTTCGCAAGACAGTTTAAAAATAGTCAATTGGAATTTGGAGTTCTTCGGCAACTACCCCTCTCAAAATAAAAAAGAGATGAGTGGCATCTTAACTATTATGAAAAACTTGGATGCCGATATCTATGCCTTGGTAGAAGTAGTTAATGTGGATTCGCTTTTTAGCCTTACCAACCAGATGAATGGAAATTATCAAGCAATCGTCTCGCCCTTTGGAAGCTTAGCTAGTAGCCCGTCCAGCAAAGATTATGATGCAGCACAGAAGTTGGCATTTATCTATCGCACATCAAAAGTTAGAAATGTAGCAGGGAGACCTTTTTTGAAAAACAGTGTGGGTAATGCGTATTATAATTGGGCAAGTGGACGCTATCCATATTTTGTAACAGCAGAAGTAAAAGACAATTTCAACAACTGGCAGCCTATTAACTTTATTGTAGTACATGCCAAAGCTAAAAACGATAATCAATCCTGTATGCGTCGTTATGAGGGAGGGCTGGAAATGAAAGATAGTCTTGATAAATTGTATCCTAATGAAAAGCTAATGGTATTAGGCGATTTCAATGACGATTTTGATTTAAGCATTTGTGGAGGACCCAGCAATTATGAATATCTAGTTAGTGATAGCTTTGGAACTAATTATTACTTCTCTCCTACCCTTTCACTATCTAGGCAAGGAGATGCCAGCATTGACGGGTATCCTAGCTTTATAGACCATATTGTTTTGAGCAATGAAATGATTAACCACTATGTGCCGGGAAGTGCGAAACTGCTTAAAAATGAAGTTAACTCATGGGTTAGTAATTATAACGCAAACATCTCCGACCATTTCCCTGTCATAGCAACGTATGTACTTTCTCATCCTACCTCCTTACCAAATTTCACCTCCGAACCCAGCACTTCCATTCAACTATATCCTAATCCTGCTTCCAATAGAATACAATTAAAATTACCAGAAAATACACTGGTACACTATGAACTTTACAACACCCTTCAACAGCGTGTACAAACCGGCACTTTATCTACTTCAAACAACTCTATAACTCTTCCTCACCTTCCTGATGGACTATATTTCATTCGCTTGGTAGGCACACAAACTGTAGTTAAAGAATTTTTCATTCATCATTAAGAAGTTTTAAAATATTTTTCTCATGAGAATGTTATTACTGTCAATCCTTATCGGTTGCAACCTCCTTGCGAAAGCACAACTTCCCATACCGGTTCCAATGGCACAACAGCCTGCATTAACCTATTTAGAAACCTTTGACTCTATCCTTACATGGAGCAATGATTTTGTTTCAGGGCAAGGGGCCGAACGCTATACTTCAGTGCCTATAGGAGGTGTAGCTGCCATACCAGATGCGAATAGAATTACTACCAGCTCCGCAAGCTTTGTAACAGCACAAATGAGCGGTGGCGGGCTTTATAAAGACACGGTCAATGGTAGAATACTTCTTTTGGTAACCGGCACCTCCAACAATACAAATTCCTTAGCCTTCGACTTACATTTAGATTTTACGGGTAAACTAGCAGGGAACTTAAGTTTTGATTGGGCAACGATATTCAACGGCACACCCAGTAGTAATAGAGCCGGTACACTGAAAGTTTATGCTTCTACCAATGGAGCCACATTTACTGAGTTGACTACAGCAGCTATTACCATCACCAACAATATTGCGGCCAATGGTACAGTCAGTAATATTCAGTTACCTTCTTCATTTGATAATAGCGCTACAGCACGCTTACGTTTTTACTATTATAATTCTGCAGGGGGTAGTAGTGGCTCGCGCCCTGCTATTGCTTTGGATAATATTTCTACAACAGCCATTGGAAATCCTTGTGTATTACCTACTGCAGCACCTTCAGCTCTTTCATTTCCTCAAGTAACGGCAACATCTATTCAAGGGTTATACGCTTCTGCTAGTCCCTCACCGGATGAATACTTAGTAGTAGCTACAAATCTAGGAGCATTGAATGCGTTACCTGCTGATAGCACTTCTTATAAAGTAGGGGACATAATAGGAGACGGAACGGTAATTTATGTAGGCAATGACACCAATTTTTTCTACAACAATTTGAATCCATTAACTACTTATACGTTCTATATTTTCTCTTGTAATAAATTTTGCAACGGCACCATTCGATATTTAAGTAGCAATCCATTAGTAGGGATGCAAACTACACCTGCAGGTCCTCCCTGTATAGCTCCTACTTTGGCTCCTACCAACTTACAATTTTCTAATATTACCACAACTGCAATCAACGGTAGCTTTTCTCCTTCACCGGATGCGACAGAATATTTAGTGATTCGTTCTACTAACATTTCGCTTATTTCAATGCCTATAGACACCGTTAATTATAAAGCCGGTGACTTACTAGGAGGTGGTGAAGTGGTTTATAGAGGCGGTGCTACCAACTTTGTGGCTACAAATCTGCAACACAGTACTACTTACTATTTCTTTGTCTTTGGGTTAAACAATTTTGCTTGCTCAGGAGGACCTTTATATCAAAAAATGTCCCCACTAACCGCTTCACAAAACACTAAAATACTTTACCCATGTTTAGCACCTGCTGAAGATGCTACAAACTTAATACTCCTTCCTTCAACACAAAGCATCAGCGGTTTTTTCAACCCTGGGAACCCTAATACAGATGGTTTTTTAGTGATACAAAGCACAAGTAGTTCATTGGGTGCTGTTCCTCAAAATGGCACTAGTTACACTAAAGGAATGAGTATTGGTAATGGCACCATTATCGCAACGGGAAAAGCATATTCTTTTACTGCAACTAACCTTTCAACCAATTCGCATTACTACTACTTCATTTATCCCTATAATGAAATCTGCACCAATGGGCCAATATACAAAACCACCAACCTATTGCAAGGTGATACTTCCACAACTAATACCGTAGCCTACAACTATTATTTTGGAAATCTTCATAGCCATAGTTCCTACTCTGATGGCAATAAAGATGATGTTACTAAAATACCTTACGATGATTATGACTATGCTAAAAACTCGCTCTGTATGGACTTCTTGGGCATCAGTGAGCACAACCATTATACCTCTGCCGGCAACCCGGGTATGACACTTGCCAAATATTCTTTAGGAATAGCACAAGCTGATAGCTTTACACAAAACAATACTGGATTCCTTGCTTTATACGGTATGGAATGGGGCACACAAACCAACGGTGGGCATTCATTAGTGTATGGTATCGATTCTCTCATAGGTTGGGAAACTCTTAACGGGCAACCTAACTATTCAATTTATGTTCCCAAAAACGATTATACCTCTTCACAAGGCTTACTGCAAAAAGTAAACACTTATGCATCGTCCAATGCATTTGTAACCCTTGCCCACCCTTCTTTTTCTGATTATCAAAACCTAGCTTTTAATCCCTATAATGCCAGCTATGACAGTGCTATGGTCGGGGTAGCTTTGGAAAGCGGACCCGCATTTAGTACCATCACCAACTATACCAGCCCAGGTAGCAATATGGAATTTTTAGGCTATTACTTACATCTATTAGCAAAGGGCTATCACCTTGCTCCAATGATAGACCACGACAATCATTATATGACTTTCGGCAGAACCGCTTCTACAAGAACCGCTGTTATTTCTCCATCAATGGCTAAGAAGGATTTTTATCAAGCTATGCGTTCCAGAATGTTTTATGCCACTCAAGATTGTGACACAAGAGTCCAGTTTCATATTTATGGACAACCCATGGGTACCATCATGACACATGAATTTGCACCGGCAATTCATATAAACGTGGATGACCCTACCAACCTTTTGGATACACCTATCATTCGAATTATGGCTGGTAATCCGGGCAGTGGCATCTTACCCGTGGAACTTGCATCCAGCAAAAATTATTTCATCAACTATACGGATCATACTTTATTGCCAACGACTACCGCTTATTACTATGCTGATATTTTACAAGGTGGAAAAAGAACTATTTCAGCACCGATTTGGTATCAACGAATCATCGATCCTCCGCTATCGTTGAATGATTTTGCAACGGCTTCTACAAATAATTTACAAGCTTCATTAGTTACGAATCCAATAAATGATGACTTACTGCTTTCCACCTATACTTCTACTTCAGGGGCTTTGCAAATGATAGTTTATAACATGATGGGGCAAGAAATAAAAACTTACTCACAAATACTTACCCAAGGCAATCACCAACTACAAATAGCCTTACCCAATATAGGTTCGGGTATGTATTTTATTGAATTAAGACTGGGTAAAGAATCGGTGAGATTGAAGTTTTTGAAATAATACCTTTTTACATAAGAGCAAAAAAAAAGACCAACTACGTAATTGTAATTGGTCTTTTTTGTTGAATGCATCTACCTACAAGACCCAACATTTGCTTAAAACACCATAGCAACATTTTCTTTAACTTACGACCTCAATTAATAGCACATATCACTTATGTCCAAAGCTAAAAAGACTGTAACCTCTCAAAAACCCATAGAGCAATACGAACACAAAGACAAGCAGCGTGTAAACAACCCACCTGTTGGACTGGTAGATGCACACACCGACAACGGAGGCTTTAAAAAGAAAACTTACCAATACGACCCACATCTTGACCCACAACTGCAATGGGCAGGCAAAGCCGAACACACCAGTTTTGAAGTGCCGACTGTAAGCCTGCATGTGCATGAACGCATAGACCCAAGACGCATTATTGAAGAAGTGAAGAAAGTGGACAGTGGACAGTGGACAGTGGATAGTAAAGGCAATCAGGTTTTCCAACCACTGACCACTAACCACCAACAACTCTCTCTTTTTGAAGAAGAAAGGAAACCTTTGCGTGAAGCCATTGAATTTTACAAGCACAAAGAAAACTGGAGCAACAGGCTTATTGCTGGCGACAGCCTTTTAGTAATGAACAGCCTTTTGGAAAAAGAAGGTATGGGTGGCAAGGTGCAAATGGTATATTTTGACCCGCCTTATGGAATTAAATATGGTAGCAATTTTCAGCCGTTTGTAAACAAACGTGATGTAAAAGATGGCAGCGATGGTGATTTGACTTCTGAGCCAGAAATGCTTAAAGCTTTCAGAGACACATGGGAATTAGGAATTCATTCTTACCTTACTTATTTACGGGATAGACTTCTGCTTGCAAAGGATTTATTGCATGAAAGTGGTAGTGTATTTGTCCAAATTAGTGATGAAAATGTGCACAGAGTTAGAGCTATACTTGATGAAGTTTTTGGTTCTGAAAATTTTATAAGTGAAATAATAGTAATTAAATCAGGAGCCTTAGGTTCTAAACTGCTTCCGAGACGTAATGATTTTATTCTTTGGTATGCAAAAGATATTAGTAAGTTAAAGTATAGGGCATTGTTCTCAGAGACAACATACAGTGACAAGTCAGACCAGTATTCTCTTATTGAAGAAAATGGAAAAATTAGAACTGCGACCAAAGAAGAAAAATCAATGGCAAAATTGCCAAGTAATCTGAAAGCATTTCGATATGTAATTTTAACGAAGCCCGGCCCTGGAGCAAAATATGATATTGAGTTTAAAGGTAAAGTTTTTAATTCAGGAGCAAGATGGTGGGGTTTTCCAAAAGAAAGTTTAGAAAAACTCTGCAAAAAGGGGCGTATAGGAATACAAGGAAATAGTTTAGGAGGGATTAAATATTTTGAAGACTTTCCAGCGAGCGAACTAAATAATGTCTGGACAGATACAGGAACAGGCAGCGGAATGGGTAAAGTCTATGTTGTTCAAACTAATGATAAAATCATTAGCCGATGTTTACTCATGAGCACCGACCCGGGCGATTTAGTTTTAGATATAACATGTGGAAGTGGAACAACCGCTTACGTTTCTGAACAATATGGAAGACGATGGATGACTTGCGATACTTCAAGAGTTGCTATTACATTAGCGAAGCAGAGGTTAATGACTTCAAACTTTAATTATTACGAGCTTGCAAGACCCGATGAAGGTATAGCAAGTGGATTTAAATATAAGACTGTTCCGCATGTAACATTACAGAGCATTGCTAATGACGAACCAGTGCCACAAGAAACACTTTATGACCAACCATTTATTGATAATAAAAAAACACGAGTTACAGGCCCATTTACAATGGAAGCCGTTCCTGCACCTGTTGCCAAATCATTTGGAGAAGTAGAAGCAGACACAGCTATTCAAGCGGATAATTCAGTTTCAAGAAGTGGTGAGACTTTACGACAAGATGAATGGAGAAATGAATTGCTCCGTGCTGGAGTAAGAGCCAAAGGCGGCAAATTGATTGAGTTTACACGGGTTGAACCATTGAGCGGAACACGTTTTTTACAAGCAGAAGCAGAAACAAAGAGTGAAGAGCGGACAGTGGCAAGTGGAGAGAAGGAGAAACTAACCACTATTCACTCACCACTCACCACTAAAAGAGTGGTAGTTTGTTTTGGCCCTGAACATGCGCCGCTTGAACAGCGTATGGTTGAGTTGGCTTTAGAAGAAGCACGAACATTAAAACCCAAACCTGAAATTATTTTGTTCTGTGCTTTTCATTTCGATTCGGAAGCAAGAAAAGACATTGAAGAAACCAACTGGCCGGGCATTACGCTTTTAGAAGCCCAAATGAATGCCGACTTGCTGACAGACGATTTAAAAAAGAAACGCAGCAGCAATGAAAGTTTTTGGTTGATTGGTCAGCCCGATGTGAAAGTAGTGAATAGTGGTGAGTGGTTAGTGGACAGTAAAAAACAACAAATGTTATTATATGGCAACATTAAAGAGTTATCGGGAATTGATAGTCTGGCAGAAATCAATAAGCTTAGCAAAGAAGATTTATGCTTGTACTCAGTCATTTCCCAAAGAAGAAATTTATGGACTGATTTCACAAATGCGAAGGGCGAGCGTATCAATAGCCTGCAACATAGCGGAAGGCCAAGCGAGGAACACGACAGGAGAGTTCAAACAATTCCTGGGGATTTCCAGAGGCTCGTTAGCCGAATTGGAGACCTTGCTGACACTATCCAAAGAAATGAATTTTCTAAAGGAGGAAAACTATCAGAGCTTATCAAACGATTGCGAGGAGATAAGCAAATTGCTCAATGGCTTGCTCAAGTCACTATCCACTCCCCACTAGCTACTAGCCACTTATCACAAGTAGAAGTAAATGGCTTTGATTACTACAACCCCAAAACAGGAACGGTTGATAGTGGTGGCAAAGGCGACATCGCTATGTGGATGCTTGACCATGACTATGATGGCAGAAGTTTATTTCCATCGCAAGTGTTTTTCCCAATGGCAGGAGCCAAAGAAGGTTGGGCAACCTTAGCCAAAAACCTGAAAGCCGAAATTGATGAAGAAAAAATTGAAGCCTTTGGCGGAACGGTTTCACTTCCGTTCACAGCAGGAAAAAATGTGGCAGTAAAAATCATTGACGCAAGAGGAATTGAATCACTTAAAATAATTCGATTATGAATCCGAAGGATTCCCATATTTATAGAATACAAATGAACGAGATTAATACGACCCCTTCAGGGGCGCACCTCTGCCCTAAATCATCTTTCTATAAAAATCAAATCCCTTCGGGATTGAAAAATTGAAACAATATGCCGGGAACATTTTCTAAAATCTATATCCAGGTAGTTTTTGCTGTAAAAGGTAGAGATAGTTTAATTCGATCTACATGGGAGAATGAATTGTATAAATACATTTCAGGTATTGTAAAAAATAAAGAACAAAAAATGCTTGCAATAAATGGAATGCCTGACCATATCCATTTTCTTATAGGAATGAAACCCGCTTGCTGTCTATCTGATTTGGTGAGGGAAATAAAAAAGTCCTCGAACGATTTTATAAAAGAAAAGAAGTTTTCAAAGTTCAAATTTCAATGGCAAGAAGGATATGGAGCGTTTTCCTATAGTCATTCTGCTTTAACAGAAGTAATACAATATATCAATAATCAAAAGGAACATCATAGCAAGAAAACATTCAAAGAGGAATATCTTGGCTTTTTGAAAAAGTTTGAAATTGAACATGACGAAAAATATCTTTTTGAATGGATTGATTTAAAAACTGTAAGTATTTAAATATGAATATCCTTACCGATAAATATTTTATTGAGTATAAAAACAAATTAGCTGTTGATATTTCATCAGTCATAAAAGAAGTGGATGAGATTGAAATGACAGCCAAAACATTTACATTTTATACATCGGTGGCAGTTATCTCCTCTTCAAAAATAGAAGGTGAGAAAATGGAAATTGACAGCTATGTAAAACATAAAATGCAGGATATAGAATATCTCCCCGAATTGGTAGAGAAGCCGAATGATTTATATAAAGCATATTTATTTGCAAAAAAGGGAAAACTAAATTCCAGAAACTTTTTGCAAAGTCATGCCTTGTTATCCGAACACCTTCTGCCTGAAAAATGGAGAGGTGTTTACAGGAAAAATGAAATGATTGTTTTAGAGCATGCAACCGGAAGAATTCAGTTTGAAGCAGCACCTTTTGGAATTGCGGAGGCTGAAATGAAAAAACTGTGGGCTGATATTTCCGTGTTATTGAAAAGGAAATTAAACATTGAAGAAGTTTTTTATTATGCTGCTTTTATTCATGCTGTTTTCGTGGCTATCCACCCATTTAATGATGGCAACGGCAGAGCAGCCAGATTGTTGGAAAAATGGTTTTTAGCAACACATCTTGGAGAAAAAGCATGGTACATCAAGTCAGAGAAATATTATTATCATCATGTGAACGAGTATTACATGAACCTCAATCGGATGGGCATGTTCTACGAAAAAATTGATTATTCAAAAGCGGATTTGTTTATGCAAATGTTGCCACAATCTATAGCGTATAAGGAATGAAGAATATAAACAAACTTATCATTAATTCCCCTTATGTTGAGCCGCAACAGTATTGGGAATATATCAGAGATACCCGAGAATTTATTTTACAGGAAGGTCGCAGACCCGCAGGTTATGTAGTGGCTTCCGAAAGTTCAAAATCTTTTGACGACCCGGGAACATTTATTGAAATTGATTTAGTAAACACCATTCGACCAAGAATAAGCAAATGGCGTGAGGCAGGTTATCCGGGAGTTACAGGAATAACTAAGCGACTATTACAACATTGGCAAGACCCCGAAGAACGCAAAGACCGCAGGTTTTTCTTTTGCCAGTTAGAAGCCATCGAAACCTTAATTTGGTTAACCGAAGCACCCGAAGCCGATAAAACAGGCATTGAAATTCCGGGTGATGGCGGAGCGTTTAGCCGTTGGTGCAATAAAATGGCAACAGGTTCGGGCAAAACCATTGTAATGGCTCAACTCATAGCATGGAATGTATTGAATAAAATTGCCAACGGTAAAGACACCCGATTTTCAAAAAATGTATTGATAGTTGCACCGGGTTTAACGGTTCGCAACCGCCTTTCTGTTCTCAATCCAACCGACCCTGAAAACTATTACGAAGAGTTTAACATTGTGCCTTCGGGCTTAATGGATTCTTTGCGTCAAGGAAAAATAATAATCAAAAATTGGCATGGTCTGGCTTGGCAAACAGAAGAAAAGATTGCCAGGAAAAAGTCGGTTGACAAACGAGGAGCAAAAAGCGATGAAGCTTATGTAAAAGAAGTTTTGGGAGACATGGCAAATGCCAACAACATTATTGTAATAAACGATGAAGCACACCATGCCTGGCGTATTCCAGCAGAAAGTAAAATCAAAGGTGTAAAGAAAGAAGATATTGAAGAAAGCACCGTTTGGGTGGGTGGACTTGACCGCATACACAGAGCAAGAGGCATTTTACGTTGTTTCGATTTGTCGGCAACACCATTTGCACCAAGCGGCAAGAAAGCAAGTGAAGAAGCTTTGTTTCCCTGGATAGTTTCAGATTTTGGTTTGAATGATGCAATTGAAGCAGGTTTGGTAAAAACACCAAGAGTGGTAGTTCGTGACGACGGAAACGTGGACAAAGATTTACGTTCACGCTTGTATCACATTTACATGGACGAAACAGTGAAAGACGACATCAACCAAAAAGTGGATGAATCAACACCACTCCCTGACCTTATCAGAAATGCTTATTTGCTTTTAGGCAAAGACTGGCAAGCTACCAAAGACGATTGGGAAAAAGCAGGATATAAAATTCCGCCCGTGATGATTACTGTTGCCAATACCACTTTCACATCAGGAAGAATAAAATACTCATTCGACAAAGACGCTTTCAATCTTACGGTTGCTGGTTTGGGCGATTTATGCAATCCTGCAAAGACCTTACAGATTGACAGCAGTATTTTACAAAAAGCAGAAGCCGAAACCGAAGAAGTAGATGTTTCGACAGGCTCAACAGCAGAAGTAGAAGAAACCGAGGAGGATTCAGAAGATGCACCAAAAGAAAAAAAGCTCACCAAAAAACAACAAGCCGAACTTTTAAGAAGAACAGTTGACACCGTTGGAAAAATTGGAGAACCCGGAGAGCAGGTTCAAAATGTAATTTCTGTTGGAATGTTAAGTGAAGGTTGGGATGCAAAAACCGTAACGCATATTATGGGTTTACGGGCATTCAGCAGTCAATTACTTTGTGAACAAGTTGTTGGTAGAGGTTTGCGGAGAACTTCGTATGATGTGGCAGAAGACGGATTATTTGAAGCAGAGTATGTAAATATTTTTGGTGTTCCGTTTACTTTCCTTCCACACGAAGGTGGAACAGATGGCCCGCCACCGCCACCACCAAAACCAAAAACAGAAATAAAACCTGTTAAGGAAAAAGCAGAACATGAAATCACTTTCCCGAATGTGGTTAGGATTGACCATATTTATAAGCCGAAACTGACTATAAATATTGGTAAAGTAAAAACTCTTGAACTTGACCCTTACGAATCCATTACAGAAGCGGAACTGGCTGCTATCATTGCAGGCAAACCAAATCCGGCAGCACTTTCAGAAATTGACTTAAAAGAAATTGCAGAGAAGTTTAGACTTCAATCCATCATTTTCAGAATAGCATCCACCATTTATAATTCAGAGAAAAAACCTGATTGGAAAGGAAGCAAAGAAACATTCCTGATTCAACTGATAAGCATTATTGAGAAGTTTATCTATTCCAATAAAATCGTTATCAAAAACCCTTTGTTCAATCAAGACGAGGCAAGGAAACGAATTTTAATAATGCTAAATATGAACAAAGTTGTTCAGCATATTTGGAATGAAATACGAGCAATAAACACAGAAGCATTAACACCGATATTTGACAAGGAAAACCCAATCCGTTCAACATCTGACATCAGAACCTGGTGGACAAGCAAACCCAATGAAGCATTTGACAAGACACATATCAACTTTGTTGTGGTTGACAGCAAATGGGAATACCTGGAAGCAAAGACAATCAATGAATCCAATGTTGTAAAATCCGTCGTTAAAAACGACCATTTGAATTTTGTGGTTTACTACAATTATCAAGGTGTTGTAAGACGCTTTTTCCCTGACTTTCTTATCAAACTGACTACAGGCGAAAACCTGATTGTATAAACCAAAGGACAAGACAATGAACAGAACAAAACCAAACGAGCATACCTGGACGAATGGTGCAGAGCCATCAATCAGCATGGAGGTTTTGGAAAATGGAGTTGGGCAGTATCCTTTGACCCTAACGACCTTGACCAGATTTTGCAAAATTCAGTATTAAGTTTTAATGGACAAGTTTTTACTAATACAGATGATGATAAAGTTGTGGAAAATATATTCGATGTTACCATCAATTCCATTGAGGCTCCTTACCCAAATGGTAAAGAAAACGCAATCACAAGACTTTTAACAAGAGAAGAAACGATTCATTGTGAAAAAGATCCAGAAATTCTTAATAACCCAATTCAAAAACTTAATAATATTGATAATCCGACAAATATTACTCCTCCTATGGATGAGTCAACAAAAAAAGATTCAATCAATGTGTTTTGTTATGGCTCAAATATGAGTAGTAAAAGATTGAAGAAAAGATGTCCTAATGCCAAATTCGTTTGTGTAGCAACACTATCTAAATATCAATTCAAATTCAACAAGAAAAGCAGATTTGAGGGTGATTCAAGTAAGGGAAATATTATAGAAACGAACAATGAAAAGGATAAAGTTTATGGTGTTGTTTTTGAAATCCCAGTAACAGAGAAACAAGCGTTAGATGAGGCCGAAGGCTGGAAAGACGACGGTAGCAGTTGTTATGACAAAGAAACTATTACTATAAATAACAATGATGAATTGTTAGAAGTGATTGCTTATTTGTCAAAAAGAAAAGAATGTATTGATGATAATGAACTACCGTTTGATTGGTATAAAAACCATTGTATAAAAGGAGCTGAAGAATTTGGGCTTCCGAAAATATATGTTTGTAGGCTCCCCTTTTTTAGTACAGTTCAAAAGTAGAATAATTTATCATTTCTATTGTATTTGTTCAAGCTGTTGGGCGTAGTGAAGCAAAGGCGTAGCCGAAGCGTAACGGAGCCCAACAGCTTGAGTATTTTTCTTTCTATACATTTTTGGGGGAAGCCCACCCAGTGCATCATGCGGCCTCATCGTATTGTAGTCATCCACCCATATCTGCGATACTTCCCTTACTTCATCAATCGTATCAAATAAATAAGCATCTAAAACACCTTGCCTGTATGTCTTGTTAAATCGCTCAATGTAGGCATTTTGAGTGGGCTTGCCGGGTTGGATATACTTAAATTCAATTTCATTGGCTTTACTCCATTCCTGAGTCAGCTTGGCCACAAACTCTGGCCCGTTATCCATCCGTATTTTTTGGGGCTTGCCATAGCGGTTGGTTAAATGTTTCAGCACCCATATCACCCGGCTGCTCTTTAATGAATAATCTGTTTCTATAAACAATACTTCCCGGTTGTAATCATCTATCACATTAAAGGAGCGGAACTTGGTTCCATTGCTTAGTGCATCACTCATAAAATCTATACTCCAGGTTTGCGTAAAACCAGCAGGTGTAGCCAGCGGTTCCTTTACTCTTGTAGTAATACGTTTCTTCACTTTACGGCGAAGCGGTAACCCCATTTGTTTATACACTCTATGTAATTTTTTATGATTAATAAGGGTACCTGCATTGCGGATGCGGTGATAAGATTTCCAAAAACCTTCCACAGGGTTTTCTTTGGCCAGCCCTTCAAGCTGCTGCATAATATATCCGTCATCTTTGATAGATTGATAGTGCAGGCTGCTCCTGCTCAAGTGTAATAAACGACACGCCTTGCCGATGTCTTTGGGTCGCTCTTTTTGCAACGCCACAATGATGCTTCTTTTATCGCAAGGCTTTAAAGCTTTTTTTCAATGATGTACTTAGCGGTATCTAACTCCATCGCCAGATTGGCATGCATCCTTTTTAGCCGGGTATTCTCTTCTTCAAGCTCTTTTATTCTTTTAAGTTCTGAGGCTTCCATGCCGCCATAACGTTGCCGCCATTTATACAATGCAGCTTTGCTGATCCCGTGTTCACGGTTGATTTCTTCAGCTGATTTACCATTATCAAACTCCTTGAGGATACTGGCAATCTGTGTTGGTGTAAATTGACTCTTTTTCATGTTTTACGTTTTTAAAATTAAGACTTTCGTCTACCTTTAAAACGTACTGTTTTTGGGGGAGCTTACAGTAGCTACTTATGTCAATGTCGCTCGAG
>Ga0116181_1001900_pt1 | contig 17523 bp, 17 predicted proteins | sample AD_UKC075_MetaG_FD_89752 | JGI IMG/M metagenome (GOLD analysis project Ga0116181, IMG submission 89752) | Active sludge microbial communities of municipal wastewater-treating anaerobic digesters from USA - AD_UKC075_MetaG | ecosystem: Engineered > Bioreactor > Anaerobic > Digestate | place: USA...
GCATCGGCCTTGGCGATGACGCGGCGGATCTTCTTCAGCTCCTCCATCAGGTGCAGCTGGGTGGGCAGGCGGCCGGCGGTGTCGGCGATCACCACGTCGCGCTTGCGGGCCTTGCCGGCGCTCACTGCGTCGAAGGCCACCGCCGCGGGGTCGGCGCCTTCCTGGCTGATGATCTCCACGCGGTTGCGGTCGGCCCAGACGGCCAGCTGCTCGCGCGCGGCGGCGCGGAAGGTGTCGGCAGCAGCCAGCAGCACGCTCTGCTCGGCGTCGGCCAGGTGGCGCGTCAGCTTGCCGATGCTGGTGGTCTTGCCCGCGCCGTTGACGCCGACCACCATCATCACCGTGGGTTCGAACTGGCCGACGACCAGGCCCTTTTCCAGCGGCGCCAGCAAGTCGGCCAGTGCGTCGGCCAGCAGCGCCTTCACGCGGGCCGGGTCGGTGGCCTTGGCCTCCTTCACCCGGCGCTTCAGGTCGCCCAGCAGGAACTCGGTGGCCTTGACGCCGGCATCGGCCATCAGCAGCGCGGCTTCCAGTTCCTCGTACAGCGCATCGTCGATCTGCGTGCCGGTGAAGACCTGGGCGATGCTGCTGCCGGTCTTGCGCAGGCCGTTGCGCAGCTTGTCCATCCAGCTCAGGCGCGCCGGCGGGGGCCCGGGCGCCACGGGTTCGGCCGGTGCCGGTGCCGGGACAGGCTGCGGCGCTGGTGCAGGCGCGACAACCGCAGCAGGTGCCGGCACTGGCACCGGTGCGGGCGGTGCAACCGCAATGGCAGGCGTCATGGCCGGCGGGCTGGCCGGCACTGCGGCAGGCGCGGGTGCAGGAGCGGGTGCAGGCACGGCCATTGGCGGTGCAACTGGCGCGGGCGGCAAGGCCGGCGCATCGACCGGTGCTGGCGCAGGAACCGGCGCGGGCGCCGGTGCTCCGGTGAGCTTGCCCACCGCCGTCTTCCACCACGAGCCGCCCCCCTCGGCGGGCGCCGGCGGGGCGGCCGGCGGCGGGACAGGATCGGCCTGTGGCGGGGTAGCGGGCGGCAGGTCGGCGGGCGGCTTTTTCTTGAAGAAGCTGAACATGGACACGGAGGAAACGGGACGCAGGCTTGAAAGCCCGCAGAAAAAGCCGCTAGAATTGCGGGCTCAAGGCGCTTTAGCTCAGTCGGTTAGAGCGACGGAATCATAATCCGCAGGTCCGGGGTTCGAATCCCTGAAGCGCCACCAGTTTGTCGATCGGCCCGAGCATGCTCGGGCCGTTTCGTTTGCGCCGCCGCTTTGCGGCGGGTGTTTGTGCCGTGCCCGCCCGGCCGGCATCGTCCCACAGCCCCTGGATCCACACCATGCTCCGCTGTGTTCCGAAGGCCGGCCTGGCCGCAGCCCTGCTGCTGATCGCCGCCGGCGTCACAAGCCAGGCGGTGGCGCAGACCTCGCGCCCCTTCCCTGCCACCGCGCTGCGCGGCACGCTGCAGATCACCCAGCCGCCCGACGTGCTCCTCAACGGCGAGGCCGCCCGCCTGTCGCCCGGCTCGCGCATCCGCGGCGCCAACAACATGCTGCAGCTGTCCGGCGCCCTGGTCGGCCAGAACCTGCTGGTGCACTACACCCGTGAGCCGGCGGGCCTGGTGCACGACGTGTGGATCCTCACGCCCGAGGAGGCCGCCCGCAAGCCCTGGCCGACGACGGCGCAGGAGGCGAAGGACTGGACCTTCAACCCCGCCGCCCAGACCTGGACCCGCAAGTGAGCACCGCCATGACGAAGAAGGTCTACATCCGCAGCTTCGGCTGCCAGATGAACGAGTACGACGCCGACAAGATGGCCGACGTGATGCGCGTGGCCGAGGGCTACGAGCCCACCAGCGATCCCGAACAGGCCGACCTGATCCTGTTCAACACCTGCTCGGTGCGCGAGAAGGCGCAGGAGAAGGTCTTCTCCGACCTCGGCCGCGTCAAGCACCTGAAGGCCAAGGGCGTGCTGATCGGCGTCGGCGGCTGCGTCGCCAGCCAGGAGGGCGCGGCCATCATCGAGCGTGCGCCCTATGTCGACGTGGTCTTCGGCCCGCAGACCCTGCACCGCCTGCCGCAGCTGCTGGCCGACCGCACGGCGCAGCGCCGGCCGCAGGTCGACATCAGCTTCCCCGAGATCGAGAAGTTCGACCACCTGCCGCCGGCGCGCACCGAGGGCGCCTCGGCCTTCGTGTCGATCATGGAAGGCTGCAGCAAGTACTGCAGCTACTGCGTCGTGCCCTACACCCGCGGCGAGGAAGTGCACCGCCCGCTGGACGACGTGCTGACCGAGGTGGCCGGCCTGGCGGCCCAGGGCGTCAAGGAGGTGACCCTGCTGGGCCAGAACGTTAACGCTTACCGCGGCCGCATGGGTGGCACGGCCGAGATCGCCGACTTCGCCCTGCTGCTGGAGTACGTGCACGAGGTCCCCGGCATCGAGCGCATCCGCTACACGACCAGCCATCCGAACGAGTTCACGCAGCGCCTGATCGACGCCTACGGCCAGCTGCCCAAGCTGGTGAACCACCTGCACCTGCCGGTGCAGCATGGCAGCGACCGCATCCTGATGGCGATGAAGCGCGGCTACACGGCGCTGGAATACAAGAGCACGATCCGCAAGCTGCGCGCGGTGCGCCCCGGCATCAGCCTGTCCACCGACTTCATCGTCGGCTTCCCGGGCGAGACCGCCGACGACCACCAGAAGTCGCTGAAGCTGATCGAGGACGTGGGCTATGACGCCTCGTTCAGCTTCGTCTTCAGCCCGCGCCCGGGCACACCCGCCGCCGGCCTGGCCGACGACACGCCGCAGGAGCTGAAGCTGCAGCGCCTGCAGCAACTGCAGGCGCTGATCGAGCAGAACGTGCAGCGCATCAGCGCCAGCCGCGTCGGCACGGTGCAGACCATCCTGGTCGAAGGCCCCAGCCGCAAGAACCCGGCCGAGCTGATGGGCCGCACCGAGTGCAACCGCATCGTCAACTTCGACGGCGGGCCGGTGTCGGCCCGGCTGGTGGGGCAGATGATCGACGTGACGATCGCCCAGGCGCTGCCGCATTCGCTGCGCGGCGCGGTGGTGACGCAGGCCGCGGTGGCCTGAGGTCAGCGTTTGCCGGGGCCGAAGCCGACCCACCACAGCGCCGCCGCGCTGGCCAGCACCATGCCGGCGTAGGTGACCATGCGGCCATCGCGGCCGGTGATCACCAGGCCGGCCAGCAAGGCCAGCAACGCGGCAGCGCAGGCCCAGGCGGCCAGACGCTTCCAGGCCACCGGGCCCAGCGCCTTGCGCCAGAGCAGCTTGCTGAGCGACGCTGCCAGCAGCCCCAGCGCCAGCGCCGGCAGCAGCAGGTTGACCAGGTGGTTCAGCGCGTCGAGCGGGCCCATCGCGAGGGTCTTGGGGAAGGCATCGGGGGAAGTGTCAACTTGACTTGACGGTCCGGTGCGGGTGAGATGGGGTTGCTGACCGGCCGCGGGTTGACACCCATCAAGCAAGCCGGCCGCGCGTCGCCTGTTTCAGCATTTCCGGCCAGCCACCAAATTCTATAATTCAGCCATGAGTGTGTTCACCCTGGGCCTGAACCACACGACCGCGCCAGTCGACCTGCGCGGTCGGTTCGCCTTCGCGCCTGAACAACTCTCGCCGGCGCTGCGCGGCTTCCGCGAGCGCCTGCTGCGCGCCGTGCCCGAGGCTGCGCTGCTGTCCACCTGCAACCGCACCGAGCTCTACGTCGCTGCCGACCCGGCGCAGGTCACCCAGCTGGTGGCGCCGGCCATCGACTGGCTGGCGACCCAAGGCAACGTGACGGGCGACCAGCTGCGCCAGCACACCTATGTGCTGGAACACCGTGACGCCGCGCGACACGCCTTCCGCGTCGCGTCGGGCCTCGATTCGATGGTGCTGGGCGAACCGCAGATCCTGGGCCAGATGAAGCAGGCGGTGCGCGAGGCCGATGCCGCCGGCACCCTGGGCACCACGCTGCACCAGCTGTTCCAGCGCAGCTTCTCGGTGGCCAAGGACGTGCGCACCAGCACCGAGATCGGCGCCCACAGCATCAGCATGGCGGCCGCCTCGGTGCGGCTGGCCGCGCAGCTCTTCGAGGACCTGCGCGACATCAACATCCTGTTCGTCGGCGCAGGCGAGATGATCGAGCTGGTCGCCACGCACTTCGCGGCACGCAGCCCGAAAGCGATGGCGATCGCCAACCGGACGCTCGAACGCGGCGAGAAGCTGGCCGGCCGCTTCGGCGCCGAAAGCCTGCGCCTGGCCGACCTGCCGGCGCGGCTGCACGAGTTCGACGCCATCGTCTCCTGCACCGCCAGCACGCTGCCCATCATCGGCCTGGGCGCCGTGCGCAGCGCGCTGAAGGCGCGCCGCCACCGGCCGATGTTCATGGTCGACCTGGCTGTGCCGCGCGACATCGAGCCGGAGGTCGCCGCGCTGTCCGACGTCTACCTCTACACCGTCGACGACCTGTCGGCGGTGGTGCAGTCGGCCGGCGAAAAGCGCCAGGCCGCCGTCGCCCAGGCCGAAGCCATCATCGACGCCGGCGTGCTCAGCTTCACCCACTGGCTGGACCAGCGCGCCACCGTGCCGCTGATCCAGGCCCTGCGTGCACAGGCCGACGACTGGCGCGCCGCCGAGCTGGCGCGCGCCCGCAAGCAGCTGGCCAAGGGAGCCGACATCGACGCCGTGCTGGAGGCGCTGAGCCGCGGCATCACCCAGAAGATGCTGCACGGCACGCTGGCCGAACTGCACGCCAGCGACGGCGAGGCACGCCAGCAGATGGCGCAGACGGTGTCGCGCCTGTTCCTGCGCCAGACGCCGCGCAACCCGGCTGCCGACGACAACAGCTAGCGATTCCGCCGCAGGCCCGTCACCGGTGCTGTGCGCCGGTCGCGGGCCTGTTGCGTTTTTGCAGCCCACCGATCTCACCGATGAAACCCGCCCTCCGCCAGCAGCTGCAGCGCCTGGCCATGCGCCTGACCGAGCTGGACGCGCACCTGGCCGACCCGGCCTTGAGCCAGGACATCCAGCGCTACCGCACGGTGGCACGCGAGCAGGCCGAGGCCGCCGCCCTGGTGCAGCGGCTGACCGCCTACGAGCAGCGCGAAGCCGACATCGCCGCCGCCCGCGACCTGCTGGCCCAGCCCGGCCAGGACGCCGAGATGGCACAGATGGCGCGCGAAGAGATCGCCGAAGCCGAGGAGCACCTCGTCCGCCTGCTGGCCGAGCTGCAGACCGCCCTGCTGCCCAAAGACCCGGACGATCCGCGCAACGCCTTCGTCGAGATCCGCGCCGGCACCGGCGGCGACGAATCGGCGCTGTTCGCCGGCGACCTGGCGCGCATGTACCTGCGCTTCTGCGAGCGCCAGGGCTGGCGCACCGAGATCCTGAGTGAGAACGCCAGCGACCTGGGCGGCTACAAGGAGCTGGTGCTGCGGGTCGAGGGCGATGGCGTGTACGGCCAACTCAAGTTCGAAAGTGGCGGCCACCGCGTGCAGCGCGTGCCGGCCACCGAAAGCCAGGGCCGCATCCACACCAGCGCCTGCACCGTGGCCGTGCTGCCCGAGCCCGACGAGGCCACCGAGATCACGCTGAACCCGGCCGAGCTGCGCATCGACACCTTCCGCGCCAGCGGCGCCGGCGGCCAGCACGTCAACAAGACCGACTCGGCCATCCGCATCACCCATTTGCCCACGGGCCTGGTGGCCGAGTGCCAGGACGACCGCAGCCAGCACCGCAACAAGGCCAAGGCGCTGGCGGTGCTGCAGGCGCGGCTGCGCGACCGCGAGCGCGCCGAGCGCGAGGCGAAGGAAGCCGCGACGCGCAAGAGCCTGGTCGGCAGCGGCGACCGCTCGGACCGTATCCGCACCTACAACTTCCCGCAGGGGCGGCTGACCGACCACCGCATCAACCTGACGCTGTACAAGCTGGGCGCGGTGATGGACGGCGACCTGGGCGACGTGGTGGCCGCCCTGCAGGCCGCCCAGGCGCAGGACCAGCTGGCGGCGCTGGAAGGCGCGGCGTGAGCAGCATCGCCCAGGCGCTGGCGACGGCCCGCGCGGGTGGGATCGACAGGCTCGACGCCCAGTGGCTGCTGGGCCACCTGCTGGCGCACGACAGCGCCTGGCTGCTGGCCCATGGCGACGATGCGTTGCCCGAGGAACAGGCGACGGCCTATGCCGACCTGTGCCGCCGCCGCGCGGCCGGCGAGCCGCTGGCCTACCTGGTCGGCGAGGCCGGCTTCCACGGCCTGACGTTGCGGGTGACGCCCGACGTGCTGGTGCCGCGGCCCGACACCGAGACCCTGGTCGACTGGGCGCTGGACCTGCTGCCCACGCTGGGCGGCGACCATCCGCACGTGCTGGACCTGGGCACCGGCAGCGGTGCCATCGCGCTGGCCGTGGCGCACCGGCACGCAGCGGCGGCGGTCACGGCCACCGACCTGAGCCCCGCCGCCCTGGCCGTGGCGCAGGGCAATGCGCAGGCGCTGGGCCTGGCGCTGCGCTGGGCGCAGGGCGCCTGGTGGCAGGCGCTGCCGGCCGACGCCCGCTTCGACCTGGTGCTGAGCAACCCGCCCTACATCGCCGGCGGGGACCCGCATCTGCCGGCGCTGCGCCACGAACCGTTGCTGGCGCTCACGCCCGGCGGCGACGGACTGGACGCGCTGCGGGTCATCGTCGCCGGCGCGCCAGCGCACCTGGCGCCGGGCGGCTGGCTGCTGCTGGAGCACGGCTGGGACCAGGCACCGGCGGTGGCCGCGCTGCTGGCCGATGCCGGCTTCGAGGCCATCGACCATCGCCGGGACCTGGGCGGGCAAGCCCGGTGCACGGGCGGCCGACGGCCCATCGGCAACACAGGGTGAAGTCCCGCACGACTGACCGCACACGGCTTCGCCCTCGCGGCGTACGATGAAACGCAGGCCAGCCGCCATTGCGGCCGGCCGCAGTCACCGGGAGCCTGCGATGCGCCGATCCACCCCGTTCCTGCTGTTCACCGCCGCAGCCCTCGCTGCGGCAACCGCCGCCATCGGCACCCAGGCCCAGACCCGCGGCCTGACCGCGACGCCCGACGCGCTGGGCGGTCCGGTCTGGCAGGCTCGCTTCGAGCGCGACGCCAGTCCGCTCCCGTTGCCCGGCCTGTCATCCTGGCTGCTGCCCAACGCGGCACCGCAGGCCCTGCGCCTGCTCGGCGACTACCAGTTCAGCACCCTGCGCCTGGGCGACACCGGCGGCCTGCGCCTCACCGGCGGCCTGCTGCTGAACCAGCGCATCGGTGGCAACGGCGCCGCGCCCGGCGCCATCCAGTCGGCTCAGCCCTACGCCGGGGTCGGCTACGCCAGTGGCAGCCTGGACGGCCGCTGGGGCTTCAGCGCCGACCTGGGCCTGGCCGGCAACGGCCTGGGCCCGCTGCGGCTGGACCGCCAGGCCGGCGGCCTGGGCATCGACGGCCAGCCGCGCCTGGGGCCGCTGCTGCGGCTGGGCATGACCTTGTCGTTCTGAACCCGCCCGGGCCCGGGCCATCCGCAGTGCGCCCCGCCAGGCGGGGCGCTTTGCCGTATAAACCCGGGTTCCCACTTTTTCCATTGCCAGAGGCACCGACAACCATGAGCGACGTTCAACAACGCATCGACGGCATCGTCAAGGGCGACCGCGTGGTGCTGTTCATGAAGGGCACGGCGCAGTTCCCGCAATGCGGCTTCTCCGGCCGCGCCATCCAGGTGCTGAAGGCCAGCGGCGTCACCGCGCTGAAGACCGTCAACGTGCTGGAAGACGACGAGATCCGCCAGGGCATCAAGGAATACGCCAACTGGCCCACCATCCCGCAGCTCTACATCGACGGCGAGTTCATCGGCGGCTCGGACATCATGATGGAGATGTACCAGTCGGGCGAATTGCAGCAACTCATCACCAAGTGACGGCAACCCGGCTCGTCGTTGGCGTCACCGGCGCCAGCGGGGCCGTCTACGGCGTGCGGCTGCTGCAGCGGGCACGGGCGCTGGGGCTGGAAACGCACCTGGTCGTGACGCCGTCGGGTGTGCTCAGCGCCCACCATGAGCTGGACCTGGACCGCCGCGCCCTCGACGCACTGGCCGACCACGCATACGCCCCCGGCGACATCGGCGCCTGCGTGGCCAGCGGCAGCTTCGACACCGCGGCGATGGTCGTCGCGCCCTGCTCGATGAAGACGCTGGCGGCGATCGCCCATGGCTTCGGCGACAACCTGCTGACGCGTGCGGCGGACGTGACGCTCAAGGAGCGCCGCCGCCTCATCCTGCTGGTGCGCGAGACGCCGTTCAACCTGGCCCACCTGCGCAACATGACCGCCGTCACCGAGATGGGCGGCATCGTCTTCCCGCCGCTGCCGGCCTTCTACAACAAGCCGGCCAGCATCGACGAACTGGTCGACGACACGGTGGAGCGGGTGCTGGCGCTGGCCGGCGTCGACCGCGCGGCGCCCAAGCAGTGGGCCGGGCTGCGCGCCTGAGTCAGCCGATCCAGCGCTGCCGGTTGCTCAGCACCGCGTTCGGATACTCCGCCCTGCCCCGGCTGCCGTTGTAGCGGCCCAGGGCCAGGAACAGGTCGCCGCGCTCGGTGTCCAGGTAGTGGCGCAGGATCACGCAGCCGAACCGCAGGTTGGTCTGCAGGTGGAACAGGCGCGACGCATCGCCATCGCCGATCAGCCGCGCCCAGAACGGCATCACCTGCATGTAGCCGCGGGCGCCGGCCGAGCTGATCGCGTACTTGCGGAAGCCGCTTTCCACCTGCACCAGGCCCAGCACCAGGGCCGGCTCCAGCCCCGCCCGGCTGGCCTCGTACCACAGCGTCTCCAGGAACTCGGCCCGCGTGTGGGCCTCGGTCTTGTAGCGCTTCAGGCGCTCGCTCAGCGTGCCCTGCCAGCGCAAAAAGGCCAACCGCTGCTCGCTGCTGACGAAGCTCAGGCGCGGCGGGGCGTCGCGGGCGACGGCTGCCGACAGTGCGGTCCGCACCGCGTCGGCCAGCGGCTCTTCGGCCTGGCGTCCGGCCAGCACGGGCCCGCACCAGCCGCCGCCGAATGCGCCGGCGCCCAGCGCGACAGTGCGCGCCAACCAGGCCCGCCGACCAACCTGCGTCATGCAGCCAGCCGGCCCTTCACCAGGGCGGCCACCTCGGCCACGGCCACCGCGCTGGCGGCGTCTTCGCGCCGCCCCTGCAACTCGACCGTGCCAGCCTTCAGCCCGCGGTCGGAGATCACCACCCGCTGCGGCACGCCGATCAGTTCCCAGTCGGCGAACATCGCGCCAGGGCGCTCGCCGCGATCGTCCAGCAGCACGTCGACGCCAAGGGCCTGCAGCTCGTCGTGCAGGGCGTCGGCTGCCGCCTTCACCTCGGCCGAGCGGTCGTAGCCGATGGGGCAGATCACGGCCTGGAAGGGCGCGATCGACGCCGGCCAGATGATCCCGCGGCCGTCGTGGTTCTGCTCGATCGCCGCACCCAGGATGCGGGTGACGCCGATGCCGTAGCAGCCCATCTCCATCAGCTGCGGCTTGCCGTTCTCGTTCAGGTAGGTCGCGTTCATCGCCTGGCTGTACTTGGTGCCCAGGTAGAACACGTGGCCGACCTCGATGCCGCGCTGGATCGCCAGCACGCCCTGGCCGTCGGGCGACGGGTCGCCGGCCAGCACGTTGCGCAGGTCGGCCACCAGGTCGGGCTCGGGCAGGTCGCGGCCCCAGTTCACGCCGGTGAAGTGGAAATCGGCGTCGTTGGCGCCGCAGACGAAGTCGCTCATCGCTGCCACCGTGCGGTCGGCGATCACCTGCACCGGCTTCTTGAGATTGATCGGGCCCAGGTAGCCCGGCTTGCAGCCGAAGTGGTCCTCGATCTCGGCCACGGTGGCGAAGCGCCAGCCGGCCTTCAGCCCGGCCAGCTTGCCGACCTTGACCTCGTTCATCTCGTGGTCGCCGCGCACCAGCAGCAGCCACACGGTGCTCTTGACGATGTCGCCGCGCTCGTCGAGCTCGTCGGTGGCCAGCACCAGGCTCTTGACGGTCTGCTTCAGGTCCAGGCCCAGCAGCACGGCCACGTCCGCGCAGGTGCTCTTGCCCGGCGTGGGTGTCTTCGTCAGCGCTTGCACAGGCGCAGCGCGCGGCGCCGCGGGCGCCACGCCTTCGGCCAGCTCGATGTTGGCCGCGTAGTCGCTGGTCGGGCAGTAGACGATCGCGTCCTCGCCGGTGTCGGCGATGACCTGGAACTCGTGGCTCAGGTCGCCACCGATGGCGCCGGTGTCGGCCGCCACCGCGCGGTACTGCAGGCCGAAGCGGTCGAAGATGCGCTTGTAGGCATCGAACATCACCTGGTAGCTCTTCGCCGCGCCAGCCGCGTCACGGTCGAAGGAATAGGCGTCCTTCATCGTGAACTCGCGCCCGCGCATGATGCCGAAGCGCGGCCGGCGCTCGTCGCGGAACTTGGTCTGGATGTGGTAGAAGTTCTTCGGCAGCTGGCGGTAGCTGCGCAGCTCCTGGCGGGCGATGTCGGTCACCACCTCTTCGCTGGTCGGCTGGATGATGAAGTCGCGCTCGTGGCGGTCCTTCACCCGCAGCAGTTCGGGGCCCATCTTGTCGAAGCGGCCGGTCTCCTGCCACAGCTCGGCCGGCTGCACCACCGGCATCAGCAGCTCCACCGCGCCGGCACGGTTCATCTCCTCGCGGATGATGGCCTCGACCTTGCGGATCACCCGCAGGCCCATCGGCATGTAGTTGTAGATGCCCGCGCCCAGGCGCTTGATCATGCCGGCGCGCATCATCAACTGATGGCTCACCACCTCGGCGTCGGCGGGGGCTTCCTTCAGGGTGGAAATGAAGAACTGGGAGGCTTTCATCGGGGGCTCGGCGGGGCTTCATGCCCGACCAGGCCCCCGGTACCGGGGCGGCGCGGAAGTTGGCGCTGATGCCGGCGCCGGTGCCGTTTTTGCATGCGGGTTAGCGAGGGTTCGCGACCCGCATGAGGCCGGTGCAATAATGAAACCAATCTAGAAATTGGGGTTTGATTATGCTCGACAGGGAAGGCTTCAGGCCCAACGTCGGCATCATCCTGCTCAACGCCCGAAACCAGGTCTTCTGGGGCAAGCGGCTGCGGACCCACTCGTGGCAGTTCCCGCAGGGCGGCATCAAGTACGGTGAGTCGCCCGAGCAGGCGATGTTCCGTGAATTGCATGAAGAGGTCGGCTTGCGTCCCGACCATGTGCGCATCCTGGCGCGCACCCGTGACTGGCTGCGCTACGAGGTGCCCGAGCACTTCATCCGCAAGGACGCCCGCGGCCACTACCGCGGCCAGAAGCAGATCTGGTTCCTGCTGCGCCTGATGGGCCGCGACAGCGACTTGGACCTGCGCGCCACCGACCATCCCGAGTTCGACGCCTGGCGCTGGAATGAGTACTGGGTGCCGCTGGAACTGGTGATCGAGTTCAAGCGCGACGTCTACCAGATGGCGTTGAGCGAGCTCGCCCGCTTCCTGCCGCGGGTGAACCAGCACAACCGCTACCTGCGCACGGGCATGCGCCCGCCGCGGCCGCACGACCTGGGCCACGACCTGCCGCATGACGCGCCGCACGACGACGGCCACGATGCCGAGCCGCCGGAATCGGCCATGGGCGACCTGCTGCACCCGGCCGAGCGCACCCAGCCCCTGCCGCAGCCGCTGGCCCTTCCCGAGCGCATGGACGGCCTGCCCGAGGCCGGCGCCGCCAAGCGCTGAGCCGGCAGCGGCGTTCAGGCCGCGGCGTCGCCCCAGGGCAGCATCAGCGCCAGCAATAGCAACTGCTGGAACTCGGGCTCGAAGCGGTCGATGATGGCCTGCGGTTCGGGGCACAGACCCGCGTCGGTGATCAGGCCGAACTGCACGCCGCCGCCGTAGCTGAGGATGCTGACGCCCACGCCCACGTCGCCCGAAGCCGGCACCCAGAACATGGTCTGGCGCAGCGTGCTGCCGCAGAACTTGAGCGGCTCTTTCGGGCCCGGCACATTGGTCATCACCGCCGTGGTCTTCTTGGCGAACAGACCCAGCACCAGGTCCTGCACGGGCTTGATGAACAGGCCGGTGACGGCCAGCACGCCGAAGGCCAGCAGCGGCTGGTAGCTGCCCTTCAACTGGTCCATGCGCTGGCGCACGGCGTAGACACGCTCGATCGGGTTGGCGATGCCGATGGGCAGCACCAGCGGCGCCAGGCCGAACCGGTTGCCCAGTTGCCAGGCCTTCTCCAGCGGGCGCAGGTTGACCGGCACCATCGCCCGGATCTCGGCACCGCCGGGGTCATCGCCCAGCTCGCGCAGCCAGCCGCCGATGGCGCCGGACACACAGGCCAGCAGCACGTCGTTGATCGAGCAGTTCAGCGCCTTGCCGACCACCTTGACCACGTCCAGCGGCATGGGCTCGCTCCAGGCCACCACCTTGCGGCCCACCGGCTTGCCCTTCAGGCGCGTGGGCGAATCGTCGGCCATCAGCGCCAGCGCGGCCAGGTCGCTGGCCACCTGCAGGCCGGCCTTGGCCAGTTCACGCCCGCCCTGCAAGGGTTGCTGCGGGTGCGACAGGGCCTCGATCGACTTGGCCACGCCGCTGCCATACATGTCGATGGCCTTGACCGCCAGACCGGTCAGCGGCTTGAGCACGGCGTCGCTGAGCCAGTCGCCATCCGCCTCGTCCTCGTCGGCCTGCCGACGCTGCGGCGGGTCGTTGCCGCCATCGGTGATCGAGTTCATCACCGAGATCAGCGCGATGCCGTCGCCGATGCAGTGGTGGATGCGGGCGATGATGGCGCTGCCGCCCTCGTAGCGCTCGACCAGGTGGAACTGCCACAGCGGCCGGCCCGGGTCCAGCGGCGTGGCGGCCAGCTCGCCGCAGCGCAGCTGCAGGGCCTGGCGCTCGGTCTGGCCACGCTTCTTCGGCAGCTTCTCGGCCACCACCTGGGCGGTGATGTCGAAGGCCGTGTCCTCGACCCAGTTGGCGCCCATCGCATCGACCACGGCCTTGTGGCGGAAGCGCTCGTACTTCAGCAACCGGGTGGCGATGCGCTCGCGCAGCATGGCCAGCGTGATGCCGGGCTGCAACAGCCAGACGCCGACGATCATCATCAGGTTGACGTCGTTGTCCATGCGCAGCCAGGCGGTGTCCACCCGTGACATGCGGCGCTGCTCGTGGGCGGTCATCGGGGGGTCTCCTCGGGGCTTGTTCTGGATGGCGGGCGCTGCACGATGCTGGGTAACATCCGGCGCGTCAACACCCGATTTTCACCCACAGGAGACACCGCATGTCCGACCTCAAGGCCCGCTTCGACCAGGCCATGGCCGCCAGCAAGCAACTGCCCGAGCGCCCCGACAACATGACCCTGCTGAAGATCTACGCACTGTACAAGCAGGGCAGCGAGGGCGACGTGCAGGGCAAGCGCCCGGGCTTCACCGACATGGTGGGCCGCGCCAAGTGGGACGCCTGGAACGAGCTGAAGGGCACGGCCAATGAGCAGGCGATGCAGGACTACATCGACCTGATCGAATCGCTGAAGTAAAGCTGCGGCCTATTTCTTCGCGGCCTTCTTGGCCGCGGGCTTGGTGGGGGCCTTCTCGGCTTTCTCCGCCCTGGCCTTGCCGCCCGCTGCGGCGGCGCCCAGCAGGTCGTCCAGGTTCTTCTCGATCTCGGCCTCGATGGTCTTGGCGAACGCGCCGAGCAGGAAGCCCAGCTTGGCGTGCAGGTCGAAGTGGTCGGGCGCGACGATCAGCGTGCCGCTGACGCCGCTGCGGGTGAATTCCACCGTGTCGCTGGTCTCGCCTTCCAGCACGGTGCATTCCATGTCGAACTTGGACTCGGCCTGCTCGGCCCAGTCCCAGGCCACCTTGCGGGCCTTGGCCAGGCCCAGGCTGTGGTCCCGGCGGATGCGGATGTCGGGCATGGATGCGGTCTCCCTCAGGGTTGGATGGTGTCGAGCGCGGCGCGGCGCTGGTCTTTGGGCAAGGCGGCCAGCCGCTGCACCTCGGCATGGAAGCGGGCGAAGTCGCTGCCCTGGGCGCGGAACAGCAGTTCGAACTGCGGCACCAGGCCATCGTAGGCGGCTTGCAGCGCCAGGCTGGCATTGTTGGCGCGGGCAAACCAGGCGTCGTAGCCGGTGAATCCCGCCCAAGGGCCATCGGGACTGGCCTTCAACGCCGCCAGCTCGGCGCGCATCGCGGCCATCAACTCGGCCTTGCGGGTGCGCTTGATGGCATCGTCCACCTCGCTGCGGTACAGCGCGTCCAATGCCGCCCGCGTACGGTGGGTGATGGTGCGGAAGTCGGCCGCGCGCTGCGCTACCGCCGGGTCCTCCGCGCTGCGCCCGGTGCTGGCCTGCCAGCGCGCCAGCCCCAGGCGTTCGACCGCCGTGGCGTAACTCTCGTTGAAGGTGATGTCGCCAGCGGCGTAGGCCACCTGGTGCGCCAGCTCGTGGAAGATCAGCCGCACCATGGACGACTCGCTGCCCGCCACCACGGTGTTGAGCAGCGGGTCGCCGCCCAGCCAGTTGGTCCAGCCCAGCGTGCTGTAGGCCGGCACGCCGTAGACGCTGACCTCCAGGCCCAGCGCCCGCAGCGCCGCGCCCTCGGCCTCGGCCGCGGTCTGGTCGAAATAGCCACGGTAGCCGACGCAGCCCATCACCGGGTAGCACCAGGTCTTCAATGTCAAGGACAGCTCGGGCGCGGCAACCACGTTCCACACCGCGGCGCTGCGGCCCAGGTCGGCATGGCGGGTGTAGCTGGCGTTGTCCGGCAGGGCCAGGTCGGTGACGGCGAATCGGCGTGCCTGCTGCGCCACCGCCAGCCGCGCCTTCAATGCGGGCGGCGTGGCCGGATCGGCCAGCCAGTCGGCGACGGGTCGGGTGCGCTGCAGCAGGTCCAGGTGGCCGCCGACCGACTGCGCGTAGTACCCCACGCTGCTGCAGCCGGTGCCCAGGCACAGCGCGCCCAAGGCGGCGGCCAGGGTGGCGGCCGAGCCCAGCACCGCCCACCTCATCGCCGCGCCGACCTGCATGCGTTGCGCGAGCGCATCCCGCTCAAGCCGGCGCCACCTCGACCAGGCAGTCGTAGAAGGTCGGCGCGCGGCCGATGTCGGTCAGGCGCTGGCTGGTCAGCTGGTTGACGTTCTTGCCGTCGACGCCGAACTTGCGCCACCACACGCCCAGGCCGTGCACCACGCCGGGCCGGGCCCGGCCGCCGACCGAAGCCTTGCAGCGGTGCTCACCCCGGTCGTTGAACACCCGCACCAGCTGGCCGTCGGCAATGCCACGCGCGGCGGCGTCGTCCGGGTGCAGTTCCAGCACGGGCTCGCCCTCGATGCTGCGCAGGCTCACCACGTTGACGAAGGTGCTGTTGAGGAAGTGCCGCGCCGGCGGCGAGATCATCGCCAGCGGAAAGCGCCGCGCCAGCTCGGGCGCCGAGTCGACGCTTTCATACGGCGGCAGGTAGTCGGGCACGCCCAGCCCGGGCGCGTCGACGATCACCTTGCCGTTCGGCGTCTGGAAGCCGCCCTCGGCAAACGGCAGCGCCGGCAGGTCCAGCTTGACCCAGCCCTGCGCCTCCATCCGGGCGACATCCAGCGACGGCACGGCCTGCCGCGCCAGCTGGGCGTCGCTGTCGCTGAAGCAGGGCTCGGTGAAGCCCATCTTCGCGGCCAGCCGGCGGAAGATCTCGGTGTTCGGCCGCGCCTGGCCCAGCGGCGGTACGGCCGGCTGGTTCAGCAGCACATAGGTGTGGCCGTAGCTGGTGTGCACGTCCAGGTGCTCCAGCTGGGTGGTGGCCGGCAGCACGTAGTCGGCGTGGTCGGCGGTGTCGGTGAGGAAGTGCTCCAGCACCACGGTGAACAGGTCGGCGCGCTGGAAGCCCGCCACCACCTTGGCCGACTCCGGCGCCACCGCCACCGGGTTGCTGTTGTACACGACCAGGGCTTTGATCTTCGGGCCGAAGCTGGGGGACGCCTCGCGCAGCAGGTCGTCGCCGATGGTGCTCATGTTGATGGTGCGCGGGCGCCGGCCGGCCAACAGCTCGGGTCGCTGCAGCGCGGCATGGTCCACCGCGCCGCGGAACCAGTGGCTCGCCGACAGCAGCAGGCCGCCGCCGCGCTGGCGCCAGGCGCCGGTCAGGCAGGGCAGCAGCGCGATCAGCCGCACGGCATTGCCGCCGCCGCGGCAGCGCTGCACGCCGTAGTTCAGGCGGATGGCCGCCGGCCGCGTGGTCGCGTAGTCGCGCGCCAGCTGGCGCACCACCTCGGCGTCGATGCCGCAGACCTGGGCGGCGCGCTCGGGCGGCCAGTCCAGCGCGCGGGGCTTGAGCTTGTCGAAGCCGTCGACATGGCGGGCGATGTAGTCGGTGTCGAGCCAACCATGGGTGATCAGCTCGTGCATCAGGCCCAGGGCCAGCGCGCCGTCGGTGCCGGGCTTCAGGGCGATGTGCTGGTGGCACTTCTCGGCCGTCTCGCTGCGGCGCGGGTCGATGCAGACCAGCCTGGCGCCCTGCCGCTTGGCCTGCTGGGCGAAGGTCCAGAAGTGCAGGTTGCTTGCAATCGAGTTGCTGCCCCAGATCAGGATCAGCTTCGCTTCGGCATAGTCCTCCAGGTGCATGCCGATCTTGCCGCCATAGGTGGCGGTCAGCGCCTCGCCGCCGGCATTGGCGCAGATGGTGCGGTCCAGGAAGCTGGCGCCCAGGCGGTGGAAGAAGCGGGCCGCGATGCTCTCGCCCTGCAGCAGGCCCATGGTGCCGGCGTAGCTGTAGGGCACGATGGCCTGCGCGTCACGCTGGGCGATCTCGGCGAGGCGGGCGGCGATGTCGGTCAGCGCCTCGTCCCAGCTGACCGGCGTGAACTGGCCGCTGCCCTTGGGGCCCGTGCGCTTCAGCGGCGTCAGCACCCGCTCGGGGTGGTAGGTGCGCTCGGGGTAGCGCGAGACCTTGGTGCACAGCGCGCCGTGGGTGGGCGGGTGGTCGGGGTCGCCGGCCACCTTGATCACCCGGCCGGCCTGCACGCTGATCTTCAGCGCGCAGGTGTCGGGGCAGTCGTGCGGGCAGGCGCCGCGCACGGTGGTGATCGGGGCGTCAGGGGTGTCCGTGGTGCTCATCCAGCCACTATTGCACAGCGCTGCGGCAGCGCGCAGGGCATCCGCCGCGGCCTTGCGGGTTTGCCCGCAGCGGTGTCCGGGCGGGTGCACGGGTCGTGGAGTGCCCACTAAACTGGCCCGCACTCTCCAGCACTGCCCGGACCCCACCATGCGCCTCATCGAATCCATCCTGGCCGACGCGGCCGCCATCACCACGCTGCGACGCGACATCCACGCCCACCCCGAACTCTGCTTCCAGGAGCAGCGCACGTCCGACGTGATCGCCCAGGCGCTGACCGACTGGGGCATTCCGGTGCACCGCGGCTTGGGGCAAACCGGCGTGGTCGGCATCGTGAAGAACGGCACCTCCAGCCGCGCCGTGGGCCTGCGCGCCGACATCGACGCCCTGCCCATGCAGGAAGTGAACACCTTCGCCCACGCCAGCAAGCACGC
>Ga0116181_1001903_pt1 | contig 17508 bp, 19 predicted proteins | sample AD_UKC075_MetaG_FD_89752 | JGI IMG/M metagenome (GOLD analysis project Ga0116181, IMG submission 89752) | Active sludge microbial communities of municipal wastewater-treating anaerobic digesters from USA - AD_UKC075_MetaG | ecosystem: Engineered > Bioreactor > Anaerobic > Digestate | place: USA...
ATCGACGGCGGCGCGCACCTGCGCACCTCCGGCGCCGAAGACCTGCTGCAGTGGAGCCCCGCGCAGTGGGCGGCGTTGCAGGCCGGGCGCGGGCGCTGACCCGCCGCTGATCCCGCGCTCACCCGGGATCACCCTGTGCGGGCTTTCCGCAGCCGGTGGCACCGGCCTTGCGGTCACACTGCGGCGGTCGCCACCACCAGCCGCGCCATGCCGTCCTGCTCCAGCCGCCGTTGCACCCTGCAAACCGCCGCCAGCCTGCTGCTGGCCGGCCTGCCGCTGTTGCCTGTCGCGGCGCAAGCCCAGGCCTGGCCCACGCCCGGCCCGGTGCGGCTGATCGCGGTGTTTCCGCCCGGCGGCTCGGTCGACCAGGTGGCGCGCATCCTGCAGCCGGCGCTGCAGCAGCAACTGGGCGTGCCGGTCATCGTCGACAACAAGGGCCGCGCCTCGGGTGCCATCGGCACCGGCGAGGTGGCCCGTGGCCCGGCCGACGGCAGCCAGTTCGGCGTGGTCTTCGACACCCACGGCGTGAACCCGGCGCTGCAGCCCAAGCTGCCGTTCGACACCCGGCGCGACCTGGCCACCGTGGCCCTGCTGGGCACCGCGCCCATGGTCATCAGCGCCCATGCCGACCTGCCGTACAAGAGCTTTGCCGACGTGGCCGCGGCGGCCAAGCCGGGTGGCAAGGGCGTCAACTACGGCACCATCGGCAACGGCAGCCTGGGCCACCTGGCGATGACCTTGCTGGCCAAGGGTGCCGGGCTGGACGTCGTGCATGTGCCCTACAAGGGCGGCGGCCCGCTGATGCAGGACGCCATCGCCGGCCATGTGCCGCTGTCCATCGGCTCGGTCTTCGTCGCCAAGCCGCACATCGACAGCAAGCGCATCCGTCCGCTGGCCGTCACCACCGCCCAGCGCCACCCGTCGCTGCCCGACGTACCCACGCTGGCCGAGCAGGGCTTCAAGAACTTCGACGCGCCCGCCTGGTGGGCGGTGATCGCGTCGGCCAAGATGGCGCCCGTCCTGGTGGCGCGCATGAATGCCGAGATCAACAAGGCGCTGCAGAACCCCGAGGTGGCGGCCAAGCTGGCGCAGCAGGGCATCAGCGTCAACACCGGCACGCCGGCGCAGGCGCAAGCCTTCGTCGACCGCCAGCTCGACACCTGGGGCAAGGTGGTGCGCGACAACGGCATCCAGGCGGATTGAGTCCATGGACCAGCCCCCGCTGCCGCTGCTGACCGCCGACACGCTGCGCACCGCTGTCGGGCCGGTCGACGGCTGCCCGCACTGCGCCGCGCTGCGCTGCGACAGCTGGGAGTCGGTGGGCGTGCCGCTGGGCCCGCCGCAGCTGGTGGCCGTGGGCACCCTGCGTGATCCAGCCATCGACGAGCCGATCTACGACGAGCGCCTGGAGCCGGGCATGGACACCTGGCATCCGCGGGCGCCAGTGGCCGTGCGGCATGCGCCGTACAACCGCGCCACGGTCTGGTGCTGCCCGCAGTGCCGGCGCGGCTTCCTGCAGTACACCGAGCACGGCGGCTACTACGTCGACCACCGGCTGCGGATGATCGACCCGGCGCTGATCAGCGACTGATCGGCGTCCACTGTCACCTGCAATGCAGCGGCGGCCCGGATCGCCAGCCTAGAGTGCGCCGACCCCTGATCTGCCACCTTCGAGGACCGCCCCGATGCTGCATCCGCTCCACCACGCCCGCACCACGCCAGACAAGCCGGCCCTGGTGATGGCCGACACCGGCGTGACCGTGACCTACCGCCAGCTGGAGGACGGCAGCAACCGCGTGGCGCAGCTGTTCCGCGCGCTGGGCCTGAAGGCGGGCGACCACATCGCGCTGATGCTGGAGAACCACCCGCGCTACTTCGAGATCTGCTGGGGCGCGCACCGCGCCGGCCTGATCTACACCGCGATGAGCACCCGCCTGACCGATGGCGAGGTCAGCTACATCGTGCAGGACTGCGCCGCGAAGGCCGTGATCGCGACCAAGGCGATGACCAAGTCGGTGGCGCCGCTGCCCGCGGCCTGCCCGGGCGTGGCGCACTGGCTGATGCTCGACGGCGCCATCGCCGGCTGGACGTCCTACGAAGACGCGGTGGCCGCCCAGCCCGCCGAGCGCATCGCCGACGAGCAGGCGGGCGGCGACATGCTGTATTCCAGCGGCACCACCGGCCGGCCCAAGGGGGTGTTCGTGCCGCCGCAGACCACCGAGATCGACGCCGCCAGCCCGATGACCGACATCATGGTCAACCTCTACGGCGTGTCGGCGCAGACGGTCTACCTGTCGCCCGCACCGCTCTACCACGCCGCACCCTTGCGCTACACCCTGGGCGTGCAGCGCCTGGGCGGCACGGTGGTGGTGATGGAGCACTTCGACCCCGAGCGCTACCTGCAGCTGGTGCAGCAGCACCGCATCACCCACACCCAGCTGGTGCCCACGATGTTCGTGCGCATGCTCAAGCTGCCGGAGGAGACGCGCCGGAAGTACGACCTGTCGTCGCTGCGCGTGGCCATCCACGCCGCCGCGCCCTGCCCGGTGGAAGTCAAGCGCCAGATGATCGCCTGGTGGGGCCCGGTGATCTGGGAGTACTACGCCGGCACCGAGGGCAACGGCGTCACCATGGTCAACAGCCAGCAGTGGCTGACGCACCCCGGCACCGTGGGCAAGGCGGTGGTGGGCGAGCTGAAGATCTGCGACGACGAGACCTTCGAGGAGCTGCCGCCCGGCCAGAGCGGCACCATCTACTTCGCCAACGGCCGGCCCTTCGCGTACCACAACGACGCCGCCAAGACCGCCAGCAGCACCCACCCCAAGGGCTGGACCACGCTGGGCGACGTGGGCTATGTCGACGCCGAGGGCTACCTGTTCCTCACCGACCGCAAGGCCTACATGATCATTTCCGGCGGGGTGAACATCTACCCGCAGGAGGCCGAGAACGTGCTGATCAACCACCCCCAGGTGGCCGACGTGGCGGTGCTGGGCGTGCCGAATGAAGAGTTCGGCGAGGAAGTGAAGGCCGTGGTGCAGCCGCGCAGCATGGCCGACGCCGGCCCGGCGCTGGAGGCCGAGCTGATCGCCTACTGCCGGGCGCACCTGTCACCGATCAAGTGCCCCAAGTCGGTCGACTTCGAAGCCGAATTGCCGCGCCACCCGACCGGCAAGCTCTACAAGCGCCTGCTGAAGGACCGCTATTGGGCGGGCCACGCCTCGAAGCTCATCTGAGGGTCTGGCGGTGAATCGCCAGGTACTGCTTCATAGCAGCAGTTGGGGCGATGCGCAGAGGGCTCGGCAACCGGAGGTGGCGGCGCTCGGACGCAGGCAGTCGGTCTGAAATCAGCATTTCGCCGTTGTCGTCGAAGCTGATCAGTCCCCGATCAAACAGGGCGTCCAGGTGCGCCGCCAGCAGCAGGCCGTTGTCCGGGTCGAGCCGCTCCTGTGGGCTGCTGCTTGCCCAGGGCTTGATATGGGAAGCTCGCAGCAGTTCGGGGCAGAAAAGGTCGGTAACGGCGCATCCGCCGCCCCATCGGGTCAGCAACGCGCTGCGGAATCCACCTTGCCCGATCCGACTGAGGATTTCTGCTAGGCGCGTGGTTGCCCGCGTCGCCGGTGGAGGGAAGTCGGCCATGGGCAGGACGTCTGGTGCGCTTCGGATGGCATCCAGGACCCGGCGCCACGCTGCCGTGCGATCAGACTCCGGCACGCTGCTCATGATGGTGCCGGCCGCGGCGTCGTCGATGGCTTGGTAGCTGTTAAACATGCGCGGCAGGACGGACTTGCCCGTGACCTGCGAAGCGACCAAGGTGACCGGATTGTCCGGCCAGAAGAACGTGTCGGCAGGGCAGATCCAGTTCGGCACCCAATGCCCGGTCTGGGCAAAGTGTGTCCGAAGGGCTTGCCGGTCGCCATCGAAGCGGCGCTGCACGCCCGGCAATTGCCACGCGTCGCGCCACATGTCGCGCACCTTGAGCCGCGCGGCAATCCTTTGTCGCTCGGCCAACTGGTCTTCGCCACCCAAGTGCAGGGCGTTCGCCGCCACGCCCACGAGTTGCTGCAGCCGGTCGTGGGACGCAATCATGAACACCACGATGCGCCCTGCATGTGCCGCCACTGGGGCCTGCTTGATGCCTTCGATATGGAACGCGCGCAAGCGCTGGCCCTGCTCCTCAAAGACCAAGCGCGGCGAGTTGTTCCACTCCTCATGGCCAAAACCGTGCTGGCCTGGGTAGCTCTTCGGTGCTGAGGCATCGCCTGCCGGGCGCTGGTAGCCGGCGCTGTTCCACATCACAGGTTTCAGCAAGTACAGCGCCATGTCGTCGGTCTCCTGATTGATAGGTGCGCGCAGATTGTGGTGGCATCTGAGCTTGGCGAAGGTCTTGCTCGTTGCGCCGGCGGTGCCAGCTTAGGCTTCGCCACAGGCGGTCTCTGCCCGCTATCGCCTTGCGCTATCCCAGCCGCACCGGCAGCGCCGAGAACCCCCGAAAGCGCACCCGCCGGTCGCGCACCGGCGGGCCGGCCAGGTCCAGCTTGGGATAACGCGCTGCCAGCGCGGCCAGCGCGATGCGCGCTTCCAGCCGCGCCACGTTCATGCCGGCGCAGGCATGCGCGCCGTGGCCGAAGGCGAGGTGGTGGTTGGGCTTGCGCGCCAGGTCCAGCACGCCGGGCTGGTGGAACACCGCCGGGTCGTGGTTGGCCGCGCCGATGCCCAGGGTGATGAAGTCGCCGGCCGGCAGGGTCACGTCACGCAAGGTGAGCGGCGCATCGAGCTGGCGGTTGTTCAGCTGCAGCGGGCTTTCGAAGCGCAGCAGTTCTTCCACCGCGGTAGGCAGCAGGGCCGGCTCGGCCACCAGGCGCTCCCACGCTGCGCGCTGGGTCAGCAGCGCATGCACGCCGTTGCCGATCAAGTTGGTCGTAGTCTCGTGGCCGGCGTTCAGCAAAAAGATGCAGTTGTGCAGCAGCTCGGTCTCGCCGAGCTTCTCGCCGTCGTGCTCGCCCTGGATCAGCCGCGTCAGCACGTCGGCCTCGGGATCGCCGGGGTGGGCGCGGCGGTGGGCCACGATCTCGCGCAACTGGGCGCAGAAGTCGGTGACCGCCGCATGGCCGCGGGTCAGCACGGCGGCCGAGGGCGCCGGCTCCAGCGCCGACAGGATGGCCAGCGACCAGGCTCGCAGCGGTGCGCGGTGGGCGGCCGGAACGTCCAGCAGGTTGCCGATCACCTCGACCGGGATCTCGGCCGCGAAGTGGGCGATCAGGTCGGGCGCGGGTTCATCGGCCATGCGGTCGAGCAGACGCTGCACCAGGGCTGCGACGCCGGCTTCCATGCGCGTGATCGCCCGCTGGTTCAGCGCGCCCATCAGCAGCCGGCGCACGCGGGTGTGCAGCGGCGCGTCGTTGAACACCAGGCTGGTCGTGTGGTGCTCGAACAGCGGCGTGCCGGGGCCGAACCTGGGTGCGAACTCGCGCCGCTTGTCCGACTTGGCCTGCGGCGCGCGGTAGACCGCCGACACGTCGTCGTGCCGCGTGAGCAGCCACTGGCCCGGGCCGATCGGATGCACCGGGCTGTGCGTGCGCAGCGCGGCGTGGAACGGATACGGGTCGTCGATGAAGGCCGGCGGCGCGCCAGCCAGCGTGAAGCCACGGATGTCGAAGTCGGTCAGGGAAGCCATGGCGGCATCCTGCCTGCCGGGTGCCGCTGATAACCTCGGTGCTTGTCCTCAGCCTGCGCCACCCTGGCGCCCTTCACCCATGTTCACCGGCATCGTGCAAGCCCTGGCCACCGTGGCTGAACTGACCGACCTTCCGGGGCTGCGCAGCTTCACGCTCGACTTTCCGCCCGGCTTCGATGCCGGCCTGGCCATCGGCGCCAGCGTGGCCTGCGACGGCGTGTGCCTCACCGTGACGCGCCTGCCCGCACCCAACCGCGCCTGCTTCGACGTGATGCAGCAGAGCCTGGGGCTGACCACGCTGGGCGGCCTGGCGGTGGGCAGCCGGCTCAACGTCGAGCGCGCCGCGAAGGACGGTGCCGAGATCGGCGGCCACCCGCTGTCCGGCCATGTCGACTGCCTGGGCACGCTGCTGGACATCCGCCAGCCGCAGAACAACCATGTGCTGCGCATCGGCGTGCCGGCCAGCCACATGCGCTATGTCTTCGCCAAGGGCTACATCGCGGTCAACGGCGCCAGCCTGACGGTGGCCGAGGCGAATCGCCGCGAGCGCTGGTTCGAGGTCTGGCTGATCCCCGAGACGCTGCGCATGACCACCTTCGGCGACAAGCGTCCGGGCGACGCGCTGCACATCGAGATCGAGCGCAGCACGCAGGTGGTGGTCGACACCGTGCGCGACGCGCTGGACGAGCGCCTGGGCCCGCTGCTGCCGGCGCTGGAGCAGCTGCTGGCGCAGCAGGGCCGGTCGGTGGACGACCTGGGCGCGGCGATCAGCCTGCCACGCTGACGCGCCGGCGCAGTCCGGCCCGCCCGGCCAGACCCGCCAGCATCAGCGCCACGGCCACCAGGCCGAACGAGGTCGGCTCGGGCACCTGGCCGGTCGAGGCCGCAGGCGCAGCGGCCGGGGCGGCGGCGGTCAGGGTGAGCGACAGGTTGTCGATGAAGGCGGTGCCGTCGGCGCTGTAGGCCAGGCCCTGGAAGCGCAGCGCGCCCGGGCCGCTGGCGGTGAAGCTCAGGCTGTGGGTCGACCAGGCCTGGCCGGGCAGGGTGGCGAAGCTGGTGGCGTTCAGCAGGCTGTTGCCGAACAGCACGTCATAGCGGGTGGCGCCGTAGTGGCGGCGGCCGGCGTCGGCCCAGGTCAGCAGGTAGGTGCCGGCCACCAGGTCCAGGCTCTGCTCGACATGGGTGTTGTTCTGCAGGCCGACCAGCTGGTTGCCATAGCTGAAGCCGCCCAGGCTCAGCGGCGCGCCCCAGGCGCCGCTGGTGCTCTTCATCACCACGGCGCTGCCGCTCCAGCCGTCGTTGGCGCAGCCGTAGCAGTACTGCGCCGCGGGCGCCGTCAGCGTGGACACGGTGGCCTCGAAGCTGCCGTTGAGCAGCAGGTTGGCCTGGGCCGGTGCACCGGCGGTGGCAAGGGCGGCCAGGGTGGCCAGGGCAGGGAGGCAGCGGCGGATCGGCATGGGCTCGGCGGGTCTCACGGAACGGAGCCGAGAGTGTCCCGGCCGGGGCCCTGTCGTGGATCGGCTGCCCCCCGGCGAAGCTTGCCCACTCCATCACGAGGCCGCCGGTTTTGCCGGTTTCACAGCTTCTCAGATGATGGCCTGCTCGACGAAGGGCCGGCCCGTCAGCAGTCGCTGCGGGCTCAGTTCCGACAGGTCCAGGCTGCTGAAGCGGCCGGTCAGCATCAGCTCGGCCAGGCCGCGTCCGGCGGCCGGCGCGTGCTGCAGGCCGTGGCCAGAGAAGCCGTTGCAGAGCCAGAAGTTGTCGCAGGCCGGATGCGGGCCGATCAGCGCGTTGTGGTCCAGCGGATGGACCTCGTAGGACCCGGCCCAGGCGTGCTGCACGCGCAGCGCCTCGAAGGCCGGCACGCGGTGGGCCAGCGCGGGCCAGACGTGGTCGTCGAACTGCGCCAGGTCGGGCTGGTCCAGCGGCAGGTCGTCCGGGTCGGCATCGCCGTCGCCCGGTGACCAGCCGCCGATGAAGCCGCGGCCCTCGCTGCGGAACCAGCAGCCCGACGTGTCGACGACCAGCGGCGTGGGCGGCAGCGCGGTCGGGCAGGTCATCATGAAGACGGTGCGACGCCGCGCATGCACCGGCACCGGCAGCCCGGCCAGCGCGCCCAGCGCACCGGCCTGGGCGCCGGCGGCATTGACCACCGCATCGGCCTGCAGCAACCCGCCGCCGGCCAGTTGCACGCCGGCCAGGCGCTCGCCCTGCCGTGGCAGGCCGGTCACCCGGTCGGGCCGCCACACGGCGCCCAGCGCCCGCGCCTTGGCGCCCAGCGCGCGGGCCCAGGCCTCGCCGTCCAGCCAGCCTTCGCCCGACCGGCCCAGGCTGGCCAGCGCGAGGTCGGCCGTGTGCAGCCACGGGAAGCTCGTGGCCAGCGCGGCGGGCTCCAGCAGCGCCACGTCGGCGCCGGCGCCCCGCTGCACCGCGTGGTTGGCCTGCAGCACCGGTGCGCCGGCCGCACCGGCGCAGAACAGGTAGGCGCCCGGCACCCAGCCCACCTCGGGCCGCACGCCGTCGATGGTCAGCAGGTCGTCCGCGCCGCTGGCCAGCGCGGCGCCGAAACGCGACATCTGCACGTTGACCGCGTTGCTGAACTGCTGGCGCACCGAGCCGGCCGAAAGCGCCGACGACGAGCGCGCCAGCGACGGGTCGGCCTCCACCACCGTCACCTGCACCGCCGCGCCACCCAGGCGCTTCAGGAACAGCGCCACCGACGCGCCCACCGCGCCGCCCCCGACCACCACCACCCGCATCCGCCTGCTCCTGTCGACCAAGACCGACAGTCTGACAGCGCCGCACCGGGCAGACCCGGTCAACAGCGGGCTATCACCCGCTGCGGGTGCGTTTCGCCAACCATGGCGGTGCCGTCGGCGCGACCCGCCGGTCTGCCGATGGTTCCCGAGTCCACCCCGGAGTTGACGTTGAATCGCTTGCTGCTGGCCGTGCTGGCCACCCTCCCGTTCACCGCGCAGGGCAGCGGGGCACTGGCGAAGACGCACGGCTGCACGGCCTGCCATGCGGCGGCCAGCCAGCTGGTCGGCCCGGCCTTCCGCGCGGTGGCCGAGAAGTACGCCGGCCAGCCCGACGCGGCGGCTGCGCTGGCCAGGAAGATCTGCGCCGGCGGCGCGGGCGTGTGGGGCGACATGGCGATGCCGCCACAGCCGGGCGTGCCCGAGGCCGACGCGAAGAAGCTCGCCGTCTGGGTGCTGGCCGGCGCCAAGTGACAACTTGGCGGGCCAGGCCCGGGACTTTCCCTTGTCGGTCACCCGCTAAAACCAGCGGCACCCACCCGGGTGGAACACTGCCCTGCAGCGCTGGCCCACATCGGCGGCGCTCCCGACAAGACCAGGAATGACCAGGAGACAACCACGCGTGTGATCCCCATCGCCCCGAAGGCGCAGCCGGGCGCCGATGCCTGCAACGACGAGGACGGCCGGGTGCCGAAGCTGGACCTGCCGCTGGCGCGGCGCGAGTTCCTCAAGGGCTCGGGCGTGCTGATGGGCACCATCGCCACCGGCTCGGTGCTGGCGGCGCTGGCGCCGTCGCCGGCCTGGGCGCTGGAGCTCAAGACCCTCAGCACCGCCGAGGGCAAGACCCTGATGGCGATGGGCCGCGTGCTCTACCCGCACAAGAAGCTGCCCGACGCGGTCTACGCGCTGCTGGCCAAGGACCTCGACGCCAAGGCCGATGCCGCGCTGAAGGCCGGCATCGCCGGGCTGGACCAGGCCGCCGGCGGCAGCTTCGTCAAGGCCAGCGCGGCGAAGAAGCTGCAGGTGGTCAAGGCCATCGAGGACACGCCGTTCTTCAACACCGTGCGCGGCCAGTGCATCACCTCGCTGTACGACAACGACATGGCCTACGCGGTGTTCGGCTACCCGGGCTCGGCCTGGGAGAAGGGCGGCTACATCACCCGAGGCTTCCAGGACCTGAAGTGGCTGCCGGCGCCCACCGCCGAAGCCAGCCCGCCGCCCTTCCTGGGCTGATTCCGCCACCCCAGAACAACATCGGAGACACCCTGGCCACATTCGACTTCGGCGACGACTCGGTCGTCGTCATCATCGGCTCGGGCGCGGGCGGCGGCACGCTGGCCAACGAGCTGTGCCAGAAGGGCCTCAAGGTCGTCGTGCTGGAAGCCGGCGGCGTGCAGTCGCCCAACAGCTTCATCAACGACGAGTGGAAGTCGTTCAGCCAGCTGGCCTGGCTGGACCCGCTCACCACCAGCGGCACCTGGCGCCTGGCAAAGGACTTCGCCGGCCTGCCGGCGTGGATCTGCAAGACGGTGGGCGGCACCACCACCCACTGGGCCGGCGCGTCGCTGCGCTTCCAGGAGCACGAGTTCCGCACCCGCACCGTCGACGGCGAGATCGCCGGCGCCAACCTGATGGACTGGCCGCTGACGCTGAAGGACCTGGAGCCGTACGACGCCCGCGCCGAGGACAAGATGGGCGTCACGCGCACCAACGGCATTCCCGGCCTGCCCGGCAACAACAACTTCAAGGTGATGTACGCCGGCGCCACCAAGCTGGGCTACAAGGAGGTGCACACCGGCAACATGGCGATCAACAGCCGCCCGCGCGATGGTCGCGGCCGCTGCATGCAGCTGGGCTTCTGCTTCCAGGGCTGCAAGAGCGGCGCGAAGTGGAGCACGCTCTACACCGAGCTGCCCCGCGCCGAGAAGACCGGCAACATGGACCTGCGCCCGCAGAGCCACGTGGTGCGCATCGAGCACAACGATGCCGGCAAGGTCACCGGCGTGGTCTACATGGACAAGGACGGCAAGGAGCAGCGGCAGAAGGCGCGCATCGTCTGCGTCGCCGGCAACTCGATCGAGACGCCGCGCCTGCTGCTGCTGTCGGCATCCAACATGTTCAAGGACGGCCTGGCCAACAGCTCGGGCCAGGTGGGGCGCAACTACATGCGCCACATGACCGGCTCGGTCTACGCGATGTTCAAGCAGCCGGTGCACATGCACCGCGGCACCACGATGGCCGGCATCGTGCGCGACGAGGCGCGCCACGACACCAGGCGCGGCTTTGCCGGCGGCTACGAGCTGGAAACGCTGTCGCTGGGCGTGCCGTTCATGGCCGCCTTCCTGAACCCCGGCGCCTGGGGGGCGGAGTTCGCCGAGTACATGGACAACTACACCCGCCTGGCCGGCATGTGGCTGGTGGGCGAGGACATGCCGCGCGAGAGCAACCGCGTCACGCTGAACACCAGCGTCAAGGACAAGTACGGCAACCCGGTGCCCAACGTCCACTTCGACGACCACCCGAACGACGTGGCGATGCGCGAGCACGCCTTCCGCCAGGGCCAGGCCATCGACGAGGCCGCGGGCGCCATCAAGAGCTTCCGCACGCCGCCGTACCCCAGCACCCACAACCTGGGCGCCTGCCGCATGGGCGCCAACGCCCGCGACAGCGTGTGCAACAGCTGGGGCCAGACGCACGACATCGGCAACCTGTTCATCAGCGACGGCAGCCAGTTCACCACCGGCGGCGCGGAGAACCCCACGCTGACCATCGTGACGCTGGCGATCCGGCAGGCGGAGTACATTGCCTCGCAGATGACGGCGCGGGCCATCTGACGGCGGCCCGGCACGTCATGACGCCAGGAGACCTGCGATGTGCGAATTCTTCGTCAAGGCCGATCCCATCCAGTACGAGCAGCGCTCGCGCACCGTGCGCATCCACGGCGTGCTCACCAGCATCCGGCTGGAGAACATGGTCTGGGACATCCTCGCCGAGATGTCCGCGGCCGAAGGCCGCACCACCAATGCGCTGATCGCGCTGTTCCACGACGAGATCCTGGCCCACCGCGGCGAGGTGCCGAACTTCGCGTCCTTCCTGCGCGTGACCTGCATGCGCTACCTGCAGCGCGAGCTGCAGCGCAGCGGCCAGCGGCGCCCGGAGGGCGCGGCGCAGCCTGCCGCTGCTGTGCCGTTGTCTGCCGTGCGGCTGCTGCCGGTGCAGCGCATGCGCCAGGCCTGATCGCCGCGGGCGGCGGCTGCTGCCGCTGCCCGCTGCCCGTCCTGTCCCTTCCTTCGTCCATTCCAATCGCGGCCGCGGCCGCCTGTCTGCCATGTCCTTCACCACCGAACACCACCCCGGCGTCTGCGCCCAGCCCAGCGCCGCCAGCGACGGCTTCGTCCTGAACCACTGCATGCTGCGGGTCAAGGACCCGGCGGTCTCGCTGGACTTCTACACCCGCGTCTTCGGCATGCGCGTGCTGCGCAAGCTCGACTTCCCGGAGATGAAGTTCTCGCTGTACTTCCTGCAGCGGGCGTCGGCCGCCGACGTGGCGCCCGACGACGCCGGCGAGCGCACCGCCTGGACCTTCGCCCAGCGCGGCCTGCTCGAGCTGACCCACAACTGGGGCACCGAGGACGACGCCAGCGTCCAGTACCACAACGGCAACGCGCAGCCGCAGGGCTTCGGCCACATCTGCTTCTCGGTGCCCAACCTCGACCAGGCGATCGCCTGGCTCGACGAGAACCGGCTGGAATACGTCAAGCGCCCCGAGCAGGGCAAGATGCGCGACGTTGCCTTCGTCAAGGACCCGGACGGCTACTGGATCGAGATCGTCGAGCCGGGCCGGCTGAAGAACCTGGGCCGGCCGGCGGCCTGATCGCCGCTTGTCCCTGATCGCCGGGTCGGCGCCGGCGCGGCGGCAGACTGCACCGATGACCGCCAACCCGCCGCGACGCCCATGAAGACCCTCGGCAAGCCGCCCCAGGGCGAACGGCTGGAACGTCTCCAGGCCAGCCCACTGTGGACGCCGCAGGGCCTGCGCAACATCCACCCGGTGCTGCCCGGCCTGCGCGATGCATCGGCGCCGCGGCCGGCGCTCAGCGACTTCCTGTGCGGCGGCGAGCGCCGCGTGCCCGCCGGCCCATTGCCGTCGCACGACCCGCGCGAGGCCTGGCGCCGCACGCCCGGCAGCGGCCTGCGCGCCACCTGGCTCGGCCATTCGACGGTGCTGGTCGAGATCGCCGGCCGGCGCGTGCTGACCGACCCGGTCTGGGGCCCGCGCGCGTCGCCGTCGCGGCTGGTGGGCCCCAAGCGCTTCCAGCCGGCGCCGGTGGCGCTGAAGGCGCTGCCGCCCATCGACCTGGTGGTGATCTCGCACGACCACTACGACCACCTCGACCACCCGACGATCCGGGCACTCGCCAAGACCGGCGTGCCCTTCGTCACCGCCCTCGGCGTGGGCGCGCACCTGGAAGCCTGGGGCGTGCCGCCCGGGCACATCACCGAGCTGGACTGGTGGCAGAGCCACCGCCTGCCCGGCAGCGAGCTGGTGGTGACGGCGGCGCCGTCGCAGCACTTCAGCGGCCGCGGGCTGAAGGACCGCAACGCCACGCTGTGGGCGTCGATGGTGCTGGCGTCGCCCGACCACCGCGTGTTCTTCAGCGGCGACACCGGCCTCACCACCGAATATGCCGACATCGCCCGCCGCCTGGGGCCGTTCGACCTGGTGATGCTGGAGGTGGGCGCCTTCCACCCGAGCTGGGGCGACATCCACCTGGGCCCGGCGAATGCGCTGAAGGCCTGGCAGCTGCTGGCGGGGGCGGAGGCCGCCGCGAGCGGGCGCGGCCTGTTCCTGCCGGTGCACTGGGGCACCTTCAACCTGGCCATGCACGCCTGGGACCAGCCGGTGGAGGACCTGCTGGCCCTGGCGCCCCGGCATGGCGCGCCGCTGCTGCTGCCGCGCCTGGGCCAGGCGGTGGAGCCGGCGCAGGGCCCGCTGGACGCCGCCTGGTGGCGCGGTGTCGACAGCGTGGCCCTGCCACCGGCGCCCGCGGGCGAACACAGCGACCTGGCCGACCTGCCGCAGCTGCCCAAGGGCATGCCCTGGCCGGTGGATTGAGCGCGGTTGACGCAGCGGGCGGGCTGCTGCGCGTGCGTCAGGCGTCACGCCATCCAGATTGCCTGACGGGCGGCCGGACCGCCTCTTGACAGCAGGGTGGTGCTGCGCTGCCGATGTCCTGCCATCGCCGCCCGATGGTTGCGCGCACCAGGCTGCGCGGCACGCGGAGCTTCTCCGGTGCCGGCGCACCATGTTGTCAGGACCCGCACCGTGAAACTCCACCTGAAACTGCCGTTGGCCTTCGCTGGCGCCCTGTTGCTGATGCTGGGGGCGGCGTTGTTCGGCATCCATGGCCTGCGCCAGTCGCTGGACACCCACGCCGTCACCGTGCAGGCCGCGGTGGCGCAGGAGCGCCAGACCAACGCGCTGGCGGTGTTGTTCAAGACCCAGGTGCAGGAGTGGAAGAAGGTGCTGCTGCGCGGCAAGGACCCGTAGGCGCTGGAGAAGCACTGGAACGCCTTCACCACCACCGAGACCGAGACGGCCAACCACGCCAAGGCCCTGATTGCGGCGCTGCCGGCCAGTGAGCCCCGCAGGCTTGTGGAGCAGTTCGCGGCGGCGCATGCCGCGATGGGTGCGGCCGACCGCCAGGGGTTCGAGGCCTTCCGTGCCGCCGGCTTCGAGGCGGCGGCCGGCGATGCCGCGGTGCGCGGCAAGGATCGCGAACCGGCCCGCCTGCTCGACGAGTCCGGCGACCGCATCGCCGCGGCCAGCGCTGCCGTGGCCGACCAGGCCGCCGCTGCCGGCCACAGCAGACCGCGGCGGCGATGGAGCAGCTGGGCGCCACCGTGCGGCACAACGCCGACAGCGCCAGCCAGGCCAACCAACCAGGCCACGCAGCAGAACGCGGCCCTGGTGGAGGAGTCTGCTGCCGCAGCCGAACGCCTGAAGAACCAGGCCCGTCAGCCGGCGCAGAGCGTGGCGGTCTTCCGCCTCGCTTGAGCACCCTGGCTCAGCGCCCGCTGAACCTCGGCGCGCGCTTCTCCGCCATCGCCGCGCGGCCCTCCTGCAGGTCGGCGCTGGCGGCGCACAGGGCCTCGCGTTCGCGCAGGGCCGACAGGTGGAACTCGCCGCGGGCGATCTCGTCGAGCGACTGCTTCATGCCGCGCAGGGCCAGCGGCGCGCCGGCGGCCAGGGCGTCGGCCAGGGTCTGCACCGTGGCGTCGAGCTGGGCCGGCGGCACCAGGCGGTCGAGAAAGCCCAGGTTGCGCAGCTCGTCGGCGTCCACCGCCTCGGCCAGCAGGAACAGCCGCTTGGCCGCCGCCAGCCCCAGGCGCGACACATAGCGCCGCAGGCCGCTGGGGTAGTAGTGCAGGCCCAGGCGCGCCGCCGGCATGCGCAGCTGCATGCCAGCCACGCCGACGCGGAAGTCGCAGGCCAGGGCCAGGTCGGTGGCGCCGCCGAACACGCTGCCGTTCAGCCGGCAGATGCTGGGCACGGCCAGCGCCTCCAGCGCGTCCACCGTTTCCTCGAACAGCCGCGGCCCGGCGCCGGGGGCGTCGGGCTGGCGGTCGAAGTCACCCAGGTGGAAGCCCGAGCAGAAGGTGCGCCCGCTGCCGGTCAGCACCAGCAGCCGCACGCCGGGGTCGGCCTGCAGCGTTGCAATGTGATGCTGCAGCGCCAGCAGGTCGTCCACATGCAGCCGGTTGTGGTGGGCGGGCCGGTTCAGCGTGATGGTGGCGCGGCCGTCGTGCAGGCTGAGCTGGGGCGTGCCGGCGGCGGGCGGGGCGGGGGTCGGATTCATGCCTGCCGAGTATGCGTGGCCGCCCTGTCGGATGGGCTGTCAATGGGTGGCGCTGGCGATGCGGCACCGCAGCACACCGCACCACAATCTGGCGATGACTGATGTGTCGCCGCAACCCGATTCCCCGCAAGCCTGGCGGCGCCTGTTCGCCACCCTGGGCCTGATGACCATCGGCTCGGCCGGCATGTACGTGGTGTCGGTGATGCTGCCGGCCGTGCAGGCCGAGTTCGGCATCAGCCGGGCCGACGCCTCGTTCCCGTACACGCTGCTGATGATCGGCTTCGGCATCGGCTGCGTGGTGATGGGCAAGCTGGCCGACCGGGTGGGCATCGTTCCGGTCATCGTGCTGGGCGCCGTCAGCCTGGGCATCGGCTTCATCGCCTGCGGCTGGGTGAGCGGCATCACGGCGTACGCGCTGGTGCAGGGCCTGTTCATCGGCCTGCTGGGCAGCAGCACCACCTTCGTGCCGCTGATCGCCGACACCTCGCTGTGGTTCGTCAAGCGGCGTGGCGTGGCGGTGGCGGTGTGCGCCAGCGGCAACTACGTGGCCGGCGCGATCTGGCCGCCGGTGGTGCAGCACTTCGTCGAGACCGCCGGCTGGCGCCCCACCTGCATCGGCCTGGGCGTCTTCAGCGTGGTCACCATGCTGCTGCTGGCCCTGGCGATGCGGGGCAGGTCGCCGGCGCCGGCGGTGGTGGTGCCCAAAGCCGGCGCGCCGGTGCCGTCGGACCGCCCCTTCGGCCTGAGCCTGGCGCAGGCGCAGGGGCTGCTGTGCGTGGCCGGCACCGCCTGCTGCGTGGCGATGGCGATGCCCCAGGTGCACATCGTGGCCTACTGCGGCGACCTGGGGTTCGGTGCGGCGCGCGGCGCCGAGATGCTGAGCCTGATGCTGGGCGCCGGCATCGTCAGCCGCCTGGTGTCGGGCTGGATCTGCGACCGCATCGGCGGCGTGCGCACCCTGCTGCTGGGCAGCTTTCTGCAGGGCGTGGCCCTGCTGCTGTTCATTCCGTTCGACAGCCTGGCCTCGCTGTACGTGGTGTCGGCGCTGTTCGGGCTGTTCCAGGGCGGCATCGTGCCCAGCTACGCCATCATCGTGCGCGAGCACTTTCCGCCGGCCGAGGCCGGCGCGCGCGTCGGCGCGGTGATCAGCTGCACCCTGTTCGGCATGGCCCTGGGCGGCTGGATGAGCGGCAAGGTGTTCGACCTGACCGGCAGCTACCACGCCGCCTTCATCAACGGCGCGCTGTGGAATGCGCTGAACCTGAGCGTGGCGCTGTTCCTGCTGTGGCGGGTGCGGCGCGGGGCGGGGCCCACCGCCGGCCCCACGCCGGGCAGCGATGCTGCCGGTGCCACCGCCTGATTGCCCGCCGCCGATGTCCATGTCCGACACCCTGCCCGACACCCTGCAGATCGACCCCCGCCACAACGGCCCGCGCACCAGCGGCAATGGCGGCTGGGTGGCCGGCGCCCTGGCGCGCCGTCTGGCGGCCCGCACCGGCGCGGCCGTGGCCAGCGTGGCCCTGCGTGCCCCGGTGCCGCTGGGCCGGCCGTTGCCGCTGCGCTGGGGCGCGGGTGACGCGCTGCTCGAACTGCTCGCCGGCGACCGCGACGGTGAGGGCGGCAGCCCGGTGGCCGATGCCGCGCCCGCCACGCTGGACCTGACCGTGCCCGCCGCCCCGGCCGACGACGTGGCCGAGGCCGCCGGCGTCGCCGCCCGCCTGCGCCACCAGCAGCGCGGCCTGGGCGATCCGTACGCCAGCTGCTTCGTCTGCGGCTTCGCCCGGCCCGACGGCCTGGGCGTGATCGTCGGCCCGGTCAACGACGACGGCTTGATGGCGACCATCTGGACGCCACCCGCGGCACTGGCTGGTGCTGACGGCCGCCTGCCCGACGAGGTGGTGTGGGCCGCGCTCGACTGCCCCGCCGGCATGGCCTGGAGCCACAGGCTGGGCCGCGGGCAGCAGATCATGACGGTGCGCATGACCGCACGCATCGACCAGCCATTGCACGCCGGGCAGCGCCTGCGCGTGCTGGCCTGGCCGCTGCACCAGGACGGCCGCAAGCTGCATGCCGGCACGGCCATCGTCGATGCGCAGGGCGCCGTGTGCGCGCTGTCGCAGCAGCTGTGGCTGCTGCCCCGGGAGGCGGTGTGATGCGCGTGCCATCCCTGCTGCGCGCTGCGGTGGCCGGCCTGGCGCTGGCCGCCACCGTTGCCATC
>Ga0116181_1001907_pt1 | contig 17476 bp, 15 predicted proteins | sample AD_UKC075_MetaG_FD_89752 | JGI IMG/M metagenome (GOLD analysis project Ga0116181, IMG submission 89752) | Active sludge microbial communities of municipal wastewater-treating anaerobic digesters from USA - AD_UKC075_MetaG | ecosystem: Engineered > Bioreactor > Anaerobic > Digestate | place: USA...
GGCTTAGAGGCAGTTCAGGCCCTACTACGACCAAATGGCAATCGGCTTCCTGAGCAAATCTTGCCAGCCCCTCTACGTCAGCAGCATCAATCGGGACACACTGCCCCAGCCGTTCTATGCCTGCATTGCCTGGCGTTGAGTATATGCGCCCTACTCTATCGCTTGCCGCCAGCTTCCATACTATTGCGTGTTCCCGCCCACCAGAACCAACAACCAAGATGTTGGGGCGGGTCGACAGACTTGACATAGACGCACCCTCCGTTCCGAGTAGTCTTCAGATAATCTCCATAATCACGTGGTCCTTCCCGACCGTTCCTCCTAAGCAGACACCAGATATCCCCGGCATACGGTGCCCTACGCCGGGAAATTGCCTAGTGCTTGAAATGCCTGACCCCCGTAAAGACCATCGCGATATCGTTCGCATCAGCGGCCTCAATTGATTCACTGTCCCGCAAAGATCCGCCCGGCTGTATCACTGCGCGAACCCCTGCCTCGGCCGCCAGCCTTACAGTGTCTCCGAATGGGAAAAAGCCATCGGATGCCATGACCGAACCGCGGGCCTTCTCGCCTGCTTGCCTGATCGCTATATCTGCGGCCCCCACTCTGTTCATCTGCCCTGCGCCTACCCCAACCGTTCCGTTTCCGCGCCAGAGAACGATCGCATTGGATCGCACATGAGCAACGGTCTTCCACGCATTGACGAGCTGAGCAAGTTCTTCTTCGTTTGGGGCCCGCTTCGTAACGACCGAAAGATCAAGCGGAACCGCCTTCGCGCTGTCCGAATTCTGGACCAGAAAACCCCCGAGCACGGGACGAATGTCCCATCCCGCACGCGGTTTCAAGTCCTCTTCCGCGATTTCGAGGAGGCGCAGGTTCTTCTTGCCATGCAGCAGCTCAACTGCCTCGGGCGAAAACTCCGGGGCGATTATGACTTCGAGGAATATCTCTGACATCAGCTTCGCCTCTTCGATGCCCACACTTCGGTTGAAAGCCACGATCCCACCAAACGCCGACACCGGATCGCAATCAAGAGCTGCCTTGTAGGCTTCCAGAGGAGTCTTTCCTACCCCTACCCCACACGGATTGGCGTGCTTAACGATGACCACAGCCGTCTCATCATACTCGCTCACAACACCTATGGCACCTGTGGCGTCTGCAAGGTTGTTAAATGACAGTTCTTTCCCGCCAAGCTGTTTTGCAGCTGCCAAGCCCCACGGCGCGCCACCGGAAAACTTGTAAAACGCTGCTGCCTGATGCGGGTTTTCTCCATATCTCAGAGTCTGCGCCTTGGTGCCCCCGATCACCCAGTGGTCTCCGAGGGATTTCCCTTCGTCCTCTGCTTTCTCTGTCTGTTCCGCAAAGTAATTTGCTATGGCTGCATCGTAGGCCGCGGTGTGGAGGAAGGCCTCTGCCGCCAAGGCCGCCCTGGTGGCCCTGGAGACTTCGCCGTGCTCACGCAGTTCCGAGATTATCTCGGGATACCGTCTAGGATTTACCACAACAGTCACTCTCTCGAAGTTCTTGGCAGCCGCGCGCGCCATCGAAGGCCCGCCTATGTCTATGTTCTCGCAAGCCTCCTCCATCTCAGCGCCGCCTTCCACCGTTCGCTCAAATGGATAGAGATTGACTACGACTATGTCTATGGGAGTCACATCAAGCCTGTTCAAGGCGTCAAGATGCTCGCGGGTGGGCTTTGCAAGAATCCCTGCATGAATTCTTGGATGAAGAGTCTTGACACGCCCGTCAAGGACCTCCGGAAACCCCGTGATTTCTGAGACATCCCTCACATCCACCCCGGCCTTGCGGAGCAGCGCGGCAGTGCCCCCGGTAGAGATTATCTCGAACCCCAGCTCTGCCAGGCTCCTAGCAAACTCTTCAATTCCTTCCTTGTCGTAAACGCTTATCAACGCCCGGCCCCTCGCCACCGGACATCTCTCCTTTCTTGCGCCCTGACGCTATTTGCATCCAAGGCGTCTGATGACATCGACCAGTAGGTCATGTTCCTGCTCGAGTATCCTCGCTGAAAGCCTCTCCACATCGTCACCGGCCAATACCGGCACCACTCTCTGATCGATGATCGGTCCTGAATCCACCCCGTAATCGACGAAATGGACTGTACAGCCTGTGTAGCGCACGCCGGCCTCCAAAGCCTGACGCTGAGCCTCAAGGCCCGGAAATGACGGCAACAATGACGGGTGGATGTTGATCACCCTGCCCAAAAACCTGTCTAGGAACACGGGTCCGAGCACTCTCATGAAGCCTGCAAGGACTACCAGGTCAGGTCGGGCGGCCTCTGCACATGCCGCCAAGGCCGCCTCAAAATCCGCCCGCGACGAATGATCTCGCCTCTCAATGCAGAACCCGGGAACATGCGCCTTCTCGGCGCGCTTCAAGGCATATGCGTCTGGCGAGTCGGAGATCACAGCCGCTACCTCCGCATCCAGCCTTCCCCCCTCGATCGCATCGAAGATGGCCTGGAGGTTGGAGCCCCTCCCCGAAACCAACACGACCAAGCGCAATTCTTACACCCCCTGAAATTCCACTCGCCCGTCTCCGGGAATTATCTCCCCTATAATCCGGGCATCCTCGCCCTGATCCACAAGGATGTTGACTGCTTCCCGCGCTTTTTCGGGACGCACTACCACTAGAAATCCGATCCCCATATTGAAAACCCTAAACATCTCGTCCGCCGCGACCCCTGCCGTCCGGCTTATGACATCGAATATCGGAGGCCGACGCCACGTGTCGACCGACAGCGCCATTGAGGCTCCGTGAGGCAGAATCCTAGGTGGATTCTGAACAAGCCCGCCCCCGGTTATATGGGACATGCCAAGCACCTCCACACGCTCGATCAAAGCAAGTACTGGCCTGACATATATCCTGGTGGGCTCGAGCATCTCATCGCCTAGCGGACGGTCCATACCTTCCGGGATATCGGAAAGAAGGAACCCTCCTACTTCGCATAAGGCCTTGCGCGCGAGAGAATACCCGTTGGAGTGGAGTCCCGACGAAGCCAAACCGATCACTCTGTCCCCAGGACGAATCTTCGACCCGTCGATTATCCGTCCGCGGTCCACAGCGCCAACGGCAAACCCGGCTATGTCGTATTCTCCATCCGGGTAGAATCCCGGCATCTCGGCCGTCTCGCCGCCTATGAGGGCGCATCCCGCCTGCCTGCAGCCTTCAGCAACCCCCCCGACAATTTCGGCTATCTGCCCCGCATCCAGCCTTCCACAGCCGATGTAGTCGAGGAAGAACAGGGGGCTAGCCCCCGACACCAGAACATCGTTGACACACATCGCCACCGCATCGATGCCAATGGTGTCATGGCGGTCAGCTGCGAAGGCGATCTTTAGCTTCGTTCCCACCCCGTCGGTGCCAGAAACCAGAACAGGCTCCTTCATGCCTGCAAAATCAGGTTTGAAGAGGCCTCCAAAACCTCCGATATCCCCGATGACCCCAGGGGTGAACGTGCTCTTCACTGCGGGCTTCATGAGCTGCACCGCCCGCTCTCCCTCATCGATATCGACACCTGAATCAGCATACGACAAGCTCTTTGGGGGCCTGCATTTCCCATGACAGGAGATGGCGTCGGGATATCGCCCATCCAGGCACGCGGTACAGAATTCCAACGGCTCACCAGTATCGCGCGCCGACGCCAGGCCACCAATGGCTTCCAGCATTCCATCGATGGACAGATAATGCAACGCATCGGCGCCTATCATCTCGCGGATCTCGTCTTCACTCTTAACAGCAGCCACAAGATCTCGCCTGCTCGCCGTGTCAATCCCATACGTGCACGGGAACTTGACGGGCGGTGACGAGACCGCCATGTCTACCCGCGTGGCGCCGGCTTTCCGCATCAAGTCGACAAGGCGGGCTCCGGTAGTGCCCCGCACTATCGAGTCATCCACCAATACCACGCGCTTCCCAGCGCACGATCTTTCCACCGCGTTCAGCTTGAGCCTCACGCCCAACTCCCGTTCCATCTGGGAGTTCCTGATGAAGGTTCGCCCCATATAGCGGTTCTTCGTAAGTCCTTGGCGGTACGGGATTCCGCTCTCATCCGAATATCCCAGTGCCGCAGTGACGCCTGACTCTGGAACTGCAACGACGACATCGGCATCGAACCGGGCTTCCCGGGCCAACATGGCGCCAAAGGCCTCGCGGGCTGCGGCAACGCCAATACCTTCAATGATGGAATCAGGTCGGGCGAAGTAGATGTACTCAAATATGCAGGTGGCAGAGGGACAGCTCCTCCTAGAGGCTCGAGTGGCGATACGTTTCATTCCGTCATGGGAGATGACTACGATCTCCCCTCTACCGACATCGCGCTTCTCGGTTATCCCAACGGCATCGAGAGCACACGACTCGGAAGCCACAGCCCATCCTGCAGGGCCTGACCCTGCAATCAACGGCCTGAACCCATAGGGATCGCGGACCGCATATATGGTGTCATCGACCATCACCACGAAGGAGTAGGCCCCTTCCAATTCCTCCATAGCACGTTCGATCGCGCCCACCATGCCCAGGGAAAAGTAGCGGGCTATCAAGGAACCTATCACTTCCGAATCAGATTCGCTTTGAAAGACCACACCCAACCTTCCCAGCCTCTCCCGCAATACACGCCCGTTGGTGAGGCTTCCGTTATGGGCAACAGCCATCATCCCGCCTCCGTGACGAAAGACAAAGGGCTGCGCACCTGAGACGTCGTTGTCCTGGCACACGCCATGCCTCACATGGCCTATGCCCGTCTTTCCTGGAAGCCTCTTGAACGCGTCGCCTTCGAAAACCTCTGTGGCAAGGCCAGCTCCTTTCACAACCCGGATACGGGATCCATCGTACACGGCAATCCCTGCACTCTCCTGCCCCCTGTGCTGAAGGGAAACGAGTCCATAGTAGACTGCAACCGCGGCATCTTCACGAAAACAGGCACCAAATACGCCGCATTCTTCCTTCAGTTTGTCCGCTTCCTGCGCTCTCAGCGCTCCATGGCGCACGGTATCGCCTCCTCGTAAACCTGGGCCAATTTGGCGATGGGCAGAGCGATGACAACTTCCGCCTCCTGGGCCCGCCGGTCATCGCCTTGCGCAGGAACACAAGCAGATTCAACGCACGTGATATCCAGAGACTCACCGCCCACCTCGCCTATGGCTTTCGCGGCAACGCCCATCTCGTCCGCCAGGTCGAGCAGGGCCCCCAGATCGCTCTCATCCACACTGATAATGGCTCTTCCAGCGCTTTCACTGAATAGGAACCTATCCGGAGCAATGTTCGCCTCCAGCCTCACCCTAGCGCCACAAGACCCTGCGATGCAGCATTCGGCCAGGGCAACCCCTAGGCCGCCATCTGAAAGATCATGGGCAGACCTGGTAATCCCCCTGTCCGCCGCCGCCAGAAGGAGCTCACACAGACGCCTCTCAACGTCAAGATCAAGTTCAGGCACTTGACCAGCCTCTACTCCGTGGACCGTTGCAAGATACTCCGACGCTCCTATCTCGTTGCGCGTCGTTCCCAGGAGAACAATCACGTCCCCTTCTTGGCTGAATCCCATTGCTACGCAATCCTCGACATCATCAATGACGCCTACCATGCCAACAACAGGAGTGGGACGTATCGCCATTTCGCCGTCTTCGTTATAGAAACTCACGTTGCCCCCGGTAATCGGCGTATTCAGAGCGATGCATGCCTCCGCCATCCCCTCAATGCCCTCTTTGAACTGCCAGAAAACTTCGGGCTTATACGGGTTGCCGTAGTTCTGGCAGTTAGTTGCAGCCAGTGGACGGGCCCCGGTACAGGCCAAGTTCCGAGCAGCCTCGGCAACTGCGTGGGCAGCGCCGAGACGAGGATTGACATAACAGTATCTGGAGTTGCAGTCGCAGGTGAGAGCTATGCCTCGGGACGTGCCGGGAAGACGCACTACTGCGGCATCCGATCCGGGCCCGACTACTGTACCAGCGCCAACCTGCTGGTCATACTGCCTGTAAACCCATTTCTTGCTCGCCAAATTTGGTGAGCCCAGAAGCTGAAGCAGAGCTCCGCCCAGATCCTTCGGGGCCTCCAAAGCACCGACATCATACAATGCCACTTCATCGAGGTACTTGGGGCGCACGGACTCCCTATGGTACAGCGGTGCGTTTTCAGCGAGCGCCTTGGCGGGAACCTGCGCTACTATCTCTCCGCCTTCCAAGAGAGTTATGAATCCATCATCCGTTACCTTGCCTATCTCCTCAGCCAGCAGGTCCCACTTCTCCAGCACGTTCTTGACTTCGTCTTCTTTGCCCGGCACAGGCACTAAGAGCATGCGTTCCTGAGACTCGGAGAGCATCACTTCGTATGGAGTCATCCCATCTTCGCGGCGCGGAACTTTATCGATATCGATGACCATACCCACATTGCCTCGCGCGGCCATTTCACACGAGGAACATGTAAGTCCTGCCGCCCCCATGTCTTGGATTCCCAGGACACAGCCGCGGGCAACCAACTCCAGGCATGCCTCGAGAAGGAGCTTCTCCCTGAACGGGTCGCCTACTTGGACCGCCGACTTCTTTTCCACGGCCTCTTCAGTTAGGTCGGCAGATGCAAAGGTAGCTCCGTGAATCCCATCTCGGCCCGTGGTAGATCCGATTAGCATCACCGAGTTGCCCACACCGCTGGCCGCGCTCCGCTTTATCTCATCCTGTCTCATCACGCCGACGCACATGGCGTTGACAAGGGGATTATTCTCGTAGGACTGATGGAATACTGTCTGCCCGCCCACTGTGGGAACCCCTACGGCATTTCCGTACCCGGATATGCCCGAAACGATGCCATCGAAAAGCATGCGAGACTTATTAGACTGCAGATCGCCGAGCCACAGCGAGTTGAGGGAGGCTATCGGCCTAGCCCCCATGGTGAATATGTCCCTTATTATACCCCCCACCCCGGTAGCAGCCCCTTCGTAGGGTTCCACCGCGGATGGATGATTGTGGCTTTCGATCTTAAAGGCTACAGCGAGTCCATCACCTACATCGACTATACCCGCATTTTCCCCTGGACCCTGAAGGACTTGGGGGCCTGAAGTAGGAAGGTCCTTCAATACGGCCCTGGAATTCTTGTAGGAGCAGTGTTCAGACCACATTACGGAGAACATTCCCAACTCCACATAATTAGGTTCTCTTCCCAAGAGGTCCTGAATCATCTGATACTCCTCATCCGACAAACCCATCGATCGCCAAATAGACTCTTTAACGCTATCCGTCTTGGCCAACCCTTACACCCCCACGCACCCATTCTGCGACTGATTCGAATATCCGCCTGCCATCAGTCCCGCCCAAGATCGCCTCGCATGCCCTCTCAGGATGAGGCATCATTCCCACTACGTTTCCAGCCTCGTTGCTCACTCCGGCTATGTTGTTGAGGCTTCCGTTAGGATTAGCCTCAGGAGTGGCATCGCCCAGCTCATTGCAGTATCTGAAGACGACCTGTCCACGTTCTTCAAGCTCGGCAAGGGTTTGAGGATCGGCGTAGTAATTGCCGTCGGCATGGGCTATGGGCAGTGTCAGCACGTCGCCCTCTCTACAGCCCGATGTGAATGGAGTCCTAGTCGACTCGATGCGGACCCTTACACGATCACAGATGAACCTAGTTCCCACATTTCTCTGCATGGCACCAGGCAACAATCCTGCCTCGAGGAGAATCTGAAAACCATTGCATATTCCGATCACCGGCCTCCCATCGCGTGCATATTCCACCACCGAATCCATGACCGGCGAGAAACGCGCGATTGCGCCCGGTCGCAGATAATCTCCGTATGAGTAACCCCCGGGGAGCACCAGGCAATCGTATCCTGCGACCGACGTGTCTCGATGCCAGATGAATTCGGCATCAAAGCCCACAGCCTCGATTGCGTTTCGGCAATCCCGGTCGCAGTTGGAGCCTGGGAACACTATGACTCCGAACTTCATTTCCCAGACTCCTCCTTGATCTCATATTCGTACGTCTCCATCGTAGGGTTCGCCAGGATCTGCGAACAGATCTCGTCCATAATCCGCCTGCATTCGGCCTCATTTGCAGCCTCAAGGTCAACGCGGATTCTCTTTCCAATTCGCACTTTCTGCACTCCACCATAACCCATTTGAACTAGAGCAGACCTTACCGCCTCTCCCTGCGGGTCGAGTATAGACTGTTTGAGCTGAACATCAACGTAAGCCACGTACTTCACTCCATGCACCTCCAAAACGACTTTTGTTTGCGCATCATCTTCATGCTTCGGTCTAAGTGATTTGGCCATCTGAGCCCTGCACTATCCCTGCCGCGCACAGAGAATTCACTCCGCCCCGTCCTGTGGAGCTTGGGCTTTGGCATCAGCCAGTCTGACCTTGTGTGCCAAAGCTTCCCTGTGCTCCAGCAAGCGCTTGCGAAGCTCTCCGTCCGAAACGGCGAGAATCTCTGCCGCGAGAAGCGCGGCGTTGGCGGCTCCGTCAATTGCCACAGTCGCAACGGGCACACCTGACGGCATCATCACCGTCGAACAGAGCGCATCAAAGCCTCCCAGGGCACCCCCTGACAGCGGCACTCCGATTACTGGCAGCACAGTATGAGAGGCAATCACTCCCCCCAGGTGTGCAGCCATTCCTGCTCCGGCAATCAGCACAGAGAGTCCTCGTTCCTCGGCACTCTTGGCATATTCTGCCGCGTCATCAGGCGTCCTATGAGCCGATATCACTCTCATCTCCCACTCTATGTCGAGAGCGGAAAGGACTTCGGTTGCCTTCAACATTCTGCCCATGTCAGAATCGCTGCCCATGATCACACCGACTCGGGGCCGTGCACAAGTCGCCCCCGGCTCCTTTTCACTGCGTGAAATGGCTTGTCCAAGTGATCTGTGGGACACCTCACTACCCATCATTGCCATCCCTTACCACAACCTCCACCTTCATTGTCGTATTCTCAAAAAGTTCAGCCCCGGCGTTAGGTTATGATAACGAAACCTAACCGCCGGGGCTTTTATCCCTCAAGGTGTAGCGCCACTCAGGACGCCTGCGCCGCTCGGACCAAGCCCTCCGCAAAAAAGAGCAGAGGCGGAACCCTAGGCGCACTTTCGCAAAAGAGCGTATTCAATTCATCTCTACACTAATACCTTAACCCACGCCGCGGGGCGTGTCAACTCAATACCTGCCCGCACGTCGCAGGTGCATGCAAAAATCGAAGGCTTCAGCATCCCCTTAACTGCGAGGGAGCATCATGGGATGCGCGTCGTTGTGGCCCGCTTTCTACATCTGGGGGGCCCAAGGACCGTAGCCCAGATGATCCCGGAAACGACCTGCTTTCCGAAAGCCTCTCCATCTGATGCAAGCTGGGGTGATACGACATCCGCTTCCCACTCCTGGACAAGTTCGCGTTCGAACACCCTGCTTTCTTCCAGGCTCGTTTCGATTTCCAGATCGAGGATTACATCATCTACATCCGTGGCCCGCGGTTCTATCGTCCTATCCGACCACTCCGAAGCATCGTCCCCCGCCTCTCCCAGAGAACCCGTCACGATGGGCTCAGCCATCTCCACTTCTCGTTCATAAGCCCGTTCTTCGGCAGCCTCCTGCGCCAATGAACGTCTCGTTTTCGGCAGCGGCCACGCATCGTAATCTTCTTCCGCTTCCACAGATTCCAGTTCATACGACTGCAGAGTCGATGGGACTTCAGGAGATCCCGCAAATCCATCAGCAGGCGCCGACGGCTCCATGCGGCCCTCAGCCTGAGCATCCCTGGAAGCTTCAAGATGTCGAGCCTTCTTGAGAGCTTCCTCCTCCGCCTGCTTGAACCCTCTAGCGACAATCCGCAGCACGTAAGAGAAGATAACCACTATCCATACAACCAGCGCTGCCAGGTCGCTCATATCCATACGGCCAACACCTCCATCCCCGCTCCGCGGCGCACAGCCAAACAAAGGATGCTTTCACGCTGCCGTATCGCCCGGACCTTGCCGTACGCATCAGGCAGCACTACTTCAAGCCAGCATCCGAACCAGAGCCCTCAGAAGAACCTGGAGCACCAGTCACTTTCGAGATTGAATCCCGCATCTGGGTGTCGGCCTTGAGATTGAGCAGGTTGTAGTAGTCCATCACCCCAAGATTACCTGAGCGCAATGCGTCGGCAAGTGCCCGCGGCACCTCCGCCTCTGCCTCCACAACCATCGCCCTCATCTCCTGAACCTTGGCCTTGTTCTCCTGCTCGAGGGCGAGAGCTGCAAACCTGCGCTCCGCGGCCTTGGCTTGAGCGATGTTCTTGTCGGCCTCCGCCTGGTCCATCTGGAGCCGAGCCCCGATATTCCTTCCTACATCCACATCGGCAATGTCGATCGAAAGAATCTCAAAAGCCGTTCCGTCATCCAAACCCTTGTTCAGCACCGTTCTGGAGATCTGGTCTGGATTCTCCAGCACTTCCTTGTGACTCTCTGCAGAGCCCACAGTCGTGACTATCCCCTCGCCAACCCTGGCGATGATAGTCGCCTCGCCGGCGCCGCCCACGAGTCTGTCGATGTTCGCTCGCACCGTCACCCGAGCCTTGGCCTTGAGCTCAATTCCATCCTTTGCAACTGCGGCAATCACCGGGGTCTCGATCACCTTCGGGTTCACACTCATCTGCACCGCTTCAAGCACATTGCGGCCTGCAAGGTCTATGGCCGCCGCCCTTTCGAAGGTCAGGTTTATATCGGCCCTTTGCGCCGCGATCAGAGCATCGACAACACGATCCACGTTTCCGCCGGCAAGGTAATGCGCTTCAAGCTTGTCGACGGTCACCGGAATGCCACCCTTTGCTGCCTTGACCATTGGCAACACGATCCTGACCGGCGGAACGCGACGCAGTCTCATTCCGACGAGAGTGAGAAGCCCCACGTTTACTCCTGCTGCCCATGCCGAAATCCAAAGCCCCACGGGAATGAAGTTGAGCAGCACCAGCAGAAGAACGAGGACAACAATCAAAATTATCCAGCCTATAGCCATGCAATCAATCCTCCTGATCCATTTGGGTAATAGGCCTCACGAATACCTTGTTGCCTTCTATGCGAATCACCCGGACGCGGGCTCCTCCCATAACGAAGGGGCCTTCGGATATGGCCTCAACCCTGCGACCGTCGAAATCCACTATACCTACAGGTTTGAGCGGGGTAACAACTATGCCCTCAGCGCCGTAAAGCGATTCGTACGTCTCCACGGCTAAGTATCCTTCCTCCGGCGTTTCAGTGTGATCAAGGACCAATTTCGCCGGCGCACGACCCTTTCTTCCTCCACGGGAGAGCAAGAATATCACCAACGCCACAACGGCTATGGCTATGCCTATCGCTATCCCTAGAGCTGCAGCGCCTTCGCCAGGGGATGGGTAGCTAAGTACAAAGCTGGCAATCACGCTTACAATGCCGAGAATGCCTGCCACGCCAAACCCTGGTATTACAAACACCTCAAGGAGAAGCAAGGTCAGGCCGACCAGAAACAGAACAATGACTTCCCATCCGGCAAGGCCCGCCATTATCCTGCCCCCGAAGAAAAGACCGATGGAGACGATTCCTATGGTTCCCGGAATCCCAAACCCCGGCGTCACCAGCTCTACAGCCAGACCTACAAGGCCCAGCGTGAGAAGGACCTCTGCAGCAACCTGATTCGTGAGAAGCCTGGCGAACCATTCCGCTGAAGTCTGCTTCACATCGACGATCTCAGCGCCAGACAGGCCCAATAGTCCGAGAAGATCATCTAAGTCCTTCACTTTGTATTCGATAAAGCCAAGATTCTCCGCAGCAGTGGCTGTGAGGGTAAGTATCTTGCCGCGCTCGATCACGCCGGGAATCTCGACGTCCGCATCTACCATCGCCCCGGCCACAGCCGGATCCCTGCCCCTAAGCTCCGCTGTTGCCTCAAATTCTGCCCGCACCGCAGAGATGTACTTTTCCTCTTTCGGTCTGGTCTCAGCGGCGCCCATCGAACTCCCCATTTTCATGGCAATATCATCACAGGCAATCGCGATGAGAGCGCCTGCAGACCACGCGCGCGAATCGACATACGCTATAGTCCTAACCTCAGAAGAGATGATGGCATCGCGCATCTTAAGCGCGGAATCAACATAACCGCCAGGCGTGTCAATGTCGATTATCACGACATCCGCTCCCGCATCGGAAGCTTCTCGTAGCCCTCGCGCTATGAAGGACGCCAATCCGTGCTCGATCTGCCCCTGAAGTGGAACGATATATACTTTAGGAGCTGCGGCGCACTTGCCAGCAGGAACCAGTAACCCCACGACAATCAGCACAAGAACGAAAACCCCTATTACGCCTCTTTTCGCTCTCAAGCAGGAGTCCCTCCCCTCTCTTATGTCAAATGGAATAATGCCGATCCCAAGCAGCGTCAAAAGCCGGGCAACAGCGCAGTCGCCCTCGCGGCTCAGGCGCGGGTCTGCATGAAGCTATTCCTCGCCGCCTTGGGCGTCAAGCATCTCTCTGACCATACTGTTTACCAGCTTCCCGTCAGCACGCCCTCTCAGTTTAGGCATGACTGCGCCCATGACTTTTCCGATATCCCGCGGTTCCTCTGCGCCGGTCTGAGCGATCGTTTCCGAGATGATCTGCCTCAGCTCATCCTCTGATAGTTGTCGCGGAAGGTACGACATGATTATTTCCATTTCTTTTCGTTCCACGTCTGCAGCATCGAACCTGCCCGCCTTTTCATACTCTTCTATCGACTCGCGCCTCATCTTCGCCTGCCTCGCCATTACATCGACTTCTTCAGACTCAGACAACGGCGCGCCTTTCTCAAGCTCTGCATTCTTCAACCCGGCCAAGGCCAACCGTATCACGGATTTTTTCAGTTCATCTTTGGATTTCATCGCGATCTTAAGATCGTCCCTCAATCGCACTGCAATCGACATTCCAATCACCATCCCAAAATGCATCGACATCTTGATTATACCATTCGCCAGTTCTCCTTGAAACAGAAGAAGCCTCGCCGATCTCGATCAAGCCATTACGCTTGCGGTCGGGGTGAAGTCATCGTTGTGCCTTGCCTTTCCACTTTCAGGCTTACCTCGGGAATTATCTTGATTTCCTTGAATATGTCGCGCCAGATCGGCGCGATTTCTTCTTCCCACGCATCGCTGGAAATGCGCCTCCTCACTGCTTCCCCAATTCCAAAAATGTCCGTCCCAAGCCGATTCTGCGCAATCTCTATCAATGATTCCATTTCCGCCTCAATCTGATCTGAAACGCCACGACTCAAGTTCCGATCCGCCTCTATCGAAACAAACTGCTCCTCGGACATCACTTCTTCTATGTATGCACAACCTGTTACCCGTATCCGGACTTCCGCCCCCCGCAAGCCCGTCCTGGTCATCTTATGTCTCGGCGGAAGCTCTATCGTGGCCCGAGAATGCAATACCTTCACGCCGACAGTGTCTCCTTCTGTTCCTGGCACCATATGTAGAAATGAATATTCCTTCAGTCTGTTTCTAGCCATGAGAACCATGGCAGTCTGCACGGGATCAAGCCAACCCACGACCAAGTCCCCATGGAGGGCAGCGCTCCCGCTTATCTCGATGTCGCTTTTGGTTTCAACATCTCCCTTTTTACCCTTTCCGCCTTCATTTCCAGTCCGCTGTCCCCAAACACCCTGCTGCGCCTCGTCCTGCTCACCCTCTTCCTCCTCAGGTTCACTTTTCACCAGACTGACTCTGGCAAGAACAGGCTGATCTCCCGGTTCCGCAGCCGTGCTCAACAAATCTCTGAACCTCGATTGCGGAGCGACCGACGAAAGAGTTGCATGACGCATCATCAGGTTGATGTAAGATGAAGCCATGTTCTCCTGGTCTGCCTCGACTTCGAATATCTTTCCGACAGGGTCAGATGTCACCAATACCCACGAGTTATAGCGAAACTGGGAGTCCCTGGCCAGATAATCCAGGATAGGCGTCAAGCCCTTCCTTGCGATCTTCTCCCCAATAACCAGCACCTTTACATGACCGCGAAACAGCGTCTTTGCCGATTTCATTCTCAACGCAGACATGGCGTCCATCATTGTGTTTCCGGCAGCAGAGCCAAGCCAAGCAGGGGTATTGGCCGCTCCCTCCGGACCCGAGGACGGAAGAGCCATCTGGACCCAGACAACGATTTTGCCGTCATCCGACTCGTCCACTCCCATTCCCATGATGAACCCAATATGGTCGATATCGCGCGCATCCCAACAACCGCCAAGAGCGAAAACCAGAATGACGACGCAGAGCACGCATGCTGCGACTGTGAGACGTCTGCCCAATGGATGCGAGCCGTGGTCGCTCGAAACATCGACATAATCCATGTTATCTGCTGTCATCTGGTGTACCACCCTTCTCGTGCCGCAACATGCGAGCGCCGATCAGCAGCAAGGCGGGAAGCGCAATAGCATACCAGACAGTGTACTTCAAGAAATGCTCCACTGCTGCAAATGACTGAGCTACATTTGCAGGGATAGAGCTCAGCACCATCGATATAATTCCGAATGGAAGGATCAATCGCCTGTAGTTGTCCAGGTTGAGCAGGTCTGCAATGGCCGTTATGGCTGCATAGAATACTGAAGCCAGCTTCAGGATGGCAACGGAAAACCAGAGCGCCAGGAAGAGAATCTCTCCTCTTTCCAGAAACTCCCCTGCTCCAACCATTCGAGCGGTCTCTACCGCGGGGTAAGTGACGCGTGATATCCCCCCTGTGCCCAGCATCATAATGCCGTATGCCACTGTCATTGCCATTATGGCCGTCCCTATTGCCACACCCGTTCCCACTGCCCTGGATACATGACGTTTGTCCTTCAAATGCCTGAGAAATGCGAGCGATACGATGGCCTCGCCTGTATAGGAGGCCGTAAGCAAGGCTGCCCTCATGATCGGAATCACGCCCCTGCCCGCCAACGGCAAGAGACGCCCCGGAACCAACACAGGAATAGCGAAAACCCCCAAAATGGCGATGGATATGATAACCACTCCGAAGAAGATGAAACAAACGCGGGCTATCGCCTCGATGCCGAGGTAGGCGGCGTAGCTCGCCAGGATAAAGAAGACAGCGGTAGTTACGTAGAATGGCGTTCTTTCCAGAAACGAGATAGATATAGCGAGCACGAATTCCCGTGTACCAAGCACGACCACGACAGTGCAATAGAGTGCGAAGGTGAGGCCGATTACCTTGCCGAATGGTTTGCCGAATATGTCTTCTGCGATCTTTACCAGATTCTGTTCAGGAAAGGCCGATGAGACCGATCCCACCAGCCATGCAATTACCAACCCTATTACGCCGCCGAGCAGGACCGATATCCATGCTGCCGTGCCTGCTACAGGCGTCAACAACCTGGCGGCTGCAAGAAACCCCGTGGAAAACACAATGACCGCAACGAGCACAACCACCTGCGTGTAGTAAATCTCATCCTTTGCACTTCCGCCTATTGTCCATGCACCTCTCGTCCGTTATGTCTAGGTTTCATCATTGCCATAGCGACTGCCACCAGCGCGGCACTCCCGACCGGAGGTGCCACCCTTGCTGACGCGATCGCCTTATCAGCCCCGCCCCTTCGTATTCTCCTCCTCCCCAGACTGATCTCGGGAATCCGCAAGCGCCTCCCCATCCTGTCGCGCCTTCTCGGCCACCTCTGGAATCCATGTCCGCATGAAAGCTTTCTGGCGTATCTGATCCTGTGGCGACGGATACTCAGGACGCCTTTGAAACGTGTACTCGGGCGAACGCCATATGACGTCGCGTACCAACTCCTTCGGCTTCATCATTGGCTCCAGATACGGAACGCCGAAAGATGTCAGGCCCCCAAGGTGCAAGGCAATCGCGATTAGCCCGGCGATCAGCCCAAAAAGCCCGAGACTGGCCGAAAGAAAAAGGAGCGGAAAGCGCAGAAGCCTGATGGCCAAACCTGTAGGATAGTGCGGGATTATCAACGACGACAGGCCCGTGACGGCAACTACGATCACCATTATGGGGCTGACAAGGCCAGCCGAAACCGCGGCGTCGCCAAGCAACAAGGCCCCTACAAAACCGAGAGACTGGGAGATCGGGTCAGGCATGCGTATAGCGGCCTCTCTTATGAGCTCGAGCGCCACTTCCATGAGAAGCGCCTCTACCAGTGAAGGAAAAGGCACCGGAACGTGCGAACCGGCGATCGCAAGGGCAAGTTTGGTGGGAATCATTTCCTGATGAAAGGTGGCCACCGCAACATAAAGAGCAGGAAAGATCAGAGCTATTACGCCTGCAATATACCGCAACGTCCTCAGGGGTCCACCAAAGGGGAACCTCTCATAGTAGTCTTCGGGTGACTGAAAAAAGCTGGAAAGATTCGCGGGAATCATGAGAGCCATAGGCGATCCGTCAACTAGAATTCCGACGAGCCCTTCTGAGAGGGCTGCGACAAAACGGTCAGGCCTCTCAGTATACTGCACCTGGGGAAATGGAGAATAGGTGTGGTCCTCTATGAGTTCCTCCAAAACGCCCGAATCAGTCAGGATGTCAACGCATATTGCATCAATCCGTTCCTTCACTGTATCCACCAGGTCAGGGTCTGTGAGGCCTTCAACGTAGGCAACTACGACATCAGTCTTGGATCTCACTCCCACTATAGTTGCATCCAATCTAAGGTCAGGTGTTCTCAGTCTTCTTCTTATCAAGGCAGTGTTGGCCCTGAGCAGCTCTGCGAAACCCTCTCTCGGGCCGCGCACAACCTTCTCAGTAGCGGGTTCCTCTATCCCCCGATGCTCCCAACCCTTGGCTTCAAAGAGCACGCATTCAGGACTTCCCTCAACAAACAAGGCACCCTCGCCAGTCAGCACGTGCTCCATCGCCAATTCCATGCTTCGAACGACGGTGATCTGGCCCGACGGCACCAAGTGCGTTGAGATGACAGTGGCAATGTTCTCCCGGTCGAGCGCCCCGGCATCCAAGGCTGTGGTCCTTTCTGCCAGCATCACCGATCTTAGGGCCATCATGTTGATCACATCGCGCGAAGTCAGACCCTCTATATAGAAAAGCAAGGCATCGAGTTCAGGAGATGTCCATATCACCAATCGGCGCAGGATTACGTCAGGACTCTCGTTGCCTAATCTTTCACGGAGGAACTTCTCGATCCCGTCCAGGCTGTCGGGGATCGGGGTTTCGTTGGCCTCATGTTGGTTTAGGCCTTCACCACCGCCAGATTTCTTCTCATCAAGCGATACCGGCGTCTTGCCAAGAACCATGCGAGGGCGCCTAGCCTCCCCTTTCAGCAGCCTGCGTAGACGTGTCAAATTGCGCTTCCCCCGAATAACTTTTTTGGAGCCTCACCATTACAATCTGCCACCAGGCGAAGGATTATGCCGAATACAGCGAAAAATCGAGTAGGGTGGCGCCAGGTAATCAGCCTGGCGTCATCCCTCTCACAGAACCGTGCGTACGGGCCCCGTACACGGCTCCTGGCAAACCTTAGTCACTTCGCTTCATAGAAGAGATGCAAGA
>Ga0116181_1001908_pt1 | contig 17475 bp, 17 predicted proteins | sample AD_UKC075_MetaG_FD_89752 | JGI IMG/M metagenome (GOLD analysis project Ga0116181, IMG submission 89752) | Active sludge microbial communities of municipal wastewater-treating anaerobic digesters from USA - AD_UKC075_MetaG | ecosystem: Engineered > Bioreactor > Anaerobic > Digestate | place: USA...
GGCAACATCGCCGGCGTCACCCGGGTGATGACCACCGCCATCGCGCTGGAGACCAGCAAGGGCGACCTGCCGCTGGCGCTGGCGCTGGGCCTGGTGCTGCTGGGCGTGGTGGGCCTGGTCAACCTGGCGGTGGGCCTGGTGCAGCGGCGCGGCGGCGCAGGCGTGCCGCTGGCCGCCGGGGCAGCGGCATGACTGGCCTGCCGCCGGCCGTGGCTGCCGTGGCCACGCCGCTGCTGGCGCTGCAGGGCGCCGGCGTGCACTTCGGCGCCCAGGCGGCGCTGCGCGACATCACGCTGCAGATCCGCCGCGGCGACCGCATCGCCCTGGTCGGCGCCAACGGCTCGGGCAAGACCACGCTGCTGCGCCTGCTCAACGGCCTGCTGGCGCCGAGCAGCGGCAGCCGCCTGGCGACCGGCGCGCCGGTGACGGCGATGCTGTTCCAGCGGCCCTTCCTGCTGCACTTCAGCGTGTGGCGCAACCTGCAGCTGGCGCTGTGGCTGGCGCGGGTGCCGGCGGCGCAGCGAGGCGTGCGGCTGGACGACGCACTGCGCCGCGTCGGCCTGCAAGCCATGGCCGACCGGCCGGCGCGCAGCCTGTCGGGCGGCCAGCAGCAGCGCCTGGCGCTGGCCCGCGCGTGGGCGGTGCAGCCCGACATCCTGTTCCTGGACGAGCCCACCGCCAGCCTCGATCCCTCGGCCAAGCGCGAGGTCGAGGCGCTGATCGACGACTTCGGCCATGCCGGCATGGCGCTGGTGATGAGCACCCACAACCTGGGCCAGGCCAAGCGCCTGGCCAACCGCGTGCTGTACCTGGATGCCGGCCGCCTGCTGGCCGACCTGCCGGTGGACGACTTCTTCCACCGCACCGACCTGCCGCCCGAGGCGGCGCAATTCCTCAAGGGCGAACTGCCATGGACCTGAACTTCCTCACCCTGCGCCGCGGCGCACTGGCCCTGCTGGGCGCCATCACGCTGTCGGCCGGCCTGCCTGTGTTGGCCCAGGGCAACTTCATCGTGATGGCCTCGACCACCAGCACCGAACAGTCGGGCCTGTTCGGCCACCTGCTGCCGGCCTTCAAGGCCGCCACCGGCACCGACGTGCGCGTGGTGGCCCTGGGCACCGGACAGGCGCTGGACACCGCCCGCCGGGGCGACGCCGACATCGTCTTCGTGCACGACCAGGCGGCCGAGGAGAAGTTCGTCGCCGACGGCTTCGGCCTGAAGCGCCTGCCGGTCATGTACAACGATTTCGTGCTGATCGGCCCCGCGGCCGACCCGGCCAAGGCGCGCGGCAAGGACATCGTCGCCGCGCTGCAGAAGGTGGCGGCCAGCGGCGCGCCTTTCGTCAGCCGGGGTGACAAGAGCGGCACCCACGCCGCCGAACTGCGCTACTGGAAGACCGCCGGCACCGACATCGCCACCACCAAGCCGGCCGGCTACAAGGAATGCGGCTGCGGCATGGGCCCGGCGCTGAACATCGCCGCATCCACCGGCGCCTATGTGCTGGCCGACCGCGGCACCTGGCTCAACTTCAAGAACCGCGCCGACCTGGCCGTGCTGGTCGAGGGCGACAACCGGCTGTTCAACCAGTACGGCGTGATGGTGGTCAACCCGGCGAAGCATCCGCATGTGAAGCAGGCGTTGGCCCAGGGCTTTGCCGACTGGGTGGTGTCGCCGGCCGGCCAGGCCAGCATCGCGGCCTACAAGATCGGCGGCGAGCAGCTGTTCTTCCCCAACGCCGGCAAGTGACCCGGCGCCGGCCGCCAGGCCGGCCGTGAACTTCCGCACGCCATGCAGGCCCCCCACGGGCCGGGCGTCCCAGCCTGGGACACCCGGCCCGTTCTCCTTGGCGGGTCAAGGGTTGTCCCCAGGTTATGGCCTTGCTTTCCTATGTCCATCATTGCATAGCCATGCAGTGAGCCGGGCGCTCCGCTGTGTGCCACCACCCCTGAACCCCGCGGAGACGAACCCCATGCAGAAGAGCCTGCACATCAACCCGGAGAAGTGCACCGGGTGCCTGCAATGTGAGATGGCCTGTTCCTTCGAGAATTACGGCACCTACGCGCCGGCCAAGTCGCGCATCAAGGTCTTCGACTTCCACCACACCGGCCGCAAGGTGCCCTACACCTGCACCCAGTGCGACGAGGCCTGGTGCCTGCACGCCTGCCCGGTCGAGGCGATCACGGTCGACAAGGCCACCGGCGCCAAGGTGGTGGCCGAGTCCACCTGCGTGGGCTGCAAGGTCTGCACCATCGCCTGCCCGTTCGGCACGGTGAACTACGTGCAGGAAACCGGCAAGGTGCAGAAGTGCGACCTGTGCGGCGGCGAGCCCGCCTGCGCCGAGGCCTGCCCCACCGGCGCCATCACCTACATCGACGCGAACTGGACCGGCCTGAACAAGATGGCCGCGTGGGCCGACAAGCTGGGCAACCAGCCCGGCGTCTGAGCCGCCCAACAAGACTGAAGGAGCACACACATGTCCTGGGCAGGAAAAATCCTCCGCGTCAACCTCACCGCCGGCACCGTCACGTCCGAGCCGCTGAACATGACCTGGGCCAAGCAGTACCTCGGCTCGCGTGGCCTGGCCACCAAGTACCTGGTCGAGGAAATCGACGCCAAGGTCGACCCGCTGTCGGTCGACAACAAGATCATCTGGGCCACCGGCCCGCTGACCGGCACCATGGCCTCCACCGGCGGCCGCTACACCGTGGTCACCAAGGGCCCGCTGACCGGGGCCATCGCCTGCAGCAACTCGGGCGGCTACTGGGGCGCCGAGCTGAAGATGGCCGGCTGGGACATGGTCATCTTCGAGGGCAAGTCGCCCAAGCCGGTGTACCTGAGCATCCAGGACGACGTGGCCGAACTGAAGGACGCCAGCCATCTCTGGGGCAAGAGCGTCTGGGAAACCGAGGAGATCCTCAAGAAGCAGGCGCAGGACCCGCAGGTGCGCGTCAGCTCCATCGGCCTGGCCGGTGAGAACCAGGTGCTGTACGCCGCCGTGGTGAACGACCTGCACCGCGCGGCCGGCCGCTCGGGCGTGGGCGCCGTCATGGGCAGCAAGAACCTGAAGGCCATCGCGGTGCGCGGCACCAAGGGCGTGGGCAACATCGCCAACCCCAAGGAGTTCATGAAGGTCACCTTCGAGAAGAAGAAGATCCTCGCCGACAACGCCGTCACCGGCCAGGGCCTGCCGACCTACGGCACCCAGGTGCTGATGAACGTGATCAACGAGATCGGTGCGCTGCCCACCCGCAACCACCGTGACATCCAGTTCGAAGGCGCCAAGGACATCTCGGCCGAGGCCATGGCCACGCCGCGTGCGTCCGACGGCAAGAAGCAGCTGGTGACCAACCAGGCCTGCTTCGGCTGCACCATCGCCTGCGGCCGCATCAGCAAGATCGACCCGACCCACTTCAGCGTGGTCAACAAGCCGCAGTATTGGGGTGCCACCGGCGGCCTCGAATACGAAGCGGCCTGGGCCCTGGGCGCCGCCAACGGCGTCAACGACCTGGAGGCGCTGCAGTACGCCAACACCATCTGCAACGAGCAGGGCATGGACCCGATCACCTTCGGCGCCACCATCGGCGCGGTGATGGAGCTCTACGAGATGGGCGTCGTCACCAAGGAGATGCTCGGCATCGAGGCACCGTTCGGCAGCGCCAAGGCGCTCTGCGACCTGGCCGACATGACCGCCAACGGCGTCGGCTTCGGTAAGGAGATCGGCCAGGGCAGCAAGCGCCTGACCGCCAAGTACGGCCACCCCGACCTGAGCATGAGCGTCAAGGGCCAGGAGTTCCCGGCCTACGACGGCCGCGGCATCCAGGGCATAGGCCTGGCGTACGCCACCAGCAACCGCGGTGCCTGCCACCTGCGCGGCTACACCGTGGCGTCGGAAGTGCTCGGCATCCCGGTCAAGACCGACCCGCTGGTGTCCGAGGGCAAGCCCGAGCTGGTGATGGCCTTCCAGGACGCCACCGCTGCCTTCGACTCCGCCGGCATCTGCATCTTCACCAGCTTCGCCTGGGGCCTGGCCGACGTGCAGCCGCAGGTGGCGGCGGCCTGCGGCGACGAGTTCACGCTGGAGAACCTGGCGCTGATCGGCGAACGCATCTGGAACATGGAGCGCGACTTCAACAACCGCGCCGGCTTCACCGCCGCCGACGACACGCTGCCCAAGCGCCTGCTGACGGAGCCGGCCAAGACCGGTCCGGCCAAGGGCCTGGTCAGCAAGCTGCCCGAGATGCTGCCGAAGTACTACGAAGTGCGCGGCTGGGACAACGGCGGCAACCTCAAGCCCGAGACGCGCGCGAAGCTCGGCCTGTAAACCCGCGGGTTCCGGCCCGCTTCAGGTGCAGCACACGCAAGGCGGTTCTCGGACCGCCTTGTTCATTTCAGAACGAGAGCAATTCATGAAGCACGTGATCCTGGGCGCCGGCCCGGCCGGCGTGATCGCCGCCGAGACGCTGCGCAAGCACGCCCCGAACGACGACATCACCCTGATCGGCGACGAGCCCGAGGCGCCGTATTCGCGCATGGCCATTCCCTACCTGCTGATCGGCAAGGTGGGCGAGGAGGGCACGCATCTGCGCCACACGGCGGGCCACTTCGAGCGCCTGCGCATCAGCGTGCGCCAGGGCCGGGCACAGAAGGTCGACATCCAGCAGCGCTGCGTGCTGCTGGCCGACGGCAGCAGCGTGCCCTACGACCGCCTGCTGATCGCCACCGGCTCGTCGCCGGCCACGCCGCCGATCCCGGGCATCCAGGGCCCGGGTGTGCACCCCTGCTGGACCTTGGCCGACGCCCGCGCCATCATGGCCCTGGCCAAGCCCGGCGCACGTGTGCTGCAGATGGGTGCCGGCTTCATCGGCTGCATCATCCTGGAGGCGCTGCAGCAGCGTGGCGTCAAGCTCAGCGTCGTCGAGATGGGCGACCGCATGGTGCCGCGCATGATGGGGCCGACGGCCGGCGGCATGATCAAGGACTGGTGCGAGAAGAAGGGCGTGGCGGTCTACACCGGCGCCCGGGTCGAGGCCATCGAGCGCCCCGCCGCCGTGCCCGCGGCGCCGCACCCGTCGATGCGCCCGGCGCCCGAGCCGGCGGTCAAGCCCACCTTGCTGCAGAAGATCGGCAACGCCATCGGCGTGGTGCACATCCCGGCGCCGCCGCCGCCCGCGCCCTGGCCCGCCCCAGCCCCCGCCGTGGCCGACGGCGCGATGCGCGTGAAGCTGTCCACCGGTCAGGTGCTGGAGGCCGACCTGGTGATCAGCGCCACCGGCGTCAAGCCCAACATCGGCTTCCTGGAAGACAGCGGCATCCGCTGCCTGGTCGGCGTGCTCACCGACGAGCACCTGCAGACCAATGTGCCCGGCGTCTACGCGGCCGGCGACTGCGCCGAGGCCTTCGACAAGGTCAGCGGCACCACCATCGTCAGCGCCATCCAGCCCAACGCGGCTGAACAAGCGCGCGTGGCGGCGCTGAACATGGCCCACCGCGGCCCCACGCCGTTGGCCGACCTGAAGGGCGTCACCCAGATCAACGTGCTGGACACGCTGGGCCTGATCTCGGCCAGCTTCGGCAAGTGGGACGGCGTGCCCGGCGGCCAGCAAGTGGAACTGGCCGACCGCGAGGCCGGCAAGCTGCTGAGCCTGCAGTTCAGCGGCGACCAGCTGGTGGGCTGCAACTCGGTGGGCTGGACCGAGCACGTGGGCGTGATGCGCGGCCTGGTCGAAGGCCAGGTCAAGCTCAGCGCCGAGTGGAAGCAGCGCCTGCTCGACGACCCCACCCTGCTGATGGAGGCCTACCTGGCCAACGCGCAGGCGCAGGACGCGATGGCCTTGGTCAAGCAACGCTGAGCGGGCAGACTGCCGTCGATGAAGATCACCTTCAAGCTCTACGCCAGCCTGACCGAGTACCTGCCGCCCGAGGCCCGGCGCGACAACTGCATCACGCTGGAGGTGGCCGAGGACGCCACGATCGCCACCATCATCGAGCCCCTGGGCATGCCGCCCAAGCTGGTGCACCTGGTGCTGGTCAACGGCGTCTACGTGCCGCCGGAGGCACGCGCCACGCGCACCTTCGTCGAGGGTGACGTGCTGGCGATCTGGCCGCCCATCGCCGGCGGGTGAAGGCGTGCAGGGCCACTACCCGGCCGAGTTCCGTCGCGAGCAGGGCTTCACCGAGGCCGACTGGCTGAACTGCCTGCCTGGCGCAACGGCGGGCCATGCTCTGGTGATCGACGGCCCGGGCCGCGCCACCGTCGCCATCGGCCCCGGCCACCTGCACCTCGCCTGGCAGGCCAGGCCACCCCGGCAGATCGCGCTGATGCGCATGCCGGTGCTGGCCACGCACTACCGCTTCGACGGTGTGCCGGACGACCAGCGGCAGGCGTTCATGAAGTTCTTCGACCTCTACACCCAGCGCGGCGGGGGGTGAGCCCGGACACCAACCGTCCTGAGGACGGTTGGCGCCTGGCGAACCGGCCGAGCTCAGCGGGGCCGTGGGGGAGCGGCTGTCAGCCCCGCATGCGGCCAGCCCAGCAATTCCGCCAGCCGGGTGGTGACCCAGGTCGCCTCGCCCGCGCTGAAGCCGCCGCCCTCGGCCGCCAGCCCGGCCTCGGTGCGCGCCAGGATCACGTCCTCGCTCAGCCCCAGGTCGTGCAGCCGCGCCTGGCAGGGCTCGACCAGCATCTGCGCCATGTCCTCGCACAGCTCGTAGCGGGCGCGGAAGTCGTCCCGGGGCAGCGTCAGCCGGCCGCGGGTATCACGGTGCACCGCCTCGAAGGACGGTGGAATGGGGATCTGGTACTCGTCGGACATGCCCTGGTTGTAACCCAGGGCGGGGCGGTGGAATTCAGGTCGTGCAGCCCGCATCCACCACCGCCTGCGGCTTGATCGGCACCGGCTCGGGCACGCGGTAGCCGTAGCGCACGGCGGTCAGCTCGGCCAGGATGCTGATCGCGATCTCCGGCGGCGTGCGCGCGCCGTTCTTCAGGCCCACCGGGCCGTGGATGCGCGCGAGCTGTTCGTCGCTGATGCCGAAGTGTTCCTTCAGCCGGGCCTTGCGCTTGGCCTGGTTGGCGCGTGAGCCGATCGCGCCGATGTAGAAGGCCGCGCTGTTGACCGCCTCCATCAGCGCCAGGTCGTCCATCTTCGGGTCATGGGTCAGGGCGATGATGGCCGTGTGGCCGTCGGGCTTCATGGCGATGACCGTGTCGTCGGGCATGCTGCGCAGCAGGGTGGCGCCGGGCACGGCGAAGCCGGTGGCGTACTCCTCGCGCGGGTCGCAGACCAGCACCTGGTAGTCCAGCGCCGCGGCCATCTGCGCCAGGTACTGCGTCATCTGTCCGGCGCCGATCAGCAGCAGCCGCCAGCGCGGGCCGTGGTGCGTCACCAGGGTGGTGTCGGAGAGCGTCAGCTCGTCGGTGGTGTTGCCGGGCTGCAGGTCGACCTCGCCGGTGGCAATCGTCAGCACGCGGCGCACGCGTTCGCCGGCGTCCAGCTTCGCCAGCAGCGCGTCCAGGCGGGTGCGCGGCTGCACCGGTTCCAGCACCAGCTCGATCAGGCCGCCGCAGGGCAGGCCGAAGCGCTGGGCCGTGTCGGTGTCGATGCCGTAGCGCACCACCTGCGGCAGGCCGGTGGTCAGCGCGCCGGCGCGGGCCTTGTCGACCAGGTCGTCCTCGATGCAGCCGCCCGAGACGCTGCCGGCCACCAGGCCGTCGTCGCGCAGCGCCACGCTGCTGCCCGGCGGGCGCGGGGCCGAGCCCCAGGTGCGGGTGATGGTGCCCAGCACCACGCGGTGGCCCTGGGCCAGCCAGGTGGTGACCTGGCGCAGCACGTTGAGATCGACGTTGTCCATGGTGTGGGGCACAAGAAGACGGGGAAGCGGAGCGGAAGTGGAACCTAACGGCTGGCCGTGTGCCCGGCGACGCCGTGATTCCCCTTAGGAACGGCCAGGCATACGGCGAGCGGGAGGCCGTGGCCGACCCTTATGGCAACGGCTTCATAAGGGAAAGCGGGTCGATGCGGCGGCAGGGTGTTCTGCCTAGCATCCGCCCGGCCTGCCGAGGCCCGGCCTTCACCTGGCATGACCTGCCATCACCGCTGGCCGCGCCCCGGTCCACCACACGCTGAACACCCCCCAGGAGACGCACCGATGGGCATGCAGATCACCCTCACCGTCAACGGCGAGACCGTCACACGCGAAACCGCGCCGAACCAGTTGCTGGTGCACTTCATCCGCGACACGCTGCGCCTGACCGGCACCCACGTCGGCTGCGACACCACCCAGTGCGGCGCCTGCACGGTGCATGTGGATGGCCGCGCGGTGAAGAGCTGCGGCATGCTGGCCGCCCAGGCCGCCGGCAAGGCGGTGACGACCATCGAGGGCCTGGCCGCGGCCGACGGCACGCTGCACCCGATGCAGGCCGCCTTCCGCAGCTGCCATGGCCTGCAGTGCGGCTTCTGCACGCCGGGCATGGTGATGAGCGCGGTGGACCTGGTGCAGCACCACGGTTGCCACAACGAAGCCCAGGTGCGCGAGGCGCTGGAAGGCAACATCTGCCGCTGCACCGGCTACCACAACATCGTCAAGGCGGTTCAGCAGGGTGCTGCCGCCATGAAGGCCTGAACGGGAACGACACACCATGAACGCACGCCAGGGTTTCATCGGCCAGTCGGTCGAGCGCCGCGAGGACTCGCGCTTCCTCACCGGCAAGGGCCAGTACACCGACGACATCACGCTGCCGGGCCAGACGCACGCCTTCTTCCTGCGCAGCCCCTACGCCCACGCCCGCATCACCGCCATCGACACCAGCGCCGCCGCCAAGGCGCCCGGCGTCGTCGGCATCCTGACCGGTGACCATTTCAAGGCCGTCGGCGGCCTGCCGTGCGGCTGGCTGATCAACAGCCTGGACGGCCAGCCGATGAAGGAGCCCAAGCACCCGGTGCTGGCCGACGGCAAGGTGCGCTACGTCGGCGACCGCGTCGCCCTGGTGGTGGCCGAGACGCTGGAGCAGGCCGAGGCCGCTGCCGGGCTGATCCAGGTCGACTACGAGGAGCTGACGCCGGTGGTCGACGCCGTCACCGCGCCCACCATCGGCAGCGCGGTGCACGACGACGTGACCGACAACCGGGTCTACCAGTGGGGCATCGGCGACAAGGACGGCACGGCCGCCGCGATGGCCGGCGCCGCCCATGTCACCACGCTGAGCTACCGCAACAACCGGCTGATCCCCAACGCGATGGAGCCGCGCTGCGCCAACGCCAGCTACGACGTCAACGCCGACAACTACACGCTCTACGTCTCCAACCAGAACCCGCACGTCGAGCGCCTGCTGATGTGCGCCTTCGTGCTGGGCATTCCCGAGCACAAGATGCGCGTGGTGGCGCCCGACGTGGGCGGCGGCTTCGGCAGCAAGATCTTCCTGTACGGCGAGGAGACGGCCATCGTCTTCGCCAGCAAGCAGCTCTTGCGCCCGATCAAGTGGACCAGCAGCCGCAGCGAGGCCTTCCTGTCCGACGCCCACGGCCGCGACCACGCCACCACGGTGAGCCTGGGCCTGGACAAGGACGGCAAGTTCGTCGGCATGCAGGTGCACACCACGGCCAACCTGGGCGCCTACCTGTCCACCTTCGCCAGCAGCGTGCCCACCATCCTGTACGCGACGCTGCTGGCCGGTCAGTACGCCACGCCCAAGATCTGGTGCTCGGTGGATGCGATGTTCACCAACACCGCGCCGGTCGACGCCTACCGCGGCGCTGGCCGGCCGGAAGCCACCTACGTGGTCGAGCGCATCGTCGAGACCGCCGCGCGTGAACTGGGCATGGACCCGGCGGAACTGCGCCGCCGCAACTTCATCAAGAGCTTCCCGTACGCCACGCCGGTGGGCCTGACCTACGACACCGGCGACTACGACGCGACCATGACCCGCGCGCTGGAGCTGGCCGACGTGGCCGGCTTCGAGGCGCGCAAGGCGGCCAGCGCCGCCAAGGGCCTCAAGCGCGGCATCGGCTACAGCGCCTACATCGAGGCCTGCGGCATCGCGCCGTCCAGCGTGGCGGGCGCGCTGGGCGCACGTGCCGGCCTGTTCGAGGCCGGCGAGGTGCGGGTGCACCCCACCGGCAAGGTGACGATCTTCACCGGCAGCCACAGCCATGGCCAGGGCCACGAGACCACCTTCGCCCAGGTGGTGGCCGACAAGCTGGGCATCCCGATGGACGACATCTCCATCGAGCATGGCGACACCGGCAAGGTGCTGTTCGGCATGGGCACCTACGGCAGCCGCTCGCTGGCCGTGGGTGGCACCGCCATCGTCAAGGCGGTCGACAAGATCATCGCCAAGGGCAAGAAGATCGCCGCCCACCTGCTGGAGGCGGCCGACACCGACATCGTGTTCGAGGGCGGCGAGTTCAAGGTCGCCGGCACCGACAAGAAGGTGCCGTTCGCCGCGGTCTCGCTCACCGCCTACGTGCCGCACAACTTCCCGCACGACAAGCTGGAGCCGGGCCTGAACGAGAACGCGTTCTACGACCCCAGCAACTTCACCTACCCCGCCGGCACCTACATCTGCGAGGTCGAGGTCGACCCGCTGACCGGCCACACCCGCATCGACCGCATGACCGCCTGCGACGACTTCGGCAACGTCATCAACCCGATGATCGTCGAAGGCCAGGTGCACGGCGGCCTGGCGCAGGGCATCGGCCAGGCGCTGCTGGAACACGGCGTCTACGACACCGAGACCGGCCAGCTGCTGACAGGCAGCTACATGGACTACGCGATGCCGCGCGCCGACGACCTGCCCAGCTTCAACGTCGAGACCGCCAAGGGCACGCCCTGCACCCACAACCCGCTGGGCGTGAAGGGCTGCGGCGAGGCGGGCGCCATCGGCTCGCCGCCGGCGGTCATCAACGCCATCTGCAATGCCATCGGCGTCAAGGATGTGCCGATGCCGGCCACGCCCTACACTGTGTGGAAGGCCATCCAGGCTGCACGCTGATCCGCCAGGAGACACAAGACCATGCAAGCATGTGCCTACGCCAACCCCGCCTCGGTGGCCGACGCCGCCCGTGCCGGCGCCGCTGACAACGTCAAGTTCCTGGCCGGCGGCCAGACCCTGCTGTCGTCGATGAAGCTCGGCCTCGCCGCGCCCGACACCCTGGTCGACCTGGGGGCCATCGCCGACCTCAAGGGCATCACCGTCGCCAACGGCGTCGTGAAGATCGGCGCGATGACCACCCACGCCGCCGTGGCCGCCAGCGCCGACGTGCAGAAGGCCATTCCGGCACTGGCCGACCTGGCCGGCAAGATCGGCGACCGCCAGGTGCGCAACCGCGGCACCATCGGCGGCAGCCTGGCCAACAACGACCCCGCCGCCTGCTACCCGGCCGCCGCGCTGGGCCTGGGCGCCACCATCCACACCAACAGCCGCGACATCGCCGCCGACGACTTCTTCACCGGCATGTTCAGCACCGCGCTGAACGAAGGCGAGGTCATCACCGCCGTCAGCTTCCCGGTGCCCGAGAAGGCCGGCTGGCAGAAGTTCAAGCAGCCCGCGTCGCGCTTTTCGATCGTCGGTGTCTTCGTCAGCAAGGGCCCGAAGGGTGCGCGCGTGGCGGTGACCGGCGCCGGCTCGGGCGTGTTCCGTGCGTCCGACCTGGAAGCCAAGCTGGCCAGCAACTGGTCGGCTGCCGCGCTGAACGGCGCCACCGTCAGCGCCGACGGCCTGAACAGCGACCTGCACGGTTCGGCCGAGTACCGCGCTGCGCTGATTCCCGTGCTCGCTGCGCGGGCTGTCGGCTGAATCTGTCCCGTCCTGCCTGAAAACGCCGCACCCGGTGCGGCGTTTTTGTTGGAGCTTCCGCTTTGTCTGACACCGCACTGCCCACCAGCATCGACGACACCATCGCCCGCCTGGCGGCGCTGGACTACGTGGCCGACCGCCAGCTGGCGACGGGCGTCTACCTGGCGCTGAAGCTGCAGCGCCCGCTGTTCCTGGAAGGTGAACCCGGCACCGGCAAGACCGAGATCGCGCGCACGCTGGCCACCATGCTGGGCCGGCCGCTGATCCGCCTGCAGTGCTACGAGGGCCTGGACCTGGCCGGCGCCGCCTACGAGTGGAACTACGGCCGCCAGATGATGGAGATCCGCCTGGCCGAAGCCTCGGGTGAGAAGACCAACCGCGACGCGCTGGCGAACGAACTCTTCAGCGAGCGCTTCCTGACCAAGCGCGCCCTGCTGCAGGCCATCGATCCGGCCAACCCGGTGCCGCCGGTGCTGCTGATCGACGAACTGGACCGCGCCGACGAGCCCTTCGAGGCATTTCTGCTGGAGGTGCTGGCCGACTACCAGATCACGATCCCCGAACTGGGCACCGTCAAGGCCGCTCAGCCGCCGATCGTGATCCTGACCAGCAACCGCACGCGCGAGATCCACGACGCGGTCAAGCGCCGCTGCCTGTACCACTGGGTCGACTTCCCGGATGCGAAGCGCGAGCTGGACATCCTGCAGCGGCGGGTGCCCGGCATCGGCCCCGCGCTGGCGGCGCAGATCGTCGCCTTCGTGCAGAAGCTGCGCAGCATCGAGCTGACCAAGCTGCCCGGCATCGCCGAGACCATCGAGTGGACACGTGCGCTGATGGAGCTGGACGCGATGGTGCTGGACCCCGAGGTGGTCCAGCACACGCTGGGCGTGCTGCTGAAATACCAGGACGACATCGCCCGCATGCAGGGCAGCGAGGCGGCGCGGCTGCTCGACCAGGTGCGCGAGGAAGCCCGGGTCGCCGGTCACTGACATGACTCCCCCCCGAAGCGCCTTCGGCGCCTCCCCCCCAGGGGGGCGTCGCCAGCGGCCCGGCGAAGCCGGTTCCATGGCGACCGCTTGGTTCGTTCGCTGATGCTGTTCACCAAGAACAGTCCCGGCCATCTCGCCGAGAACGTGATGCACTTCGCCCGCGTGCTGCGCAACGCGGGCATGCCGGTGGGCAGCGACCGGGTGCACACGGCACTGGCCGCGCTGCAGGTGGCGGGGCTGGAGAGCAAGCGCGACTTCCACGCCGTGCTCAGCGCCTGCATGGTCGACCGCATCGAGCACCGCGAATTGTTCGACCAGGCCTTCGTGCTGTTCTGGCGCGATCCCGACCTGATGGGCCGCATGCGCGCCCTGCTGCTGCCCAAGGTCAACGTGAAGGAGGGCGCCGAGCCGCCGCCGCCGGAGAACCGCCGCCTGGGCGACGCGCTGTTCCCGCACCAGCCCAACCGGCCGCCCGACGAGCCCGAGCAGGAGCAGGTCGAGATCAACGCCGAGCTGACCTGGAACGACCGCGAGGTGCTGCGCCAGGCCGATTTCGACACCATGACCGCCGACGAATGGCGCGAGGCGCAGCGTCTGCTGGCGCAACTGCGGCTGGTTTTCGAGCCGCTGCCCACGCGCCGCACCCGCCGCGCCAACCGCCCCGGCCGGGCCGACTGGCGCGCCACGCTGGCGGCGATGGCCCGCCATGGCGGCGAGCTGTGGGACACACGCTGGCGCGCCCCCCGCATCCAGCCTGCGCCGCTGCTGGTGCTGGCCGACATCTCCGGCAGCATGAGCCGCTACTCGCGCATGCTGCTGCACTTCGCCCATGCGCTGGGCCATGCCGAGGCCCATGTCGAGAGCTTCGTCTTCGGCACGCGGCTCACGCGCACCACCCGCCTGCTGAAGAGCCGCGACCCCGACATCGCCGTGGCCCAGGTGGTGCGCGCGGTGGCGGACTGGTCGGGCGGCACGCGCATCACCACCAGCCTGCATGATTTCAACCAGCACTGGGCGCGCCGCGTGCTGACCGGCCGCACCACCGTGCTGCTGATCAGCGATGGCCTGGAGCATGGCGACACCCGGCAGCTCGGCTTCGAGATGGAGCGCCTGCACAAGCGCTGCCGCCGCCTGGTGTGGCTGAACCCGCTGCTGCGCTTCGCCAAGTTCGAGCCGCGCGCGGCCGGCATCCAGGCGATGCTGCCGCACTGTGACCGGTTCCTTCCGGCACACAACCTGCAAAGCCTGGCCGACCTGGTCGGCGTGCTGTCCGAAACTGACACACCGCCGCGTCGCCGCCCCTGAACACCCCACCACATCCGGATCCACGATGGAACTCACCAGCCAGCAATCCCTGCCCGTCGCCCAGGCCCAGGCCTGGGAGGCGCTCAACGACATCAGCCTGCTCAAGGAATGCATCCCGGGCTGCGAGGGCATCACCGCCACCGGCGACAACCAGTACGAGGTGCTGATCACCGCCGCCATCGGCCCGGTCAAGGCCAAGTTCAAGGGCAAGCTGCAGCTGGAGAACCTGCAGCCGCCGACCAGCTACACCCTGCGCTTCGAGGGCCAGGGTGGTGCCGCCGGCCACGGCAAGGGCACGGCCGAGGTCCGGCTGGAATCGACCGGCCCGCACGAGACGGTGCTGCACTACACCGCCAAGGCCACGGTGGGCGGCAAGATCGCCCAGCTCGGCTCGCGCCTGGTCGACATGGCAGCGCAGAAGATGGCCACCGAGTTCTTCGCCACCTTCAACACCCAGCTGCAGGCGCGCTACCAGGTCGCGCCCGAGCCGGTGCCGGCGGTGGTGGAGGCCGCGCCGCAGGGCGCGATGGCGAAGCTGCTGGCCTGGTTGAAGAAGCTGTTCGGGGGGTGACGGCGCAGCGCCCTGGCCGGCCCGCCAGAATGGCGCCATGAAATCCCGTGGTGTTCATCTCCAGTACAGCTTCGAAGCCACCGACCAGCGTGGCGCGGCGCTGCACAACCCGCTGTTTGAACTGTTGACCGCCGTGCATGAGCACGGCTCGATCCAGCATGCGGCGACCAGCCTGGGTGCCAGCTACCGCCACATCTGGGGCGCGCTCAAGCGCTGGGAAGCGGCGCTGGGCGAACCCCTGATCACCTGGGCCCAGGGCCAGCCGGCGCGGCTGACACCCTTCGCCGACCGCCTGTTGTGGGCCGAGAAGCGCGCCCGTGCCCGGCTGACGCCGCACATCGAGGCGCTGCGCGCCGAACTGGAGCGCGTGCTGGCCGACGCGCTGGACGGCAGCCAGCATGTGCTGACCGTCTTCGCCAGCCACGACCTGGCCCTGCCCCTGCTGCGCGACATCGCCAACCAGACCCATGGCCTGCACATCGACCTGCGCTTTGCCGGCAGCGTCGACGCGCTGGCCGCGCTGGCCCAGGGCCGCTGCCTGGTGGCGGGCTTCCATGTGCCGGCCCTGCAGAACATGCAGCGTGGGTCGCGCCAGTTCGCCGCGGCGCTCAAGCCCCTGCTCAAGCCCGGCCAGCACAAGCTGATCGGCTGCGTGCGCCGCACCCAGGGCCTGATGGTGCGGCCGGGCAATCCGCTGGGCCTGCAGGGCCTGGCCGACCTGGCGGGGCGCCCGGGCCATGCGCCGCGCTTCCTGAACCGCCAGAGTGGCTCGGGCACGCGCCTGCTGATGGACCACCTGCTGGCCGAGCAGGGCCTGGCGCCCGAGGCCATCGCCGGCTGGTCCGATCCGCCCGAGGACAGCCACCTGGCCGTGGCCGCCGCCCTGGCCGGCGGCACTGCCGATGCCGGCCCCGGCATCGAGGCCGCCGCCCGCGCCTTCGGCCTGGGCTTCGTGCCGCTGATCGACGAGGACTACTACCTGGTCTGCCTGAAGGACGCGCTGGCGCATCCCGCGGTGCAGAAGCTGCGCGCCGCGCTGGCCGACCCGGCCTGGGTGCTGGCGCTGCAGGGCCTGGCCGGCTACGCGCCGTCGCACGGTGGCCAGGTGCTGGCACTGACGCAGGCGCTGCCCTGGTGGCATTTCCGCACGGCCAGAGCCGGCACGCGGGCGCCGGTGGCGGCGCCTGCCCGTTGACGGCCGCGCGCCGCCACAGCGCCGCCTCGCCCGCGACCGGAGGGCAGCCGCCTTTCGGCGATGATCGGCGCATGCCCTGTCCCGCTGCCCGCCGATGCCCCACCTGATCACCCGCCGCCGTGGCCTGGCGCTGCTGGGCGCCTTTCCGCTGGCCGCTCACCTGCCGGCCTGGGCGGCCCCGCGGCCGGCAACGGCTGCTACCGTGGCCGCCATGCCGCCGGTCAGCCTGGCGCCGATGGCGCTGCGCCAGCGCCGCCTGGCCAACGGGCTGCAGGTGGTGAGCCTGCCGATGCAGGCCACCGGCACGGTCAGCGTGCAGGTCTGGTACCACGTCGGCGGCAAGGACGACCCGGCCGGCCGCTCGGGCTTCGCGCACCTGTTCGAGCACCTGATGTTCAAGCGCACGCGCCACATGCCCGACGAGATGTTCGACCGCCTGACCGAGGATGTGGGCGGCCAGAACAACGCCTTCACCGCCGAGGACATGACGGCCTACCAGAACGAGGTGCCGGCCAACCACCTGGAGCGCCTGCTGTGGGCCGAGGCCGAGCGCCTGGCGCACCTGCAGGTGGACCAGGCCAACTTCGACAGCGAGCGCAAGGTGGTGATCGAGGAGCTGCGCGAGCGCGTGCTGGCCGACCCCTACGGCCGCCTGTTCAACGCGCTGCCCGGCCTGGCCTTCGAGGCCCATCCCTACCGCAGGCCGGTGATCGGCAGCGAGGCCGACCTCAACGCCGCCACGCTGGACGACGTGCGCCGCTTCCACGCCACCTACTACCGGCCCGACAACGCGCTGCTGATCGTCGTCGGTGACTTCGACGCGGCCCGGCTCGACACCTGGGTCGACCGCTACTTCGGCCCGCTGGCCACGCCGGCGGCGCCCATCCCGCGGGTGCAGGTGGCCGAGCCCGCCCGCCTGCGCGACCAGCAGGCCCGGGTGCAGGGCCCGAACGTGCCCCTGCCCGCGGTGGCCCTGGTGTGGAAGGGCCCGCCCGCCAGCCATCCCGACGCGCCGGCGCTGGAGGTGGCCCAGGCCCTGCTGTCGGCCGGTGAATCGGCGCGGCTGAACCAGGCCCTGGTCTACACCGCCCGCAGCGCCCAGGCCGCCGGCTTCAGCGCCGACCTGTATGCCGACGCCGGCCTGCTGGCGGCCTATGCCATCGCCGCCAGCGGGCAGGACCTGCGCCGCCTGGAGACGGCCCTGCTCGACGAGCTGGCGCGGCTGGCCCGCGGGCGGGTGGGCCTCGACGAGATCGACAAGGTGCGCACCCAGCTGCTGACCGCGGCGCTGCTGCAGCGCCAGACCCCGCAGGGCCTGGCCAACGCCATCGGCATGGCCGCCCTGCAGCTGGGCGACCCGCGCGAGGCCGACGCCCGCCTGGCGCGGCTGCAGGCGGTGCGCGTGGCCGACGTGCAGCGCGTGCTGGAGCAGCGTGTGCTCAAGGCCCGCCGCGTGACCATCGACTACACCCAGGGGGGTGCGGCGTGACGCAGGCCATCGACCCCCGCCGACGCGCCCTGGCCCTGGCGCTGGGTGCCGGGCCCGCCATCGGGCTGTCCGGCTTGGGGCTGTCCGGCATCGCGCTGCCCGGCAGCGCCGGTGCCGTGCCGGGCGTGGAC
>Ga0116181_1001912_pt1 | contig 17436 bp, 16 predicted proteins | sample AD_UKC075_MetaG_FD_89752 | JGI IMG/M metagenome (GOLD analysis project Ga0116181, IMG submission 89752) | Active sludge microbial communities of municipal wastewater-treating anaerobic digesters from USA - AD_UKC075_MetaG | ecosystem: Engineered > Bioreactor > Anaerobic > Digestate | place: USA...
ACCGGCTGCGCGTGCCCCTTGATGACCACGGGGTCGCCCACCGTGCTGACGGGGTTCTCGGCATACGCCTCGAGCGTGTACCGCGCGGCGGTGACAGTCACCCAGGCGACGTTCTCGCCGTCCGGGCCGCCGAGGAACGTGAGCTCGTTCGGGCCGACCGCAAGGTTCGCCGACTCGGCCGTGAGCGTCCACGAGCCGTCGGCGGCGATGAAGGTGTCGCCGATGATGGCATACGTCGGGGTCAAGACCAGGATGAGCCCGCCGGGCTGTCCGCCAGAACCCGTGATCGTGAACGCGTCGCCCTGGACGACATCCGCGATGTGGTCGATGAGGAATCCGACCTGAACCTGCACGACGGCGCGCGTGCCGTTCTCCGCGATGAGCGTGAGGGTCTGCGCGCCGGCCGGGAGGCCGAAGAGCTGGGCGGTGAAGCGGTGGTCGCCCGGCCCCGACCAGAACTGACCCAGGTGGCTGCCCGCCGCGTCAGAGATGTCCACCCAGGACGCCGCTTCGATGAGCCCGGTGATGACGGCCGTGCCGCCCGTCTGGATGTGGAGCACCGGGGTGTCGACGGTGATCTGGTAGGCGGGCATCTGGTCATCGCTGACCTGCTCGGTAGCGGGCGCTTCTATGTCGAGCGCGACGACCGGGGCATGGCCGTCGAGCTCGAGCGCGGATGCGTCGAGGCCGAGCTCGACGGTGGACGCGTTGATGTCGAGCGCTTCGGCGGATGCCGGCAGCGAGAGGGCGAGTGCGCCGCCGCAGGTGACAAGCGCGGCGAGCCCGAGGGCGATGGTGCGTTTCATAGGCGTGCTCCGTGTTGTGAGGAAGTGGCGCTCGTCCCCGTCATGCGCAGTGGACGACTCGACGAAGCTACGCACCGCACGCCTGCCGCATCGGTGAGACGAGGCGACCTGCGTGCTCTCGACTCGATGTGCAGTGGTGCGCGCCAGCACTTGCGTAGGCGCTCAGCCGTCTCTGCGTGGCGTGGGTGCGGGCACGGCAGCGCCCACCGCGCACGAGCGACGCGGCGTCGAGCCCGCATCTTGCGGGCGCTCCCCCACACGCATCGCCCCCCAGGGCGCGGAACCTCGCTACCCTGGCGGAAAGCGCAGGGAGCGACACCGATGACACCCGCACACGAGCCTTTCGAGCCCACGGACGGAGATCGCGCGTTCACCGAGCCGAGTGGATCGGGGCGTTCGCGGGCCGTGCATCTCCTCCTGCTCGCCGAGCAGCTCTCTCGTGGCGAGCACGAGCGGCTTCCCATCGCACTGCAAGCCGATGCCGCCGAGCTGGATGCTCCGACGCTCGAATGGAGCAGTGCCCTCGGCGAGGAGCGCCGGGCACGAGCGATCTTCGGTGTCGACGCGAAGCGACGCGAGCCGGCGCACATCGCGGCGACGTGGTCGGCGGTCCGCAGAGGCGACGGGGGCGCCGCGCTCGAGCTGCTGGGGATGTGCACCCACGATCCATCGCCGTTCGCCCGCCTCGGCGCGATCGTCGGCCTGCTCGCGCTCTCGCAGGCAGCGGGCCTCCGGTCGCGAGTCGATGACCACCTGCTTCGACGCCTGTTCGCCGAGCAGTACCGCGCACCGTACGAGGTCGGCGCGGTGGCGCGCGAGCTGTTCGATCTGCTGACGAGCCCAGAGGAGCGCGAGCTGCCTCCGCTCCCCGGTAGCCGGAGGCCAGGCTCCCCGGCCGGCGGGTCGCTTAGCATCGGCGTGCACGGCACGTTCTCGCGCTACGGGACGAGCCGCGTCGCCCCAAACCAGCCGTTCTACAGCTATCTCAGCAGCCAGTTCAGCCCCGAGCTCTTTCAAGACGAGCGCACGTGCTTCAGGTGGAGCGGGCGGTACGCGCGGGCTGATCGCTCCAAGGCCGCACGCGACCTCCCGCTCTGGCTGGACTCCATCGGCGACGCCGAAGAGCTCGACACGGTGTACGCGCACAGCCACGGCGGCAACGTCGCGCTGTCAGCGCTCGCGCAAGGGCTCCGCATCAAGTTTCTCGTGCTGCTGAGCGTGCCGCCGATCGAGCGGAGCTCGGAGGAATGGGCGACGATCGACCGACACGTGGGCTACGCGATGTCGCTGCGCTCCAGGCTCGATTGGGTGGTGCTCGCCGACCTCGTCGCCAGGCGCGCCGCGCGCGCGATCGGCGTGCCCGGCGTCGAACGCTCGAGCGGCCTCGACTTCCCGCCCGAGGCCGACATCCACACCACGGCGCCATTCGGATGGATCTCACACAGCACGTGGCTCGACCAGCGCGTCTGGCAGACGTCGACCATCGAGGCCGAGGTGCGCAACAAGCACGCGCTGGCCCACGCCGCCTCGTCTTGAGCGCACCCCTGCCGCGCGTCGCCGGCGTCTACTGCGCGTAGTAGTCGTTGCCGCGCGAGAACTCCACGAACCTGCAGTCGGTGTCGCCAACGGCCCACGCGTCGTGTCCGGGAGGAAGCAGCATCGCGTCGCCGGCGTGGAACTCGAGGTAGGTGCCGTCGCGCATCTCGACGCCCAGCGTGCCGGCCGTCACGTACGCGACGTGCGGCAGCTCGCACAGCTCCGTGCCGGCGTACGACTTCAGGTCCTGCGACCACTTCGAGCCCACGTGGAACGTGACCTCGGTGGCCTCGACGCCCTCCAGGACGGCGCTGCGCTTCGAGATCAGGCCGTAGACGGCGGGCTCGATCTCGGCGAGCGTGGCGATCTGCATGTCGGGAAAATAGCTCATGGCGTACGACTCCTCTGGGTTGGTTCTGCGAACACTCCGAGGGTACGGATCGGCGGCGCCGAAGCATCCGCAGATGACGCCCTCTTACGCCCCGCCACGCGCGCGCGGCCTAGCGCGATGAAGACGGAGGCTGCTCGCCGAGCAGGTTCGCGCCGATCCAGACCTCGATCGCGCGCCGAATCGCCTCCGCGTTCGACGCCCCGCCGTACACGGCGGCGAACCGCTCGTCGCTGACGTAGAGCTGCGCGAGGCCTGCGTAGGCGTCGGCCTCGGGCGTGCGCCCCCAGTGACCGGCGACCCAGCGGTGGTGTGCGGCGACCGCCGCCTGAAACGCGTCGGCGTCCGGCGCAAGACGGCCCTCGGCGGCGGCCCGCAGCGCGGCGTTCACCTGGGCCCCGAGGGCATCGGCGACGCCCCGCTCGGCGTCGCTCAGCGCCTCGCGGGCACGGGCGCCGGCCTCCCACGCCTCGTCGCCCCAGCGCGCGCGCACCTCCCCCTCGTACCTGCTGTTGTCGAATCCGGCGAAGATCTCGTCGATGGTCATGCTGCCGCCTTTCTGCACCGCGTCGAGGGTCTGCCGCACCGCGATGATCTGTCTGTGCACCTCGTCACGTCGCTCTTCCAGCGAGGCGAGGTGTGCCGAGATGGTGGCCTCGAGCGACCGTTCGTCGTCGAGGGCGCGCTGGATGCTCGCGAGCGGCAGATCCAGCGCGCGAAGCGAGAGCACTCGGTAGAGCCGCGAGAGCGCGGCGTCGCCGTAGAAGCGGTAGCCGTTCGCCGCGACCCGAGAGGGGCGGACGAGTCCGATCTGCTCGTAGTGCCGGAGCGCGCGGCTGGTCAGGCCGGTCGCGCGCGCCACCTCACGGATCGACCACTCGTGCGTCGCCCCGGCGCCGACCGCGCGACCTTCGCCGGACGCGGCCCAGGATGCTGTTCGCTCGCTCATGCCACCACCTTGACAGTTGACGTAACGGCAGAGTCAAGCGCGGGGTGACGCTACTGCACGGGCCAGCCGTAGCGGCGGCCGAGCGCCTCTGCGACGCGGCCGAAGCGCTCGCGATCGAGCACGGCGCCCTCGCGGCGCATCCCCTGCTCATCGACGCGCAGGATGCGGCCCATGTCGAGCCAGCTCGGCCGGCGGTCGCGATCCCATTCCCCGACGCCGAGCGACACATAGTCGCGCTCAGCGTTGTGCGGCTTGCTCGTGAGCGCGAAGCCGATCACCCGCTGCGCGTCGAGGCGGCCGATCACGAGCACCGGGCGATCCTTGCCACGGCCGTCGTTCTCTTCGTACGGCACCCAGGTCCAGACGATCTCACCCGGGTCGGGAGCGCCGTCCGGCTCGGGCGCGTAGGCGATGCGCAGCTTCCCCGCTGCGCGGGCTTCGATCTGCACGGTCGCCGTCGCGCCGTGGCGGCCGCGCTCCTGCGCCAGGTCCATCGCGCGACCCGAGGGGCTCGGCGCCACGGCGCGCCCGGCCGGCGTCGGCACCGCGCCGGTGTGCGGGCCGGGCTGCCCGGCCCGCCCGCCGCCGCGCCCGGCGGCCTGCGCGGGGCGCGGGGACGCGGCATCCCGCGCCTTCGTACCCCCGAGCAGGGAAGACAGGATGCCGCCGGCAAGCGAGGTGAGGATGCTGCTGAGTTTCGCCACGACCTCACGGTAGCAATCTCCCGCCACCGCGCCCGCCACGATCCTCGGCCGCACCCTCACCCGCGCTCGCGTCGCCGCTACCGCATCGCCGCCACCGGCGCCTCCTCGCCGATCGCGTAGCCGGACTCGCCGTGCACCACCAGGTCGACGCCGGCGATCTCGTCTGCGTCCTTGATGCGGAATCCGATCGTCTTCTCGATCGCGAAGCCGATCACGAACGCGATGACGAACGAGTACGCGAGCACCCCGAGCGCCGCGATCGCCTGCACGATGAGCTGCTCGAGCCCGCCGCCGACGAACAGCCCGGTGTCGGTGGCGAAGAAGCCGAGGTACAGGGTGCCGAGCAGCCCACCGACCAGGTGGATGCCGACCACGTCGAGCGAGTCGTCGAAGCCGAGCGCGAACTTGAGCTCGACCGCGAGGGCGCATACGACGCCGGCGAGCAGCCCGAGCAGCAGCGCCCACCCGGGCGCGAGGTTGGCGCAGGCCGGGGTGATGGCGACGAGCCCGGTCACAGCGCCGGAAGCCGCGCCGACCGCGGTCGGCTTGCCGTCCTTGATGCGCTCCACCACGATCCAGCCGATGACCGCCGCCCCGGTCGCCCCGAGGGTGTTGAGCACGATCAGCCCCGTGTCGGCGAGGCCGTTCACCCAATCGGCGCCGGCGTTGAAGCCGAACCACCCGAACCAGAGGATGGCCGCCCCGAGCAGCACCAGCGGCACGTTGTGCGGCTTGTGGTTGCCCTTCTGAAACCCGATCCGCTTGCCGAGCACCAGCGCGAGCGCGAGCGCCGCAGCACCCGCGTTGATGTGCACCGCCGTGCCGCCGGCATAGTCGATCACCTGCGCCGGGCTGTGGTCGCCGAACAGCGTGGTCCCGAGGTTCAGGATCCAGCCCCCGCCCCACACCCACGCCGCGACCGGGAAGTACACGACGGTCGCCCAGATCCCGGCGAACACCAGCCACGAGCCGAACTTCGCGCGATCGGCGATCGCGCCCGAGATCAGCGCGACCGTGATGATCGCGAACGTCGCCCCGTACGCGACGCCCAGCATCGCCTCGTTCGCGCCCTCGCCCGACGCCAGCGAGCCGAGCGCGAAGTCACTGAACGGGTTGCCCGCGAAGCCCCAGGTGCTGCCGACCGCGCTCATGTTGTAGCCGTACAGAATCCACAGCACGCTGATCAGCCCGAGCGCGCCGAAGCTCATCATCATCATGCTGACGACGCTCTTGGCCTTAACGAGCCCGCCGTAGAAGAACGCCACCCCGGGCGTCATGAACAGCACCAGGGCGGTCGCCATCACCACCCATGCCACACTGCCTGTATCCATCTCGGATTCCTCACCTCTCCAGAGCACGAAGCCCGTCCGTTCGCCCCTCGAGGGGCATCTGCGCAACGGGTGAGGTCAGTCTGACCGGCGGTGATTTCGGGCAGCGCGCATGTCTGGTTTCGCGCACGTTACGGCTGCGGCATCCACGTGAACAACAGATTTCGGCACGCTGAAAACGGCGCGCGAATGCGCCCGGAGGCGGCTGTGGATGCCCCGATCCGACGCCGCGCGGTCGCCGGGCCCGCGCGGGCTAGATCGCCGAGAGCGCGATGAGGCGCGAGATCGCGCGCAGGTACTTCTTGCGGTAGCCGCCCGCGAGCATCTCGGGCGAGAACACCTGGTCGAGCGCCAGGCCGGTGGCGACGACCGGGATCTGCGCGTCGTACACGCGGTCGACGAAGGCCACGAAGCGCAGCGCCGCCGATTGGTCGTTCAGCTGGTGCACCTCGCGCAGGCCTATCATGTCGACGCCCTCGATGAGGCGGATGTACCGCGAGGGGTGCACCTGCGCGAGCCGCGCGATGAGCCCCGAGAACTCGTCGCTCGAGACCACCCGGTCGGCGGCGGCGTCCGTCACCAGCTCGCCGTAGTCGGCGTCGCTCACCACGCGCGCGTGCCCGTCGAGGGCGCGCTGGCGGAAGTCGGTGCCGTCGATGCGGATCGTCTGGAAGTTCGACGACATCGCGTGGATCTCGCGGAGGAAGTCCTGTGCCGCGAAGCGCCCCTCGCCGAGCGCATTCGGCGGGGTGTTGGACGTCGCGGCCAGCTTCGTGCCCGAGGCGACGAGCTCGCCCAGCAGGCGGGTCATCACCATCGTGTCACCCGGGTCGTCGAGCTCGAACTCGTCGATGCACAGCAGCTGCGCACCGCGGAACAGCTCGACCGTCTGCTGGTAGCCGATCGCGCCCACGAGCGCCGTGTACTCGATGAACGAGCCGAAGTACTTCCTCCAGCCGGGGAACGCATGGTAGATCGACGCCAGAAGGTGCGTCTTGCCGACGCCGAAGCCGCCGTCGAGGTACACGCCGGGCGGCAGCTCGGGCTGCTTGGGCTTGCGCGAGAACATGCCGCCGCGCTTGGCGGGCGCCCCGACGCCCGAGAACAGCATGAGCAGGTCCTTCGACTCCTGCTGCGACGGGTACGCCTCGTCGGCGCGGTAGGTCTCGAACCGCGCGTCGTAGAACTGGGGCGGGGGCGTGAGCGCGGCGACCATCTCGGCCCCGGTCACCTCCGGCTGACGCTCGATGAGGTGGATGACGCCGGGTGCTGCCGTGCTGGTGCTCATGAGAGGTTCCTGTGTCGAAGTCTTCCCGCTCGGGCGCGGACCACCGTCGACCGCCGTAGGCTTGGAGCGACGCAGACAATCCTACCGTCGTCAGCCTCCGCGATGCCCCGAGCTGTTTCGGGACGCCCTCGCGGCTCAACCTGGAGGTCACCGTGACCGTCGAGTTCGACACCACCGAAGCCAAGTTCGCCGACTACGCCGAGCCCGGGCGGCTCGTCAGCACCGAGTGGCTGCAGGCGCACCTCGGCGCGCCCGGGCTCGTAGTGGTCGAGAGCGACGAGGACGTCCTGCTGTACGAGGTCGGGCACATCCCGGGCGCGGTGAAGGTCGACTGGCACACCGAGCTCAACGACCCGGTCGTGCGCGACTACGTCGACGGCGAGGGCTTCGCCGCGCTCATGCGCCGCAAGGGCATCTCGCGCGGCGACACCGTGGTCATCTACGGCGACAAGAGCAACTGGTGGGCGGCGTACGCCCTGTGGGTGTTCACCCTGTTCGGCCACGAGGACGTGCGCCTGCTCGACGGCGGCCGCGACAAGTGGATCGCCGAGGGGCGCACGATGACCACGGATGCCCCGGCCCAGACGCCGAGCGAGTACCCGGTCATCGAGCGGCAGGACGCCGCGATCCGCGCGTACCGCGAAGACGTTCTGGCGCACTTCGGCAAGCCGCTGATCGATGTGCGCTCGAGCGAGGAGTACACCGGCGAGCGGACCCACATGCCCGCATACCCCGAGGAGGGGGCGCTGCGCGGCGGCCACATCCCCTCTGCCCGCAGCGTGCCGTGGGCCCGCGCCGCGGCGGAGGACAGCACCTTCCGCCCCGCCGCGCAGCTGCGCGAGATCTATGAGGGCGAGGCGGGGCTCGCTGAAGGCGACGACGTCATCGCATACTGCCGCATCGGCGAGCGATCGGCGCACACGTGGTTCGCCCTGAAGTACCTGCTCGGCTTCAGCAGCGTGCGCAACTACGACGGCTCGTGGACGGAGTGGGGCAGCGCCGTGCGCGTCCCCATCGTGATGGGCAGCGAGCCCGGCGCCGCGCCGAGCCCGACGCCCGCGCGCTGAGCCTGACCGCGCGCTGAGCCTGGCCGCTCGCCCCGCGCCGCGCCGGCTTACTCGCCCGGCGCGCGCTGCAGCACGAAGACCGGGATGACCCGCTCGGTCTTGCGCTGGTAGTCGGCGTAGTTCGGGAACGCCGCGACCGCACGGTCCCACCACAGCGCGCGTTCCTCGCCGCTGAGCTCCCGGGCCTCATAGAGGTGCTTCTGCGCGCCGTCCTGCAGCTCGACGAGCGGGTTGGCCTTGAGGTTGTAGTACCAGCGTGGATGCTTCGGCGCGCCGCCGATCGACGCGACGACGGCGTACTGCCCGTCGTGCTCGACGCGCATCAGCGCGGTCTTGCGCAGCAGCCCGCTCTTCGCCCCCGTGCTGGTGAGCACGATGACCGGCTTGCCGTGCAGCTCCGTGCCCTCGGTGCCGCCGGAGCTCTCGATCAGCTCAGCCTGCTTGCGCGCCCACTCCGTGGTGCTTGGTCCGTATTCTCCGACGAGTGCCATGCCCTCATTCTTCACCCGGATCCGCCACCCGGGGCCGCTCACGACGCCGTGACGGGGCCTGGGCCGATGCGTCCATGGGAGAATGAGCGGGATGTCTGAGACCACGCTCCCCACCGCCCTCGCCGAGATCCGTGACGAGTTCCTCGAGCTCGACGAGCCCGTCCGCCTGCAGCTGCTCCTCGAGTTCTCGAACGAGCTGCCGGACGTCCCCGCCCGATACGCGGGGCACCCCGAGCTCACCGAGCGCGTGGTCGAGTGCCAGTCCCCCGTGTACATCGTGGTCGACGTCGACGATGCAGGCCTGGTGCACATGCACGCCACGGCGCCGCGAGAGGCGCCCACCACCCGCGGGTTCGCGAGCATTCTCGTGCAGGGCATCAGCGGCCTCACCGTCGACGAGGTCCTCGGCATCCCCGACGACTTCCCCCGCACCATCGGGCTCACGCGCTCCGTCTCGCCCCTGCGCATCTCGGGCATGACCGGCATGCTGCTGCGGGCCAAGCGTCAGGTTCGCGAGAAGTCGGGCCGGTGACGAGGCTCTTCGAGCTCGTGCCGAGCACCCTCGACGCCGTCGAGGTGCCCTCGGAGGCCGCATCCGCGTTCATCGCCGCCCGCTACGCCCGCGACGACGCCGCCTACGTGCGCCTGAACATGATCACCAGCCTCAACGGCGCGGCGGCCGGCGGCGACGGCACCAGCGACACCCTCACGAGCGCGGTCGACCGCACCGTGCTGCGGGCGATCCGTGACGACGCCGATGTCGTCGTCGTGGGCGCGCAGACCGTGCGCGCCGAGGGCTACGTGCTGCCGCGCTCCGCCCTGCTCGCCGTCGTCACCCGCTCGGGCGAGCTCGGCGGCCACCGCTTCGAGCCCCGCCCCGGCGCCGCCACGCGCGTGCTGATCGTGTGCCCCGAGGGCTCGCCCGCGCACCGCGAGGGCGTCCGGCTCGCCGAGGGCATCGACGCAGAGCTCGTGCCTGTGGCGGCGCGCCCCGACGGGAGCCTCGACCCCGCAGCGATCATCGCCGCACTCGCCGCGCGGGGACACCGCCGCGTGGTGTGCGAGGGCGGGCCCGCGCTGACGGCGCAGTTCGTCGCGGCCGGCGTGATCGACGAGTACTGCCTCACGGTCGCGCCGACGATCGAGGTCGGCGAGCACGCGGTGTTCGCGGTCGCGCCCGGGGCGCGCCCCGACACGACCGTGGCAGGGATGCTCGTCGACGACGCCGGCTTCAGCTACCTCCGGGCGAGGGTTCGCCGAGCAGCTGCTGCTCCCCCAGCCACGTCGTGATCGCCTGCGACCAGCGCGCCTCGTCGTAGTTCCACAGCTTGGTGTGTCGCGCCTCGGTGAACACCTCGAGCGTCACCAGGTCGGGGCGCTCACTCGCGAGCCTGTGCGAGCCGCCGGACGGCACGAAGCCGTCGTCGTCGCTGTGCAGGATGAGGATCGGATGCCGCAGCTCGTCCGCGCGGGCCGAGGCATCCAGCTCTTCGAACGAGATCGGCGCGTCTGTGCCGGCGAACAGATCGGCGAAGTTGGACTGCAGGGCGCCGAGGGCCATTCCGGAGACCGGAGCGGGCAGGTGCAGGAGCTTGGCCTGGTACTCGAGCACGAGGCGCCAGTCCGTCACCGGGGACTCGAGCACGATTCCGGCGATCGCCGCGCTGTGCACCGAGTTCAGCGAGAGCTGCAGCACGAGCGCGCCGCCCATCGACCACCCCATGAGCAGGATCCGCCTGGCGCCGTGCCGGAGCGCGTGACCGACGGCCGCATCGACATCACGCCATTCGGTGGCTCCGAGGCCGTAGGTGCCGGCTCGGGAGCGGGGCGCCTCGCCGTCATTGCGATACGAGACCACCAGGACCGGCATCCCGAGCCGATGGAACAGCGAAACGGCCCGCAGCGTCTCGGCGCGCGTGGTACCGCGGCCATGCACCTGAATCACCCAGGTCTCGGCGGAGGGCGCCTGCGCGTCCGGCGCCGGGAACAGCCACGCGGGGCAGGGCCCGAGCGGCGAGCCGATCAGCTCATCGGTGAACGGGATGTGCAGCTGCTCAGGACGGTCGAAGTACCAGCCGCTGAAGGTGGCCGCCTGCTCGAGGCGGGCGGTCTCGTCGATCTCGGTGAGCAGCTTGCGCGTGACGGTTGTCTCGGTCTCCGCGAGCACGGTGCCGAGCTTCACGTAGGACTGCGTGCCGACGGTGGCGAGCCCGTAGCGGCCCGGCAGGCGGGTGTCGGGCGTGCGCGTGAGGGTGATCGTCTGGGCGGCGGTGTCGAGGTCGACGATGCGCGTGTCCTGCTCCCGCGCCGCGGGCGTGACCACCCGGCGCGCCATGCGCAGCGACACCGCGCCGGCCACCGCGGCGACGCCTGCGAGGCCCGCCGCGAGCACGATGACGGCGAGCCGGATCGAGCGGCCGAGAGTTGCCGCCGAGGGGCGAGGCGACCCGGCGTGCCTATGCTGTTTCATCGATCCCCCACTCTAGTCTGTGGTCGTGACAGGCACCCACGGACCAGGCAGCGGCTCCTCCGTGTTCGAGCGCGCGGCGGAGGCCGTGCGGAACACCCGGCTGCGCGACGACCTGCTTGTCCGTGAGATCGCCGCGCCGGGCGGCCTCGCCCGCGAGGCCATCGCGCTCGCGGCCGACATCCGCCCCGACGTGGACGGCGAAGACTCTGTCTATGGCAACGGAAGGTTCATCTTGCTCTACGACCCGTCGGTCCCCGAGGCCTGGGGCGGCCCGTTCCGCATCGTGTGCTTCGCACAGGCGCCGCTCGAAACCGAGATCGGCAGCGATCCCCTCCTCGCCGAGGTGGCCTGGTCGTGGCTGACCGATGCGCTGGGGTCCCGGCACGCCGAGTATCACTCGGCGTCGGGCACCGCGACAAAGAGCCTGTCGACGGGCTTCGGCGAGCTGGCGGCCGAGGGCAGCGGCGCGCAGATCGAGCTGCGCGCGTCGTGGACGCCTGGCCCCGGTGATCTCTCGAAGCACGTCGAGGCCTGGGCGGAGCTGCTCTGCATGCTCGGCGGCCTCCCGCCCGGCTCCGAGAATGTGGCCGTCTTCGGCGCGAGGCGAGGCCCGCGTGACTGAGTTCGAGGTCATCGACAATGTTGACGACGCACTGCGCGCCTCCGAGCACCTCGCGGCCGGCACCGGTCCGGTCGCGATCGACGTCGAGCGCGCCTCCGGGTTCCGCTATTCGCAGCGCGCCTACCTGATCCAGGTCTTCCGCCGCGACGGCGGGCTCTACCTGTTCGACCCCCCTGCGATCGGCGACTTCCGCGCCCTCCAGTCCGCGATCGGCGACGAGGAATGGGTGTTCCACGCGGCGAGTCAGGATCTTCCGTCGCTGCATGAGCTCGGGCTGCGCCCCCCGATGATCTTCGACACCGAGCTCGCCTCGCGCCTGCTCGGCAAGGAGCGCGTCGGCCTGGGCGCGGTGGTCGAGGACACGCTGGGCATCACGCTCGCGAAGGCGCATTCCGCCGCCGACTGGTCGACCCGCCCGCTCCCCGAATCGTGGCTCGAGTACGCGGCCCTCGACGTGGACCACCTCGTGAACGTGCGCGACATCCTCGCCGCCGAGCTCGAGGCGCAGGGCAAGACCGAGATCGCCTATCAGGAGTTCGAGGCCGTGCGCCTGCGCGAGCCCAAGCCGCCGCGCGAAGATCCGTGGCGCAAGCTGAGCGGGCTGCACACGGTGCGCGGGCGCAAGAACCTCGCCGTGGCGCGCGCACTGTGGCAGGCCCGCGAGGCGCTCGCGAAGACCGAGGACACCGCCCCCGGGCGCCTCCTCCCCGACCGCTCGATCATCGCCGCAGTGCGCGCCGAGCCAGAGAGCCGCCAGGCGCTCGGCGCCATGAAGGACTTCAACGGCCGTGCCAGCCGCACCCAGCTGCCCCGCTGGTGGGCCGCAATCAAGGACGGACGTGCGAGCACCGACCTGCCGCCCGAGCGCATCGCGAGCGACGCGCTCCCCCCGGTGCGCGCCTGGGCCGACCGCAACCCGGCCGCCGACGCGCGCCTGAAGCGCGCGAAGCCCGCCGTCGAGGCGGTCGCGACGCAGCTGTCGATGCCGAGCGAGAATCTCCTCACCCCGGAGCTGCTGCGCCGGACCGCGTGGGCACCGCCCGCGACGGCGGATGCCGCATCCATCGGCGACGCGCTCGCGGCGCTGGGAGCCCGCCCCTGGCAGATTGAGGCAACCGCACAGGTGATCGCGGATGCCTTTGTGGCGAGCCTCCAAGAACCGGGAGAGGCCGCCGAAGCGGCCTCGTAGGTTCACCCCAAGCGACACCCACCGGGCAGGGCCTCGGTCATAGGCTGGCGGCATCCCTACCTTTGGAGGCGACGTGGCCGAGATCTCGGACGTCTTTTTCGTTGACGGCATGCGCACGCCCTTCGGGCGCGCCGGCGAAAAGGGCATGTACTGGAACACCCGCGCGGATGACCTGGTCGTGAAGGCCATCATCGCCGTGCTTGAGCGCAATCCCGCGGTCCCGAAGGATCGCATCGACGAGGTCGCGGTCGCCGCCACGACCCAGCAGGGCGACCAGGGCCTCACCCTCGGACGCACCACGGCGATTCTCGCGGGCCTCCCGCAGAGCGTGCCCGGCTTCGCGATCGACCGCATGTGCGCGGGCGCGATGACGAGCGTCACCACCCTTGGCAGCGGCATCGGCTTCGGCGCGTACGACCTCGCCCTCGCCGGCGGCGTCGAGCATATGGGCCGACACCCCCTCGGCGCGGGCGCCGACCCGAACCCCCGGTTCCTCACCGAGAAGCTGGTCAGCCCGGACGCGCTCGACATGGGCGTGACGGCCGAGCGCCTGCACGACCGCTTCCCCTCGCTCACCAAGGAGCGCGCCGACCGCTTCGGCATGCGCAGCCAGCACCGGACCCAGGCCGCCTACGAGGCCGGCAAGCTGCAGCCCGACCTGGTGCCCGTCGCCGTCAAGGATGCGAGCGGGGCCTGGGGCATCGCGAACGACGACGAGGGCCGGCGCCCCGAGACCACGATGGAGGGACTCGCCACGCTGCGCACCCCGTTCCGCCCGCACGGGCGCGTCACGGCCGGCACCGCCTCGCCCCTCACGGACGGCGCCACCATGAGCCTCCTCGCCGGCGGCGCCGCGGCCAAGGAGTTCGGCCTCAAGCCGAAGATGCGCATGGTCTCGTTCGCCTTCGCGGGCGTCGAGCCGGAGGTGATGGGCCTCGGGCCCGTCCCGGCCACCGAGAAGGCGCTGCGCAAGGCCGGCCTGCGCATCGGCGACATCGGCCTGTTCGAGATCAACGAGGCGTTCGCGGTGCAGGTGCTCGCGTTCCTCGAGCACTTCGGGATCGCCGACGACGACCCGCGGGTCAACCAATGGGGCGGCGCGATCGCGATCGGCCACCCCCTCGCGGCATCCGGCGTGCGCCTGATGATCCAGCTCGCGGCCCAGTTCGCCGAGCGCCCCGACGTGCGCTACGGCCTGACGACGATGTGCGTCGGCCTCGGCCAGGGCGGCTCGGTCATCTGGGAGAACCCGCACTACGACGGAAAGAGGTAGGCACCGCCATGACGAACTACGACGCCATCGACTTCAGCCCCCTCGCCGCACTCGGCGGCGACGACGAGGTCGTCACCCATTCCCTCGTCCGCGACGTCACGCTGCCGAGCGGCAGGGTGCTCGCCCTCATCACCCTCGACAACGGCCGCGACCACACGCGCCCGAACACGTTCGGCCCCGGAACGCTCACCGAGCTCGACGGCGTGCTCGAGGCGCTGACCGCGCGCGCCGCCGCGGGCGAGATCCACGCCGTCGGCCTGACGGGCAAGCAGTACATCCTCGCCGCAGGCGCCGATCTCTCAGACGTCTCGCGCGTCCCCTCCCGCGCGGTGGCCAAGCTCGTCGCGCAGCAGGGGCACTTCGTCCTCGGCAAGCTCGGCGCGCTCGGCGTCCCGTCGTTCGCGTTCGTGAACGGCCTCGCCCTGGGCGGCGGCCTCGAGATCGCGCTGCACTCCACGTATCGAACTGTGGATGCCTCCGCCGCCGCGATCGCCCTCCCCGAGGTGTTCCTCGGCCTCATCCCCGGCTGGGGCGGCGCCTACCTGCTGCCGAACCTCATCGGCATCGAGAACGCGCTCGAGGTCATCGTCTCGAACCCGCTGCAGCAGAACCGCACGCTGCGGCCCGACAAGGCGTTCGAGCTCGGCATCATGGACGCGATCTTCCCCGCCTCGAACTACCTCGAGGACTCGCTGCGCTGGGCCGACGGCGTGCTCGGCGGCACCGTCAAGGTGACCCGCAAGAACGAGCCCGGCAAGATCGAGCGCCTCACCAAGTGGCCGATCGCGATCAAGATGGCGCGCGGCATGCTGGAGAGCCGCATCGGCACCGTGCCGCGATCGCCGTACGTGGCGCTCGAGCTGCTGGAGGCCGCGCGCGGCGGCACGCCGGCGCAGGGCTTCGCGCGCGAGGACGACGCCCTGGCCGAGCTCATCGTCGGCGACCAGTTCGCGGCATCCATGTACGCCTTCGATCTCGTGCAGAAGCGCGCGAAGCGCCCCGTCGGCGCGCCCGACAAGAAGCTGGCCAAGCGGGTGACCAAGGTCGGGATCATCGGCGCCGGCCTCATGGCCAGCCAGTTCGCGCTGCTGTTCCTGCGCCGCCTGCAGGTGCCGGTGATCCTCACCGACCTCGACCAGGCGCACATCGACAAGGGCCTCGCGTACATCCGCGACGAGATCGGCAAGCTCGAGCGCAAGGGCCGGCTCGATGCCGACACCGCGAACAGGCTCCGCGCCCTGGTGCACGGCACGACCGACAAGCGCGAGTTCGCCGACTGCGACTTCGTGATCGAGGCGGTGTTCGAGGAGGTCGGGGTCAAGCAGCAGGTGTTCGGCGAGATCGAGCCGATCATCGCCGAGGACGCGATCATGGCCACGAACACCTCGTCGCTCTCGGTCGAGGAGATCGGCTCGAAGCTCGCGCACCCCGAGCGCCTCGTGGGCTTCCACTTCTTCAATCCGGTGGCCGTGATGCCGCTCATCGAGATCGTGCGCACCTCGCGCAGCAGCGACGCGGCGCTGTCGACCGCGTTCGTCGTGGCCAAGAGTCTCGGCAAGAACGCCGTGCTGACGGCCGACGCGCCCGGCTTCGTCGTGAACCGGCTGCTCGCCAAGGTCATGGGCGAGGCCGCGCACGCGATCGACGTGGGCACGCCGCTGCTCGCCGTCGAGAAGGCGTACGCCCCGATCGGGCTGCCGATGACGCCGTTCCAGCTGATCGACCTGGTCGGCTGGAAGGTTGCCGCCCACGTGCAGGACACGATGGCGGCGAGCTTCCCGGAGCGGTTCTTCTCGTCGGAGAACTTCCATCGTCTCGCCGAGCTCGGCGGCGAGGTCGTGGAGAAGGACAAGGCGGGCCGCGTGACCGGCTGGAGCAAGCAGGCGCAGAAGGCGCTGAAGGTGGGCAAGAGCCCGCTGAGCGAGGCCGAGATCCTCCGCCGCGTGCAGGACGGCCTCGCGCAGGAGATCAGGATCATGCTCGACGAGGGCGTGGTGCCCGAGGTCGAAGACATCGACCTGTGCCTGATCCTCGGCGCGGGCTGGCCGTTCATCGACGGCGGCGCCTCGCCCTACCTCGACCGCGAGGGCGCCTCTGAGCGGGTGTTCGGCGGCGCGTTCCACACGCCGCGGATCGCCGGGATCGAGTCGCGCGGCTGAGTCGCGCTGCGCGCCGACCACACGAAGCGCGCGCCGTGCCGGTGGATGCCGGCGCGGCGCGCGCTTCGTCGTCGGGGCGGCCGACCTGCTCGGCCGGGCGGCCCTCGTCAGACCGCCGTCGGGCGCGCGATCGGAATGCGCGTGCCGCGGACCTGCCCGATGATGTCGTCGCTGATCTTCGCCGCGGTCAGCCCGGCGTCCTCGAGGATCTGCTCGCGGCTCGCGTGCTGGATGAAGTCGTCGGGCACGCCGAGCTCGTCGACGGCCGTGTCGACCCCGGCGTCGCGCAGCACCTGCCGCACGCTCGTGCCGATGCCGCCGACCCGGACGCCGTCCTCGAGGGTGATCACGAGGCGGTGCTCGGCCGCCAGCCGCACGACGCCCTGCTGCACGGGCACGGCCCAGCGCGGATCGACGACGGTCGCGCCGATGCCCGCCGCGCGCAGGCGCTCGGCGACGCCGAGCGCGAGGGCGGCCATCGGCCCGATCGCCACGAGCAGCACGTCCGGCGCCCCGCCGCGCGCGAGCAGCTCGACGCCGTCCTCCAGGCGCTCGATCGCGGGGATGTCGGCCCCGACCTCGCCCTTCGGGAAGCGCACGACGGTGGGCGCGTCCGACACAGCCACCGCCTCGTCGAGCAGCTCCACGAGACGAGCGGCATCCCGCGGCGCCGCGATGCGGATGTGCGGGACGATCTGCAGCATGGCGAGGTCCCAGATGCCGTGATGGCTCGGGCCGTCGGGGCCGGTGACGCCGGCGCGGTCGAGCACGAACGTGACGCCCGCGCCGTGCAGGCCGACGTCCATCAGCACCTGGTCGAACGCGCGGTTCATGAAGGTGGCGTACATGGCGACGACCGGGTGCAGCCCACCGAAGGCCATGCCCGCCGCGGCCGTGACCGCGTGCTGCTCGGCGATGCCGACGTCGTACACGCGATCCGGGAAGCGCTCGGCGAAGCGCGCGAGACCGGTCGGCCGCAGCATGGCCGCGGTGATGGCGATCACGTCCTCGCGGCGCTCGCCCACGCGGACGAGCTCCTCCGAGAACACGTCGGTCCACGCGAGCGCGGTGCTGTTCGACATCGCCGCACCCGTGTCGGGGTCGATCCGTCACACCGCGTGGAACTGGTCCTCCAGGTCGTCGAGCGCGGGCTGATAGCCGCGGCC
>Ga0116181_1001914_pt1 | contig 17413 bp, 16 predicted proteins | sample AD_UKC075_MetaG_FD_89752 | JGI IMG/M metagenome (GOLD analysis project Ga0116181, IMG submission 89752) | Active sludge microbial communities of municipal wastewater-treating anaerobic digesters from USA - AD_UKC075_MetaG | ecosystem: Engineered > Bioreactor > Anaerobic > Digestate | place: USA...
CAGTTTACTGTTAATGGATTGGTGGTAAAAGAGGGAGACATAATAACCATTGATGGGGCTACCGGAAATGTTATGCTCGGGGAAGTCCCCATGATAGAACCGACTTTATCTGATGAATTTGAGACCCTGTTACAGTGGGCTGATCAGATTAAGACCGTAATGGTCCGGGCTAATGCTGATACACCCGAAGATGCAGCCCGGGCGAGGGAATTCGGTGCACAGGGGATTGGACTGTGCCGGACTGAACATATGTTTATGGCTCAGGAAAGGCTGCCCTATGTTCAGGAAATGATTCTGGCGGAAAGCTTGGAGGAAAGGCAAAAACCTTTGGCTAAACTTTTGGAGTTCCAGCGTCAGGATTTCTATGGCATACTCAAGGCCATGGCCCCTCTGCCGGTGACTATTCGCTTGCTGGATCCGCCATTGCATGAGTTTCTACCTAATCGGGAGTCATTAATGGTAGAAATTGTAGAGCTAAAGCATCAGCAGGCCGATAGTAACACTATTTTGAATAAGGAAGACTTATTAAAGAAAATAAACAGTCTTTCCGAAGCCAATCCCATGTTAGGACATCGCGGCTGCCGGTTAGGCCTAACTTACCCCGAGATTTATCGTATGCAGACCAGAGCCATTTTCGAGGCTATGGTCCAGCTGAAACGGGAGAACATACAAACCTATGCAGAAATAGAGATACCACTGGTTATGGATATTAGCGAACTGGCCTTACTGAAGGCTGAGATCGACCAAGTTTACGAGGAGATCAAAGCTGAAACCGGTGAAGAATTAGAATTTGCTGTCGGCACTATGATAGAACTGCCCCGGGCATGTGTAACTGCTGATAAAATTGCTGCCGAAGCGGAGTTCTTCTCCTTTGGCACCAATGACTTAACCCAGACTACACTGGGATTCAGCCGTGACGATGCTGAAGGCAAATTCATCCCTGTATATCTGGAGAAAAAGATTATCCGTGACAATCCCTTTGCGGTATTGGATCGGGAAGGAGTGGGGTCTTTAATGAAGATAGCCGTAGAAAAAGCCCGCTCGGTAAAACCTGATCTGCTGATGGGTATCTGTGGTGAGCACGGCGGCGAACCCAGTTCTATAGAATTCTGCCATATGCTAGGTCTCAACTATGTAAGTTGTTCACCCTACCGGATTCCGGTAGCCAGACTGGCAGCCGCCCAGGCCGCTATTAATCACAAAAAATAACTTTAAGTGAAAGCTAACTGGGGAAGCAGGGAGATGTTCTTTTTGCTTCCCCTTTACTTTCCCTGTATACCCGAGTATTTTTCAGGCTGGAATAAAAAACTCTACAAGGACGGTGTATTATGACCAAACATCAGATCTATACCATGAGTGTCGCAAGAGTCTATCCTCTTTATGTTGCCAAGGCCGAGAAAAAAGGTCGTACTAAAGAAGAAGTCGATGAAATCATCCGTTGGCTGACTGGATACAGCCAGGAAGAGTTGGAAGTCCACCTGGAAAAGCAGACCGACCTTGAGACATTCTTTGCGGAAGCTCCCCAAATGAATCCCGCCCGGGTCCAGATCAAAGGCGTGGTCTGCGGCGTGCGGGTAGAAGAGATTGAAGAACCTATTATGCGGGAAATCCGTTATCTGGATAAGTTGATCGATGAGCTGGCCAAGGGCAAAGCAATGGATAAGATTTTGCGGAAACAATAGTGGGAACGGGGATGAAACAGGGAGACGTTCTTTTAGTTTCCCCAAAGAAGCTACTCATCAGAGGGAGCAGGGGAAGCGAAAAGAACGTCCCCCTGCTTCAACGCAGGAAGGGAGGGATTTTGGTTTATGAAAGTCACAGAGGTGTTTTTAGGAAAGAGGGTATGGATAGGGCTGCTAATCTTGTCGCTGCTTGCATTTATGTTTGTAGCGATGATTACCGGAAGTGTGCTGCCCCAACAACAAGTGCGCCCTGGCGATCCGCCTGACGCTTTTATGTCCCATATTAATAATCGCGTTCCTTTCCTGATGTAGCAATACCAGATCCCGGGCTGCAGCATCGCTCTGATATACAATAATGAAATAGCTTGGCTTCAAGCACATGGATATGCTGACCTGGAAAGCGGCAGAGTCTTGACTTCGGATACCCCAATGCGAGTTCAGTCCATATCAAAATCAGTAACCGCATGGGGGGTTATGCAGTTGGTGGAGCAAGGTATGATTGATTTGGATGCCCCCGTATCACAATACCTGAAAAGCTGGAGCCCTCCAGAGAGTGATTATGCGTTGGAAGCAATCACGGTTCGTCATCTCTTAAGCCATACCGCAGGCTTGCCCCTGGGGGATGTGTTTACCATATATTCTCCTGGAGAGGAAATGCCTTCGCTAAAAGAAAAGCTTACGCAGGAAGTTGTACCGGTGAAGGAACCCGGTATTGCATTCTCTTATTCCAACACCGGCTACAATCTGCTGGAGCTTCTCATTGAGGAGGTTAGCGGACAAGATTTTTCGGAATATATGCAAACGGAGGTTTTGCTGCCCCTGGGTATGAAAGGGGCCTCATTTAACTGGAATAGCACTATGATGCCTGCTCCCCCTACGGGATACGATCTGAATGGTAAACCAGTGCCCGTATATGTCTATCCCGAAAAGGCCTCCGGTGGCTTGTTTGCTACGGCTGAAGATATGGCTATGTTTGCATTGGCAGGCATGGGCGACAATCCCGTTCTGAGTCCCGAGAGTATAGAACTTCTGTATACACCGGCAAGTGGTAAAATCGGCATTTACGAGCTAGTATTTGATGCATACGGTTTGGGGCACTATATAGAGAAACTGCCTAACGGTATGCTGGCCATTTCTCACGGAGGTCAAGGCAGCGGCATTATGACTCATTTCCACGCAGTGCCGGAGACTGGCGATGGCATTGTCATTCTGACCAACAGCCAAAGAAGTTGGCCCTTCATTTCTTATGTGCTCAGTGATTGGGCCCAGTGGAGAGGTTTTCCATCTGTGGGAATGGGAAAAATCATGTGGGGTCGCTACGCTCTCAGTGCAATGATCGGCATACTAATGGCTCTGGGATTCATGCTTCTTCTGCGTATACTTACAGCATTCCGTAGAAGAGAGTTAAAGCAAGAAAGGTTTGAGTTAAACGGGGTACAACGGATTCAAGCTTTGGTAGCACTTACGATAATTGGCTTTCTGCTGTGGTGCGCTATGCAAAAGTATCTGTTTTTGACATCGATATTTCCAATACTATCCCGCTGGCTGGGTGCGGCATTGCTTATGTTTGCTGTCCTGCTGTTGTTACATGCCCTGGTGCCTAGCACCAAGGTATCGGCAGGAACTATGAGCAATCTGAACAAGTAACTACAACCTCGCGTTTTCTAAGGCCAATTGGTAATTTTGGGTTTAACACAAGGGCATATTATGATTCTATCAAACCCAAAGTATCTTGACGCGATCCGTTTGAGTCAAGTCCCTTGACTAAACCAGTGTTTCTGATATAAAATAGTCATTGCGTCGGGGTGTAGCTCAGTTTGGTATGAGCGCTACGTTGGGGACGTAGAGGCCGCTGGTTCAAATCCAGTCACTCCGACCATTTATTTTAATAAGTGAAACCACTTCTTTGTCTTAGTGAGAAGTGGTTTTTTGTTTTGTCACTAGGTTAGTAATTGGTGCAACAATATCGTCCTTAGGCAATTGTGAAATGGCCTGCAAAATAATCAAGGGATTATTGACTTGTTTATGGCCACAGCAGGTTAGAGCATTATTTCAGCAGTCACCGGCAGGTGATCCGATGCATCAGATGGGATAATATATGACTGTTGTACCTGTATCAGCGAGTTTACAAATATATAGTCAATGCGTTTTGCCGGGTGGTAAGATGGAAAAGTGCTTAAGATTACTCCCGAATTGAAATCAAAACAATCAGTTAGGTGTTTAGTGATAAGCAGTATTTCCTTTTGGTCACTGGTAGCGTTAAAGTCACCAGCTAGTATCACCGGACCGGAAAAGTCCAGTATTGCTGGCAGAATACTCTGCTCAATATGCTGCACTCTCCGGTGGTGGTTCAATCCTAAATGAGTGGCAAAAAAGCCCAGAGTATAACCATTTGCATTAAGATTCACCTGCAGCAGGCAGCGGTTTTCTTCAGGATCGGGAAGGGGAATGGTATTATAGGCTAAAATGGGTAAGCGGCTTAACACTGCATTGCCATAATAGCCTCTCTCTAAACGCAAAGCCGCACCGAACACATAGCCCATGTTAAGTCTCCTGGCTAGCTCAGCGGCTTGCTTTTGCCGGCCACTGCGAGGGAGATTCATATCCACTTCCTGGAGGGCAATTACATCAGCATCCAAATCGGACAGCACGGCAACAATTCTATCCATACTGGGATAATCCCGGTAATCGGTGCCATGACGGATATTATAGCTGACTATGCGTATAGGCTGGGGCAATAGAAACACCTCAATAATGGTGTGAAAAACAATTATTTGAGTGCATCAGGCTTGAACATCCTCCTGAGCCAGCAAACGTTTTATTTCTTCGGGTTCAGGCAATTGATTTGGGTTAATGTTCAAATAAGCTATGCCAGCTGCCTGCATGGCTTGACGCATAAATCTTTCCCCGCGATACTTGCGTTTGCCGTCAGCAGACGGAGGTTCGACTTGTATTACAAGAGCTGGAGTCAGGTCAGGGACATGGCAGACTAGTAGATCCACGCTTCTTTCCTTGATTCGCTCTACATGTTCCTGGCGGTTAGGAGCATCAGGTGCTAATTGAATTATATCTGCCAGGCGCACTTTGGGATAAACTGCAAAAGGCAGACTGCTAATTATGTTACCAATAGCATTATATACTACCATTTCGCGGGCATTCAGTAACTGGTCTCTCTTGCGATAAGGCAAGTTATTAATATCAACCCAATTCTCACTTAAATCAATAATTTGCCCGCCTTTAGGTTTAGATTGTTTAGTAACCTTAATCTGTTCCCGGATAATATCGAAAGTCAATTTCGCAGCAACGATAAGAATAATGGCTCCTACCAGTTGAAGCATTTGCACCCTCCTCACTGGTTAACTAACCTTTCATATCCATGATAAACTAAGGAGGTAGTCTTTTCAAAGCATGATTCCAGATTCGTGGAAAACTAGCCCATGGATAGATTCTTTTCTATTCTACGGGTTTTAGGTAGAATATTAAGGTACACTAACGCCATGACCAAAAGGAGGTCAGATAATGTTATACCAAAGCAGCCGGGGGAAAGCCAGCCCGGTTAGTGCTGCTCAGGCCATTACTATGGGGATCGCCGCAGACGGCGGTTTGTTTGTGCCGGAAAAAGTGCCTCTAATTGACAAAGGCGACTGGCAAAAGCTGATGGATGGCAACTATCAACAGAGAACTGTGCTAATACTGAAACCATTTTTGCCGGAGTTTTCCCTGGCCGAATTAGAGGAATGCTCAGCTAAGGCTTACCATATGGAGCGTTTTGATGATCCGCAGATTGCCCCCTTAGTTAATATTGGGGACAATACTTATATCCAGGAGTTATGGCATGGTCCTACCTGTGCTTTCAAGGATATGGCCCTGCAAATGCTACCTCAATTGCTCACCCGCAGCATGGTTAAAATCGAAGAGTCTGACGATATAGTTATACTGGTGGCAACTTCCGGTGATACTGGTAAAGCTGCTCTGGAGGGTTTTAAAGATGTTGACCGCACTCGCATCGTTGTCTTTTATCCGGACGAAGGAGTGAGTGAGGTGCAAAAAAGGCAGATGATCACCCAGGAAGGTAGCAACGTTTTTGTGGCAGCCGTAGCCGGTAATTTTGATGATGCCCAAAATGGGGTCAAGCGCATTTTTGGCAACCCTTCCTTTAACCATCATCTGGCTGAACACGGTTTGAAATTATCATCGGCCAACTCCATAAACTGGGGCCGTCTGGTTCCCCAGATAGTATACTATGTATCCGCCTATGTAGATCTGTTGGCTCAGGGAGTAGTGGAAGCTGGACAACCAGTGAACTTTGTGGTGCCTACCGGCAACTTTGGCAACATACTGGCTGCCTATTATGCTGGTCTGATGGGCGTGCCCATAAATCGGCTCATATGTGCTTCCAATGCCAATAATGTACTGACAGACTTCATCCGCACCGGGATCTATGACCGCAACCGCCATCTAGAAAAGACCCTGTCTCCTTCCATGGATATATTAATATCCTCTAACTTAGAACGTCTCTTATTTGAGATAACTGAGCATGATGCGGCTAAAGTTTCGGAATGGATGGAACAATTGCAAACCCACGGCCGCTATGAAATAGACCCAGCTACCCGGGAAAAGGTGCAAAGCATTTTTTGGGCCGACTACTGCAGCGATTTACAGACCCTGACAACTATTCGCGCTGTCTGGGAAGATAAGCGTTATCTTTTGGACACCCATACTGCGGTAGCGTTTTATGTTTACCAGTCTTACCGAAAAGCGGTAGCGGATGATACTCCTACCGTGATAATCTCTACTGCCAGTCCGTATAAGTTTGGCAGCAGTGTGGCCCGGGCTTTGTTCAGTCAGGAATTAATTCAGGGCAAGGATGAATTCTCCCTGCTCAGAATGCTTTCCACTGCAACTGGTATTCCTATTCCCCGGGGTATTGAAGGTCTGGAAAGCCGGGAGGTAAAACACAAAACTCGTACGGCGGTAAATGCCATGGAGCAGACCGTACTGAATTTCCTTCAGATATAATAAGAGGACCGGCTTTTAAGTCCGGTCCTTAAATCTTTTCAGTAGCGCTATCCTTGAATAAAATACTTCATCAACAGGTGTCCTTCGGCAATGAATAAGCCACGGGCTGCGGACAATTCGTCATATGCTTTAGGCCCCGTTGGGCAGGGACGGTTACTGTCATACAGCATATAGGGAACCGGTTCAGCACTGTGGGTACGGATTCTTAGAGGGGTAGGGTGATCGGGCATGACTAATACCCGAATATGGTCGAATTTGTTTAGCTCCTCCATAAGTGGGCCCAGTACTTCCCGATCAATTTGTTCAATGCTCCAGATTTTGGTGGCTAGATTGCCTTGATGGCCCGCCTCATCAGGGGATTCAATGTGCAGGTAGACGAAATCATCCCCCTGGTGCAGGCAATTTAGAGCCGCTTTTATTTTGCCGGCAAAATTGGTCATTACTGCTCCGGTAGCTCCTTCTACCGTTACCGGTTTTAACCCTCCGCAGATTCCCAGTCCTTTGACCAGGTCAACCGCGGCAACTACTGAGCCCGATATGCCATACAATTCTTGAAAGGTCGGCATAGATGGACGTACACCTTCCCCCCAGAGCCAAATGGAGTTGGCAGCAGGACGTCCTGTTTTTCGGCGCTTCTGATTTACAGGATGATTATCCAATATGGCTTGGCTTTTTATCATGAGTTCAAGTAGAATCCCTCCATCAGCACCAGCTGGCAAATACTTATTTATAGGCTGACCACTGATATCATGGGGAGGAGTTAGTTGTAAATCACGACCCCTTCCATTCTTCCAGACTAAAAGATTTCGATAGCTGATACCCGCATAAAAGGAGAAGGGGGCTTCCCCTAATTGCTCAGATACCGTTTTCATCAGTTCATGGGATTCTGCACTGCTTATTTCACCGGAGCTGTAGTCTAGCATAGTTTTGTCCCCATAGTTTGTTTCTTCTGAGAGGGTGACCAGATTGCAGCGAAGAGCTAGATCGCTATCTTGCAATTCTACTCCCATACTTATGGCTTCGAGAGGGGAGCGCCCGGTATAATATTCCGCCGGATTGTAGCCTAAAACACTCAGGTTAGCCACATCACTGCCAGGTGGAAAGTTGTCAGAAATAGTTTTAACCTGTCCAATAAAAGCAGTCTGAGCCAAGCGATCCATGTTGGGGGTATGGGCAGCCTGCAGAGGGGTCAAACCCTTAAGTTCGGTCTGGGGTTCATCAGCCATACCATCAGCTAAAATCACCAGGTATTTCATCTACAAAATCCACTCCCATATCGTGCATTACTTTACCAGTATAACATCAGTTATTGGCAGTTGCGGAGGAATTTTCTTTGTCTTCAGCCGGGTGATTAAAGAATAGAATAACGAACCATCAACTTTTATTAAATGAGATAGCTTATAACTGCCTGAGGAAAAAGTCGGACAATTTCTTGCTTGAAAAAGGCTTTCATTTCCTCCAGCTTTTCTTTGGTATATACATACTTGCCATAGCCAAATTGACCGTACTTATATCTACGGTCATTGTTTTCATCCATGGGCAAATCAGTCTGCGGAAAAACGGCCAGGATGTTACTGCGTGCCCGGCTGGTGAAACGGTGAGAGATAATTTCAAAAGTAAAATCCATTCCTGGGTGGTATCCAATGTGCTCAGCCAGATCATACAAAACTGCTTTATAATCCTCCTGCCAGCCGTCAGTTAGTAATACTGGCGCAATAATTACACCGCTGGGGTAGCCAGACTCGATAATTCGGCCTAAAGCCTGCAAACGCTGGTGAAGGACGGGAGTGCGGTGTTCATAGGTACGAATTACTTTATCAGAGTTAATACTGTAGCGGATCCGAGTATGGTTCCGGTGATTAAGATCTAAAAGCGAGTCCACATAGGTAAATTTGGTTGCCAACCGCAAACGCCCGTAATCCTGTTCAGAAAAAAACTCGATAGCTTTAGCCAGTGATCCGGAGTAAGGTTCTACGGCTACCGGATCGGATGTGGCCGCAGCTTCGAAAAGAGTGATTTCCGGTTGGCGCTGCTTTATTAGAAGAGCGGCTTGCTGGAGAATTTCTTCCACATTAACATAAATGCGGGTATATGGTTTTTTACCTAACTGAGTATTGAGATAACAGTACTCACAGATTCCTTCACACCCGGTTACCAGAGGTAATTGATAGTGAGCTGAAGGCTTACAGGACGCAAAATCTAAAGTTTTGCGCACTCCCACTACTAAAGTACTTTTACCTTGAAAAAATGCCTCCCGGGGCGTTTTGCCGGGGATACCCGTCACTCGATTGTGAGACCGTAAGAACCGTATCTCATAGTTATCACTTTTCAAACGATTATAGATTTGTGCACCAATGGGATAGTCTAGTGCTTCTTTCTCGAAAAACACTCTCTTTAATTGACCGGCAACTACCATACACCTACCTCCTAATCATCACCTCGTACAAGCCACGATGACACCTGCTTATAACCCTAGTATTACCTGGATGACGATAATAAATTTTTATTTGCAAGGTTGACAAAAAAGCGGAGTATGCATATCATGTAAATATACCCATAGGGGGTATCGGTATAACGCAAAGGAGGCAAAGAAATGGCTATAACCCGGAGAACATTTCTGAAAAGGGCTGCCTTGTCCGGTGTTACAGCTGCAACGTTGCTAAGTGGTGCAAATAAGGTTGCAGCCCAAGCAGTTTATCAACAGGAATACGCCACTACCATAGATCTTACTAAGTGCGATGGCTGTCCTCATCTGGATACCCCAGGATGTGTGGCGGCTTGCCGTACTAAAAACCAGCCCAGATTCCCTCAACCGGAAAAACCGATTGGAGATTATTGGCCTCAGACAATACATGAGGACTGGTCAGATAAACAGCATATTACCAATCGGCTCACACCTTATAACTGGACCTATGTACAACATTTGGAGGTGGAACATCAAGGCTTGTTAATGGAGGTTCATGTTCCACGGCGCTGTATGCACTGCGATAATCCTCCCTGTTCAGGACTGTGCCCGTTTGGGGTTAATAATAAAACTCCTGAAGGAGCAGTAGTTATTGATACAGATATTTGTTTCGGAGGTGCTAAATGCCGGGACGTATGCCCTTGGGAAATTCCTCAGCGTCAGGCAGGAGTAGGCTTATATAAAGAAGTTGCTCCCAAGTATGCTGGAGGAGGAGTAATGTACAAGTGCGATATGTGTATTGATCTTATTCAGGAGGGGAAAGAACCGGCTTGTGTTTCAGCCTGCCCTAATCAGGCAATAACCTTTGGCCCCAAAGATGAAATGCGTACTTATGCACGCAGCTGGGCAGCAGACAATCAGGGGTATATATATGGCGATCAGGAAAACGGTGGTACATCTTCATTTTATCTGTCCAAAATACCTTTTGAATCTATAAACCAGGCTATAAAGGAACGGGAAGTCGATGGTAAACCCGGCAGGCCTACTATGGAAGTTGGGGTTAAAAACCCGTTAGATGAACCTGAAAACTTCGCCAAAGCTTTTGTAATGGCTCCGGTGGCCGGTTTACTGGCAGCTGGTCTAAGCGTATATAAGACCATGCAGGGGGAGGAAAAACATGAAGATACTGAGGCATAATCTGGTAATCCGTTTCGTTCACTGGATCACAGCTTTATCAATTTTCATCCTGATTTTCACTGGACTAGGGCAGATGCCGGTCTATAGGCGCTATAATGTGGATCAAATTCCCGGCCTGGGCTGGTCCAGCGACTTTTTGATAACATTAAATATCCATTATATAGCGGCTGCAGTGCTGATTTTTATAAGCATTTACTATCTAACTTATCTCATTGGTACCCGTCGTTTTGATATACTGCCGCAGCGGGGAGATGTCAAAGAGTCTATTAAAATATTTGCTTCCATGGTAGGTTTAGCTGAAGAACCACAGAACAGCAAATACCTAGCTGAGCAGAGACTGGCTTTCATGGTAACGGCTGTTTCGGTTTTAATACTGATTCTCACCGGACTTATAAAAGTGTATAAAAATTTGCCCGGTGTAGATGCTTCCGTGAGTTTAATATTCTGGAGCGCTATGATTCATAACTTATTTACCTTTATTTTGATTTTTTCCATAATCGTACACTTATTGGCCTTTCTTATAAAAGACAATCGGCCACTGGTGCCTAGTATGTTTACTGGAAAGATAGATCTGGCTTATGTACAAAGAAGGCACCAGCTTTGGTTGGATGAACCGAATAATAATAAAACTATGGGCAAAGAGGCAGACCCAAGTAAAGAGGAAAATTTGAGCAGGACTGCCGAGTCGGCAGGATATGGACCCCTCGACCGTAAAAATATCAGTCAAAGTGAAATAATCCTTGCCGATGATGTACGCAAAAATATTTACACCCTGATACCGCCATGTACAAAGCCAAAGAAAAGGGCAAAAATCAATACCTGATGTGCTCCAAGGACATGAAGGATCAGGTTATAGAAAAAATGCAACTGACGAATTCTCTATACAGAGCCCTGGAAAGAGAACAACTTATGCTCTATTACCAACCCCAAGTCAGCATGGAAAGCAATACTATAGTGGGAGTTGAAGGACTGCTTAGGTGGTATATACCAGACAAGGGGATGATAAGCCCAGCTGTTTTTATTCCGTTAGCAGAACAGACAGGAATGATCAATCCCATCGGTGAATGGGTATTAGAGAATGCGTGCAGGCAATGTAAGACATGGAAGGATAAAGGAATCCACGCACTGCGCATGGCTGCAAGCTGAAGGAAATCGGGGTATCTATTGCAATCGATGATTTCGGAACAGAGTACTCATCACTGAGCCGACTGAAGGTATTGCCGATTGACCGCATTAAGATGGATATGCAATTTGTTCATGGAATAGAAAGAAACGAAAAGGATCAGGCAATCGCCAATATTATAATCAGTCTGGCCAAAAACATGAACCTAAAGGTTATCGCAGAGGGTGTTGAAACAGGGCATCAACGTGATTTCCTAAGCGAGCGGAGGTGTGATGAGATACAGGGGTATTATTTCTACAAGCTGATGCCGGCCGAAGAAATTGACAAGATTCTGATCAATGCCTAATTGCAGCGTAAAAGGAACCGATACCTTGACGTTTAAATCAAAAGATATCGGTTCGTCAATCGAAAACATAGATATCCCGAATAAGAAAAACATTTTTTATCACGGCCTGCCATTATGTGCCCTGTTAATTATAAGAGCTTACACCAGACATTCATATCTTCAAAACCACCGGCAATATTGCAGTTGTTGATTAATGTACCTGAATAATTATAATCAGCCCGTTGGAATACTGTGTTCATGCCGTGGGAGGTGCTGCGAGCAATGGTATAAACACTGTGATAGTTCTGGTTTTTTAGAATAAGTTCTAATTCCTGCAGTATTACCGAAGCCAATCCCTTGCCTCTTTCTTCCGGTAAGGTGGCAAAGTCAGTCATTTCCGCATTTTTGTAATGAGGATTAGTCTCAGCTGAAGCTACTGCTGCTAAACGATTTTTGTCGCTATAAACCAGTCCGTAAATAACATGGTTCAGGCTGGATCGCAAATAATTATCATCAAATACCGGGTATGGATAGGTGGTAAACACCTGTTTAAACAGGGATGATACTGCAGTCAAGTCAGAGGGCTGCGCAATTTTGAAATAGTATCCTCTTGGCAAGGAAGAACAGTCAGCAGTGGGTATTGCTGCAACCTCCTGCAATATCTTCTTATTAATCGGAATACTGCGGGATATGTCTCTGTTTTGGAAAAACTTGCTGCATACCACGGCATCATCATTAATAAAGTATTGACCTATCCAAGCCTCGGCAGTAAATCCCTGATCCAGAAACAGGTCAATCTCCCGGCGGGGTATTTTTCCCCAGATTTTGCTCAGATTATATTCAACAGCCATAATGTCCAGCAAGTGAGATAAATCGTCAATACCGCGACTGGATAACAAATCATATGATAGGATGCTCAGGCGCTGATTGTATAAGGACACATCGATAGTGGCCTGGACCGTATCCAAGTGTAAGTTTTTAGTAAATCCCCAATCTTCATAAGGGAATTTGTTAGTTACCGCAGATGAATAGCTCAATTTATATTTACTCCCTTCTGCTGTGACGAGAGTTACCTTCAGGAATAAGACTAATTATGTCATTATCGTCGCTGTACAGCTTTTCCAGACCAACCGAATCGCGGGAGCCGTCATTATCACATATGCTGCAATTGGGCGGACAGCTGGAGGACTGGTTTTCCGGTTCGGTATAAACACAGATAACGCCTTCGTAATTGCGCAGTACAGTTTTGCGATGGGAATGAGATAAAAAGTAATTGGGCATAAGGGGGATTTTCCCTCCGCCTCCAGGTGCATCAACTACGAAGGTAGGGACTGCTAAACCGGAAGTATGACCAATAAGCATTTCCAGGATCTCAATACCTTTGGAAATGGGGGTGCGAAAATGTTCGATACCGCGAGAAAGATCACATTGATATAAATAATAGGGACGTACCCTGTTTTTGACCAACTTATGAACCAAGTCCCGCATTATATGAGGGCAATCGTTTATTCCTCTTAAGAGTACCGATTGGTTGCCCAGCGGGATGCCGGCATCTGCCAATAAAGCTAGAGCAGTTTGGGACTCACGGGTAAACTCTTGCGGATGATTGAAATGGGTGTTGATCCAGATAGGCTGGTATTTCTTTAGCATGGAGACTAGTTTCCGGTTAATACGCATTGGTAATACTACTGGCGTACGGGTACCTATACGGATGATTTCAACATGAGGGATACTGCGAATCTTGGATATTATTTTCTCCAGTTTGTCGGTGCTCAGCATAAAGGGGTCTCCTCCCGATATCAAAACATCTCTTATGGAGGGGGTTTCCCTTATGTAGTCTATACCTTTCATAATATTGGAAAAGGAGACACCTGAGCTTTCCTCACCGACCTTGCGCTTCCTGGTACAGTGACGGCAGTACATAGAGCATTCATTGGTAACCAGCAGCAAAACACGATCAGGGTAACGGTGAGTCAAACCAGGAACGGGAGAGTCCGCTTCTTCAGATAGAGGATCTTCCAGATCATATTCGCTGGAATTCAACTCTTCAACGCTGGGAATAGCTTGCATGCGAATGGGGCATTGAAGATAATCTTTTTTCATCATGGATGCATAATAAGGGGTGATTGCCATAGGAAAAAGATCAATGGCTTTTTGAATATTTGCTTCATTTTTAGGGTCAATGGTAATGTAATTTCTAAGGTCTTCAACACTGGTAATACGGTTTTCTACCTGCCAGTGCCAATCATTCCATTCAGTCTTAAAGGATAAACTATTAATATAAACACCTCCTGTAATAATAAAAACCCATAAACATAAATAAATGGGAAAAACTGGGGCACAAAGGTTGCAATAAAAATTCCTGTGCTTCACAGGTATTTCAGCACCCATCACTTTTCACATTTATAATTATAATAAAAATGTTTATTAAAACTCAAATTCTCTATACCTTGATATATCGGTAACCTTAATGAAATTCTATACAAGTCAAAAACTGACCGTACTAATAATTAATAATACTTCCATATACTCAATATAATTACTGATTTTGTATACTGTACTTTATAGCAATTGATGCGATTGGAGACAATAACGGTAGTGAAAAAGGAGGAGATACCATGGAAAAAATATTTGACTTGGTTATCCTGGGATGTGGCCCAGCCGGCCTATCCGCCGCCATAAATGCAGTTATCCGCAACAAGAAAGTTCTAGTCATGGGTACTGAAGTTTGCAGTCCGCCTCTGCACAAGGCCCAAGTGATAAACAATTATTTAGGAATGCCCAGCATAAAAGGGGAAGTACTGTTAGATAACTTTATGCAGCATGCGGAAAGCATGGGGGTGGAAATTATTTCCCAAAAGGCGGATACTATATCGGAAATGGATGGTATTTACCATATTTTTTTCGGCGATGAAGTAATAACTTCCAAAACGCTCGTGATAGCTACCGGGGTCCCTTATAAGTCAACTCTGCCCCGAGAAGATTATTACCTGGGTAAAGGGCTGGGTTACTGTGCTACCTGTGATGGCCCCATTTACAAAGGCCAAGACGTTATATTAATTGGCCATAGCAGTGAAGCGGAACCTGAAGTTGATTTTATGGCCGAGATTTGTAACCGGGTGTATTATTTGCCGCTGTATAAGCAGGTTGGCAGCTTGGATTCGAGAGTAAAGATACTAGACAGTAAACCTGAATCCATAATAGGAACAGATTTTGTAGAAGGACTGAAATTAAAAGATGGACGTGAAATACCAACCCAAGCCGTTTTTGTTCTGGGTGGAGAAACTGCACCAGACCGGCTTATACCGGGTTTGGAAATTGAAGATAAGCACATTAAAGTAAATCGACAGCAGGAAACCAACCTGCCGGGGGTGTACGCTGCGGGTGATTGTACCGGCCCTCCCTATCAGGTAGCTAAATCAGTAGGAGAAGGTCAGGTAGCTGGCCTAAATGCAGCCAAGTACGCCTCGCGTAAGTAGGAGATCTATTCCTCCTTGTTCTCCGTTTCAGGAGCACGTTTGCCAATAATCCCAAATTCATAAAAGAAATTGTCGATGGTACCGAATAGAGTATTGGCAAAACTGCCCTTGCTTTTACCTTTAGCACTGCTCATGGCTTCAGACTCCGGCTTAGGTTTGCCCAGTTTTGTTCCAATAGGCATAGCTGTCACTCCCTTTTGGAAATAGTGTTCCTATAAGAGTTGGCTTTTATGACAGCTAGAGTTAAACAAGACATGAAAAACTGACAGTAAGCAAGCAACCATAATTTTTCTGCCGGGGATTTGCGTTGTGGGCTGTTGACGAACCTTGGTGGGGATGCTATAATAAACTTCGTTGCGGAGCCGTGGTGTAGCGGTTAACATGTCGGCCTGTCACGCCGAAGATCGTGGGTTCAAATCCCATCGGCTTCGCCATATTTGCCTCGGTAGCTCAGTCGGTAGAGCAGCGGACTGAAAATCCGCGTGTCGGTGGTTCGATTCCGCCTCGAGGCACCATGAGTGAGCGGAAGTGGCTCAGTGGTAGAGCATCGCCTTGCCAAGGCGAGGGTCGCGAGTTCGAATCTCGTCTTCCGCTCCATTAAGTTTAAGACAGCGTTGCCCATACAGGTAACGCTTTTTATTTGCCGAAATCCCTTGATAGGCGCTTGCGGAAACAGGGTAAAACTGATATACTAATTTTTGCGCACAGAGCATTAAATTAAAATTGGGCGGATGGCGAAGTGGCTAACGCTGTGGTCTGCAAAACCACCATCCACCGGTTCGAATCCGGTTCCGCCCTCCATATCATGCCCGGGTGGCGGAATAGGCAGACGCAAGGGACTTAAAATCCCTCGGTGTTACAACACCGTGCCGGTTCGACCCCGGCCTCGGGCACCATCTAGACTAGAAAAATCGGTATTTAGCCGATTTTTTGTTTTGCAAACATATGTAAACTAATGTTCTGAAATGCTCATTTCTGTAACCAAATTCGCGGGAAATTTGCGGTAAGATTTTGGACACTTATCCATTAAAGAATGCCAGTGTTCAACCAGAACATTTTGTCCTCCTGGGATACAATGTCCGCAATATGGTTCCCAAAGAAGGTATTTATCATTATTTGCTGTATTATTAGATTATTTACAGTTATTTGTAAATAGGGTGTATGCTAAACTGAAGGAGGAAAATTGATGATTGGTGCGATTATCGGTGATATCGTGGGTTCCCGCTTTGAATTCAATAACCATAAAGCTAAGGACTTTGAGCTATTTACTGATGATTGCTTTGTAACCGATGACAGCATAATGACCCTGGCTGTTGCCCGGGCCATTATGGAAGCTGGGAAGAGAAAAGGTCATTCTGATTACATAGCAAAGTACGCAGGTGACTATTATTTGCTGGTGGCTGATATGACGGTTAAATACATGCAGGAAATAGGACGCCAATATCCTAACTGCGGTTATGGGAGAATGTTTATGGAATGGGTTTTCAGTGACTCTCCTAGAGCCTATAACAGCTTTGGAAATGGGGCGGCCATGCGCATAAGCCCGGTTGGATTTGCTGCCAGAAGTGAGGATGAGGTGAAAAAGCTGTCCCACGCTGTTACCGCTGTAACTCATAATCACCCTGAAGGAATTAAAGGTGCCGAAGCGGTGGCCCTGGCCATTTTTATGGCCCGAAGCGGAGACACCAAGATAGAAATCCGGAATAAAATCAACAGCAGCTATTATCCATTAGATTTCACCATTGACCAAATCAGAGATAGCTATGAATTCAACGAAACCTGTCAGGGGACTTGCCCCCAGGCTATTGAGGCATTTCTGGAATCCACCTCTTTTGAAGACGCCATACGCACTGCCATTTCCCTGGGCGGCGACAGTGATACTGTGGCCGCTATTACCGGTTCTATTGCGGAAGCCTATTACGGAGTACCCCCCGAGATAAGAGATAGAGCCCTCGCTTACCTGGATAACGAGCTTCGCGCCATTTATGATGAATGGACAGAATTCATTGGCAGCCCCAGCGTTAGTTTTTAACCCTAATTACTTAAACTTAGTGATGTTCCATCATAAATTTTATGTTAACGTATATTATAAGGGAAAGGTATCTTGTCGCTTAGTTAGGGTGCTTGATTACACTTCTTGGATTTGGATTGGTTCAAAGAAAATGACTGGTGACGGGCAAAAAA
>Ga0116181_1001915_pt1 | contig 17407 bp, 16 predicted proteins | sample AD_UKC075_MetaG_FD_89752 | JGI IMG/M metagenome (GOLD analysis project Ga0116181, IMG submission 89752) | Active sludge microbial communities of municipal wastewater-treating anaerobic digesters from USA - AD_UKC075_MetaG | ecosystem: Engineered > Bioreactor > Anaerobic > Digestate | place: USA...
GTCATCGCGGACAAGCCCGAGAAGGCTGCCCCGATGCCCGGTGGCGACGACATGGGCGGCATGGGAGGCATGGGCGGCTTCTGAGCCGCGCACACCCGACGCCAAGAGGGGCGGTCCCGCAAGGGGCCGCCCCTTTGCGCTGTGCGGAGGAAACCTAGTGGCCCGTCGCCCCGCCTGACGCCCCATCCTGATCCGCACCTTTAGGGGCGACAGACCACTAGAGATCCAGGATCAGGAGACGCCACCCGAGGTTGCCGCGGAACTGTCTGGTGGTGTGGCGGGCTCCGCGCGCCGGGACTCGGAGGCCAGCGCACGAAGCAGCTCGTCGCGAAGGGCGGGCGCGTTCTGGGAGTCGAGCATCTCGATGTACTCGGCCTTGCGGCTAGGGTCGATGATCGCCGGGTAGCCGAAGCGCGCGATGGTTTGGAACGCGATCAGCATGCGTCCGGTGCGGCCGTTGCCATCGCTGAACGGGTGCATCCTCTCGAACTGGATGTGCGACGACGCGATCGCTTGGAGCAACTCCTGGTTGTCGAGGTTCGCGGTCTGCCACGCGGCCTGATCGGCCCATTGACGCATGCGCTCGGGTACGCGCGACGGCGCCAGGGGCTCGAAGCTCGCGCCCGCGATGCGGTTCTCTGAGGTCTTGAACGCGCCTGGGTCCCAGACCAGGTGGTCGGTGAGAGCGGCGTGAACCTCGCGGACGAACTCGACGTCCAGCGCGCGATCGTCGGCGACGGCGTTCACGACGAGTGTGAGTGCTTCGCGGTGGTTGGCGACCTCGTAGAGCTCGCGAAGGTGCTTGCCGGACGGCGAGCGGTCCTCGACGAGAAGGGTGAGCGTCTCCGCGAGCGTGAGGGTGTTGCCCTCGATTGACGAGGAGTGGTGCGCGAGGCGGGCGAGGACATCGTCGGCGTACGCCGACGACCAGAGCCCCGAGAGCGCGACGGCGGCGTGGTACCGCTCGTGTGCCCAGGTCATCGTCGTATCCGGTGCTTTTCGATGATCGACCACTGCTCGGCCTCGCTCATCTCGGCATACCGGTCGACGGGCAGCAACTCGACCGCGCCGGGCACGATGCAAGACTCGATCTCGCCGCCCTCAGTGGCGTTGAGCGCCCGGGCCTCGTCGGCGGTGAGCAGGACGGCCAGGTCGTCGCCGACTCGGACGACGGGTCGTCTGCCTCGCTGCGGCATGCTGACTCCTCTCCCCGGAATGCCAGTCTATAGATCACCCGGCTCGTCGATGACCGACGGGCTGCCAGCTTCGAGCACCAGGTGGCCAACGTGTTCAAATGGGCGGCTGTTTCGTACATGTTTGCGGGATGTGTTCACGGCTTGCACATGTCGCACAACGCGCGAAAGGGGCGGACCTAACGGTCCGGGGTCAAGGCCCAGCTGGGCCTGACCCCGGCGAGGAGAACCGCCGCGTCCGCGCGATCCTCGCCTTCCTCGCCGAGCGTTAGCGGCCGTGGTGCGGAGTGACGCCGGGCGCCGGGCGACCGAGATCGCTGAGCAGGTCGTCGAGGAGCTCCTCCTCGTAGGCCTTGAGGCCGTCGGGCATCCGCCAACGTTCGGCCCCGGGAAGCTCCAGGAGCCGGCCGACGATGGACCAGCCGACGGCGTCGCCGTCGGCCCGGACCCTGAGCGTGGTCGACGGCGCGAGTGCGGAGAGCAGGGTGGTCGCCGCCAGATTGGGCACGCCGAACGTGCACACCAACGGGCAGCTGGCGGCGCCGAAGGCATCCGCGGCGGCCTCGACGATGGCGGGGTTCTCGCAGACGAACACCTCGGGCGTGCCTTCGGCCAGGGAGAACGGCTGCCGCAGCGTCCGTAGCGTGAGCCAGACGGGTTCGCCGGCGACGGCGCACAGCCGGGCCGCGGGGCCGTCGCCGACCAGCGGCAGGTTCAGCGCCAACACCTGGGTCGACACGCCGTCGCACATCACGCCGACCGCTGCCCACGCCTCGTGCCACGCGGCGGGGTCCGACACTGGGTCGACGTATGGCCGCCCCGCTGTGGCCGCGCGCCCTGCGGCGAACCGGGCGACGGCCCGTCCCAGCCCGGCTCCTCGGTCCAGCGCGTGGGCGTCGCCGAACATCCTCGCAGCCAAGACGCCCAACCTGACGGGCAGCCCTGGCGTCGAGCTCGTCGCGTCCACGCCGGCGCTGAGGGGTGAGCGGGCATCGAGGTGGCGGATCACCGCGGCGATCTGCTCGGCGCGCTGAGCCCAGGAGCCGGCGCCGACCAGGCACCGCTCCACAACAGCCGGGTCGACGCTCTCAGCCAGCGTGGTGAGCAGGGCCCGCCCGTCCTCGCGGTCCGACGAGCGCGCCGACCTCGCCGCCGCCCGCTCCGCCCGCAGGTCGCGCAGCGGCCCGCCGACCTCGACGAGGAGCTCCTCCAGCGTGACGCCATGGGACTTCAGCGCGGCGCGCAGGACCGCGACGGGGACCGGGTCCGAGGACGCCGCCCACGACGCCTTCAGCATCTGGCCGACATCGGCCCGCTCCGCCGGCGTGAGGTCTACCTCCAGCCGGCCCCGCGGCCCCAGCCGACCCGCCTCGGCCCGGGTCCGCGCCTCGGCGAGCGCCCGGCGCGGGCCGGGGCGTCGCGCCCAGTCGAGGAGGAACAACGGAACGGTCACAGCAGTGCGTCCTGGTCGGCGGAAACGCCGGGCTCCGGGCCGTCGAGCCAGGACATCGGCAGGTCGATAGCCTCCAGCGTGCCGCCCGCCCAGAGCTCGAGGGTCAGGTCCGCGCCCGGAATCGGGGCGGGCGCGCGGACGACCTGGTAGATCGCGGCCGCGGGGACGACGGCGACGTTGACCAACCGGCCGGGGCCGGCGAGCAGGACGTCGAGGTCGAACTCGCGCAGCAGGTCCATCACCATCGACCGGTTGGGGACGTCGAGGCCGTCGAACGCCTCGTCGAGCCAGAGTGGGCGGGGTGCTCCGGCCATCTCCTGGTAGAGCGCGGACAGTGTCGAGACCAGCGGCAGCATCAGCATCACGGCCCGCGCGCCGCCCGACAGCAGCGCGAAGCTGCGGGTGTTCAGCGGACCCCAGGTGCCGCCCGCGCCGACGCGCCGTTCGAGATGGATCTCGTACCAGGCGCGGTAGTCGAGCTGCGCGGCCAGCGCGTCGCGCCAATCGGCCTGCCCCTCGTCGGTGGCCTGCCGCTTCGCCTCGTCGACCCGGCTGCGAAGGAACTCGCGCACCTGACCCGCGACGTCGGGGTCGACGAGCGCGCCCTCGCGCCGGAAGGTCTCCAGGACGGCCTTGTTCTGCCCGGGTTCGAGGCGGATGCGCACCGCGGTGTCGCTGGTGGACGTGGCGTGCTGGCGGAGCACCGCGTTGATGCCGCGGATGAGTTCCTCGGTCCTGCCGATCCGGTCGCGCATGTGCTCCAGGAACGTGGAGCCGAGCAGGTCGTCAAGGGTCTGCTGGACCCGCGCGTTGTAGGCGTCCCGGAGGACGACGACGGTGTCCTTGAGCGTGCGGGCGGCGTCCCGCAGCGGCTGGATGGTTCCGTTGGAGTTCACCGTGACGTCGATGCGGACCAGCCCATCGTCGTCGGGTTCGAGCTGCAGCGAGCGGCCACCCTGTTCGAGCTCGGCCCGCGCATCGCGCGCCGCGGCCTCGAGCTGGGACCGGAGCGCCTGCAGCACGTTCGCGTTCTCCTCGGGCTCGCCGTCGCGCCACTGCCGCCCGGCCCCGACGGTGCGGCGCACCTCCGCGACCTGCGCTCGGACGTTCTCGACGCTCGACGAGTGCGGCTCGGGCAGCGTGAGGCCCAGGTCGTCGGCGACGCCGCGGTCGATCAGCCCGCGGAACCGACGATAGGCGCGGTCCCGCTCCTTGGTCGCGGCCTGGCGCCGATCCTCGACGTTGCGGAGGTGCTTCTCCGCGGCGCCCAATCGCGCCGAGACGGCGTTGCGTTCCTTTTCCAGCGCGCGGGCCTCCGCCGTCGACGACCGCGTCTGTTCCTGCAGCCGACCGAGCTCGTCGAGTACCGCCTGATCGTCGGCGTCGATCGCCTCGCGCATGGCCTGCACCCTCGCCCGGACGACGGCCAGCGTCCGCTCGGCGGCGGCGCGCCGCTCCTCGGCCTCGGCGGCCTCCGTGCGCCGGGTCTCGAGCCTCCCTCGCCCGTGCGGCCCTGGCCGCGGCCGTGGCCGCCGCCTCTCGCTCGCGCCGCAGGGTCTGTAGCGCGTCGCGCAGCTCGCGGATGGCCGCGACGACGGCGTCGATCTTCTCCCGGGTTCCCGGCAGGCCGTTGTCGGTCGCGAACCGCAGCAGCTCGGCCTGGCAGGTGTCGGCCTTCGCCCGCGCGGCCGCCGCCCGGTCCTGCGCCGCCGCGGCCCTGGACCGCGCGCCCTGCGCCACGCCGTCGAGGGTGGCGGCGGCGCCGAGCAGGCGGCGCAGCTCGGCATCCGACGGCGCCTGCCGGAGCGCCGAAGCCAGCGCGTCCAGGTCCTCCTGGGCCGCGACCCGCGCGGCGTGGCGCACCGCGGCCTGGTTCTCCGCCTCGTCGGCCTGGGCGGAGAGCTCGGCCAGCCGGCGGCGGCGTTGGGACTCGCGCGCCGCCTCGCCCAGCCACTCCGCGGCCGGGTGGGTCGGCGCCGCGGCGCCCTCGAGGGCGGAGCTCCGCCACCGACCATCGACGGCGATCGCGAGGCCCGTGCCGGGGAGCGGCTCGGCCGCGCCCCTCAGCGCGACGCCGTCGAGCACGGCCTGCGCGGCGGCACCCAGCTCGCCCGCGTCGTCGGCCACCCGCAGCAGCGCGGAAAGCCGGGCGCCGTCGCCGGGCTCGTCGGGGGCCGCCGTGTACGTGTCGAGCCCGCGCGCCCCGCTCGGCTCTACCCAGGCGTCGAGCAGGCCGGACGCCGCGAGCGCCGCCTCGACGTGGGCCAGCTCCTCGGCAGGCACGCCCGGCGCGGGGTTCAGCAACCTCCAGAGGGGCGCCCCCGGCTGATCGGCGCGGGATCGGCGGCGCCACAGGGTCGGCGACGGCGGGGGCACGACGCCGGCCTGCTCCAGCGCGGCGATCTCGGCGCGCAGCCGGGCGGCCTCGGCGAGCGCGACCTTCTCGGCGGCGACGGCGGCAGAGCGCCGGGCCGAGGCGTCGTCGCGCAGGGGCTCGTACCACTCCGCGCGGATGGCGAGCGCGAGCGCGGGCGCGGCCAGGCCGTCGGCGGTGCGGGGGAGCGCCTCGATCCACGCGGTGGCCCGGAGGACCGGGCGCGGCGCGGCGGCGGCCCAGGCCTCGACCCGGGAGGCGAGCTTCTCATGCTCGTCCTCCGCGACGCCCCAGGCGGCCTCGGCGGCGGCCGCGGCCTCGTCGGCCCGGGCAGCCTCGGCCCCGGCCAGCGCCTCCTGATTCGCGGCCGCGGTCTGCGCGTCCTCCGCGACCCGGAGCAGGGCGAGGGCCTTGTCAGCCGCGCGGGCGCGCTGCTCGGCGCGTTGCCGGAGCCGGTCCGCGTCGAGGTCCGCCTCCGTCGACGGGATGCCCGCGGTCTCGGCGGCCCGCCGGGTCTCCTCGACGGCCCGGTCAACGCGCCGCCGTGCCTCGTCGGCGTCGCCGGACTCCTGCTGCTCTGTCGTCTCCGCGTCCACGAGCCGACCGGCCGCGCCGTGCGCCTCCCGGGCCGCGGCGGCCAGCGCGCCGTCGGCGGCCCGGAGCTCGTCCTCGGCGTGGCGCGCGTTCTCGATCCGGGAGGCCGCGTCCTTGTAGGCGGCGGATTCGCGGAGCTGTTCGGCGGCGGCCGCGGCGGTGTCGGCGGCCAGCGTCGCCGCGTCGACCTGGCGCGTGAGGTCATCGTCGGCGGCCCGCTCGTCGGCAAGCGTCTTCTTGGCGGCCTCCTCCTCGCGGGTCACGCGGTCGAAGTTGGTGCGCTGGGCCGCGGCGTCGTCGGCGTCGAGGCGCAGCCGCGCCCCGAGCCACGGCCGCCACGACCGCTGGGCGAAGCGCTCGACCAGGGTGGCCGCGCTCTCTGCCCGCTCGAGGTCGCCGCGGATCTGGTCGAGCTGGTCCCAGCCCTGAGCCAGCTGGTCGATCTCGCCCTGCCGCAGCTCGGGCAGCGCGTCGCGCAGGTGCTCGGTCACGAACCGCACGTCCAGCTGCGCGCCCAGCTTCGGCGTGCGCGTCACCTTCAGGATCTTGCCGATGGTCTCCAGCTTGTCGACGGTGGTGCCGAGCAGGCGCTCGGCCACCGCCGCCTTGTAGAGCTGCCCGGAGGCGTGCGCGTGGAAGCCGGGCGCGTCGATCGCCTTCGGCGAGACGACGTCGCGGTCGACGGCGAGGCGCAGCGCCTCCCGGACCCGCGAGCCCTCGCTGGTGCACCACTCGAGCGCGACCTTCTGGCTGCCGGTGCGCGCCGACGAGTACAGCAGCGTCGTGAAGAACCTCGGCCCGTCGTCGGTCACGCGGCCGTACTCGACCCACAGCCACCCGTGGAAGAAGGACGCGGTCGCGTCGCGGCGGTCGCCGTCGGTGCCGGTCGGCCGCACGTAGTAGGCGAACTGCTTGCCGGAGCGGCCGAGTGTGTCGATCTTGTCGCTGGAGGTGTCCGCGAGCCAGGGGATCAGCGTGGTGAGCGCCATCAACGACGACTTGCCCGCCTCGTTGCGGCCCATCAACTGCACCCAGCCGTCGGCGTACCAGTACTCGACGGCCTCGAACTCCCAGAGATTCACCACCCCGGCGCGGAGCGCCTGCCAGCGCTCGCGGTGCGGCGCGGGCAGGCCGCCGGACTGGGCGGCGTCGCGCCAGGCCCTCAACTCGTCGTCGGTCCTCATGCGTCCTCCGGGAAGAGCGTGTCGGCGGGGGCGGGGTGGGAGAGATCGGCGTCGCGGTAGCGGCCGGCCAGCGGCGTGAGCTGCCAGGCGCCGTCGGGCAGCAGGCGCAGCAGGCCGACGCCGGTGAGCCGGGCCTCGGCCGCGGCGAGCATCGTCGTCGACGACTCCTGCAGCGTCTTGGTGAGGTGCCGGCCGCTCGCGGAGTGGACCTCGGCGGCGAGGCGACGCACCTCGTCGGCGGGGCATTCCCGGAACGAGCCCGTGCCCGTGCGGGCCGCGGCGTCCAGGAGGCGCAGCGACACCCAGTCGACGGCGGTGGCGGCGGGGAAGTCGATCTGGAGGGACGCGGGGAGGTCGCGGTCGGCGGGGAGGACGAGCGTGAGCGCGTCGGCACGGACCTCGACGGAGCCTCCGGTCATCTCCTCGGCGCGTTGCCTGAGCCGCGCCCGCTGCCCGACGAGGTAGGCGCGCGACTCGTCGGTCAACTCGTCGACGAGGATGGCCTGGGTCTCGACCAGCGCGCGGAGCAGCTCGATGCCGCGGGTGTCCTCGGCGGAGACCGACCGGCGTGCGAGGGCCAGGTCGACGTCGCCCGTGTCGATCAGCAGCATCAGCGCGTCGCGGTGGAGCACGTACCCTGCGCCGATGCCCTCTCCCGAGCGTTCCCAGCCCTCGACCAGCTGGTCGTCGGTGCGAGGCTCGAGGACCCCGTGCCCGGTCAGCAGCTCCACGGCGGCGACCATGCCGTGCCGGTGCGGGCGCAGGTCGGGGTCGTAGGGCCAGCCGCCCCGTCCCCAGGTGGCGAGGCGGACGACGTCGGAGAGCTCCTGCAGCGTGATCGTGTCCTCGCGGTGGTCGTCGAGGCAGGCCGCGGCGTACAGCGCGAGGAGAAGGACGTGGCGGCGCGGCGGTTCGACGACAGGTGCCGCGACGCGGCCGTCGATCGGGACGCGCCGGAGGCGGTAGCAGCGGTCAAGGTGGACCAGACGGTAGCCGAGCCGAGCGCTCCAGGTGGTGAGCGTCGCGGCGTGCCGGTGGACGAGCGGGTAGATGGTCGGGTGGGACCAGGGCGTGACCAGCTGGCAGGCGAGCAGCCCGAGGAACGCGCGCTGCTTGTCCGCGTCGTCGGCGCGCTGCATGGACTCGCTCATGCGCCGAACTCCACATCGGCGTCGGGGAGGACGAGCCTGCCGTCAGGCGTGGTCAGCACGGCCGATCCAGGTCGGGGCGTGAGCACGAGGCGCCAGCGGCCGTCGGCGCTCCACCCAGTGCTGGTGCCGTCGTCGGCGCGTCCGTTGCGCGCGGCCGAGACGAGGTCGAGGAGGATCTCCGCCTCGGTCGCGCCGAGCGGTTGCCAGGAGCTGAACGGGGTGCCAGAGCGCGCGGCGAGCGCCGCCCCGGCGCGCTCCCAGTCGGCCTGCACCCGGGCGGCCTCCCGGCGCGCCTCGGCGCGCGCCTGCGAGGTGTCCGCGATCCGGGTGGCGCGGCCCGACAGCGCCCGGGCGCCCTGCGTGCGGAGCCGGCGCGAGATGGCCGCGGGCGGAGCCTCCCAGGTGGAGGTCTGCGGCCCGCCGGAGACGTCGGGCGTCTCCCAGGTGACGTGCCGCGCCGAGTACAGCCCGGTGGCGGCGCACCACAGGCGCCAGGCCTCGTCGTCGCCGTCGGCCTGCTCGATCGCTGCGGCGAGCCGGAGCAGGTCGGCCTTGCGGGACACGGTTCCGCCGACGGCCAGCAGCGTGCGGTGGCTGCGCAGCACGGGGGCGACGGCGTCGCGGATCTGGAGCCGCAGCCGTCGGGCCTGCGGCCGCTCGCCCGCGAACCAGATGGCAAGGGTGTCGACGGCGGCGCGCATCTCGACTACGGCGCCCTCCAGGAGGGTCTCGGGCGCGTCCGCTCCCAGCCGGGCTAGCGCCATCGCGCGCCAGGTCGACGACGGCACCTCGCGGAGGCGCGGCAGCGCGGCCGTGATCTCCGCGGTCCAGGCGTCCACCCCGGAGCCCCACGCCTCGACGTAGGCGAGGATCGTCTCGAGGAGTCGGGACACCTTCTGCTCGCTGGGCGCCCCGCCCAGCGCCGCCGCCAGCCGCGACTGCCACTCCGAGGCCGCCGCCCCCATCGCGTCCAGCGTGGTCTGCACCTGGGCGAACTCCTGGCTGGCGCGCTCCGTGGCCTCCGAGTCGACGGCGGCCAGGGTCGCGGAGATACGCGTGACGATGGTGGCGGGCGCGAGCAGCACCGCCGTCGAGGTGGCGCCCAAGTCGGCCTCGATGCGCCGCGCGGCGGTGTTGAACGCGGCACCTGCCTCGGTCAGCTGGTACCGGTGCCGGTTGCGGAGGAAATCCTGCTGCGACTCGGCACGGTCCTGCCACGACTCGCACGTGCCCCAGTCGACGAGCTGGCGCATCCGAGCGTCGAGGTCCAGGTCATCGAGCAGTTCGCGGGCGTCGTCGGCGGGCAGCCGCGCCCAGACGAGGGCTTCGAGCTCATCGTGGCCGATGCCGGTGAGCGAGTGCGTTCGTTCGTCATCGAGGATGTCGACGATGAGGCGGTACTGTTTCGCGAGCGGGCCGGTGAGATAGGAGGCGGCGGGCGTCGCTCCCGGCAGCGGCAGCAGCTGCCACGGGGTCAGCTCCTGCATCCTCGCCTCCTCGTGGGGTCGGGTGGATCCCCTGCAAGGATCTACCACGAAGTCCATCCAACTGGCACGATCATGCCCGTTGGGCTCCGATCCTGGTAAATCCTTGCAGGCGCGCGCGGCAAGCCGCTCCGCGGGCAGGTGATTCCGGCAAGATGGGCCCATGAGTGTGCTTGAGGTGATCGCGCTCCACGCGGCGGACGCGGAGCGGGCCGAGGCGGGCGGGGCCGACCGGGTCGAGCTGCTGGGCACGATGGACCACGACGGTCTTTCGCCCGAACCGCGCGTCGTCGAGAAGGCCAGGCGTGCGACGTCGATCCAGATCCGCCCCATGGTGCGGCTCCGCGAGGGCTTCGGGACCGACGGCGGCGAGGTCACCCGGATGAAGGGGCTCATCGCCGCCTACCTCGACGCGGGCGCCGACGGCGTGGTCCTCGGCTTCCTGAACGGGCTCAACCGCGTCGACCTCGAGGTGATGCGCGAGCTGATCGGCGAGGGCGACGTCCCCTGGACCTTCCACCGCGCCATCGACCACTGCCTCGACCTCGACCGGGCCTGGGCCGACGTCAAGCGCCTGCCTCGGGTCACGTCGGTGCTGACCGCCGGGTCGGCGCGGGGCGTCGAACAGGGACTCGACGAGCTGGTCCGCCGCGCCACCACCGACCACGACGCCGCGCGGCTCGTCATGGCGGGCGGCGGGCTCAGCCCCGAACACGTGCCGTGGCTCGTCCGCGCCGGGGTGCGGGCCTTCCACATCGGCTCCCCGGCCCGCCCGGGGCGCTCCTTCAAGGCCTACGTCGACCCCGAACTCGTCGAGAGCTGGCGCGACCTGATCGACGACGAGGTCGCGCATGCCCGCCACGCCCACTGACCGCCCGGCCGACCGGCTCGGACGGCCCGTCAAGCGCCGCGGCGCCGCGCGCGTGGTGATCGTCGCCGACGACACGGTGCTGCTGCAGGGCGACACCGATCCCGGCGTCCCAGGCTCGCGGTTCTGGCAGACGCCGGGCGGCGGCATCGACCCCGAGGAGACCCCGCTGAGCGCTGCCATCCGGGAGGTGTACGAGGAGACGGGCCTCGTCGTCGCCGCCCGCGACGTGCGCGGCCCCGTCGGCACGCGCGTCGTCGCGCACGGCTACTCGGACCGGATCCTGCTCCAGCACGAGACCTTCTATCTGCTGCGCGCAGAGCGCTTCGACCCCGTCCCCGCCGCGCTGACCGCGCGTGAGGCCGAGCGGCGGGTCGAGACGCGCTGGTTTCCGCTCGACGCCCTGCCGGTGAACACCTGGCCCGCCGAGCTCGCGACGATTGCTGCGTGGGACGGCGGGGCGATGCTCGCCCTCGGCAACGTCGAGGAGTCGACCGTCCCGGTGCACGAGCCGCCGTCTCCCGCTCCGTGAGTCGACCGCGAGGCGCCGGCCGAACGCCGAGTTGAGGGGTCAGACCCGCTTCGCCGCTGAGATGAAGAAGACGAACGCGTAGATCAGCGAGGCCAGCCCGGCGAGGAGGTTGCCCTCGCCGAGGGTCTGGGTGATCCACTGCCACAACAGGAACGTGACGCCGGTCGAGATGGCCAGCCAGCCGGCGGCACCGCTCAGCCGGCTCGTCCGCACACCGAGCACGCCGGCGGCGATCAGCAGGAAGGGCGCGGCGAACCCGAAGAGGAACCCCGCGAGGCCGAGCGCGCCCGCGATCTGCGCGAGCCGCCGCTGCGCCGGCTCGACCGCCGCGCGCTGAGGGCCCTGGTAGGCGATGGGTCCGCGCTGGGGAGGGTGACCTTGTGGATAGGGGGCCGGGCCTTGCTGCGGCTGCGCGACCGGAGCCTGGGGCGGCGGGTAGTTCTGAATCGACCCCGACGGCGGGGGCCCAGGCAGCGGGGAGCCCCTCGGCGGGCCCTCAGGGGACAACGTCGGGGAGTAGTCCGCGAAGGGCTGGCGCGGGTCGCGGGCACCGTCGACGGTGTGGGGTGCCGTGAGCGCGGCGGAGCTCACCTCGAACGCGTCCCGGGGATCGCGCGCCGACGGCGCGGCCTCGCCGAGGGCGTCCAGCGGCGGCTGCGCGCTTCCGACCAGGTCCTGCGGCCGCTCGACGGCGCCCGGGGTGTCCGCGCGGTAGGGCTCCCCCTCGGGGAGGGGATCGGCCGCCGGGCTCGCGAACCCGTCGGGCCGTGTCTCAGGCGCGTACGCCGCGCCGTCCCGCCAAGTCGCCATGGGCCCATCCTATGGAAATGCGCAACCCCATTGCGCTTCTCGGCGTCCTTTTTCGGTGCCGCGGCCGCGTCCGGCCTAGCCTGGTGGCACCGCAAGCCCGAGTCGAATGAGGTACCAGCCCGCATGGAAGTTGTGATCTGCAAGAACGCCGAAGAGGTCGGCCGCGTCGCCGCCGACCGCGTCGCCCTGCACCTGGAGGGCCTGGCCACGCCCGTCGTCGGCTTCGCCACGGGAAGCTCGCCGTTGGCGCTGTACGCGGAGCTCGCCCAGCGGGTCGACTCGGGAGACCTCGACCTCTCGCACGCCCTCGGCTTCGCGCTCGACGAGTACGTCGGCATCGACCCGGCGCACCCGGAGAGCTACGCATCCGTCATCAACCGCACCGTCACCGTGCCCCTGAGGATGGACCCGGAGCGCGTGCGCGTTCCCGACGGCGCCGCCGCGGACCCGCAGGCCGCCGCCGACGAGTACGACGCGGCGATCGAGATCGCCGGAGGCGTCGACGTCCAGATCCTCGGCATCGGCTCCAACGGCCACATCGGCTTCAACGAGCCCTTCTCGTCCTTCTCGTCGCGCACCCGGGTGAAGACGCTGACCGCGCAGACCCGCGAGGACAACGCCCGGTTCTTCTCCCACATCGACGAGGTGCCCCGCTACTGCGTGACGCAGGGCCTCGGCACCATCATGGACGCGCGCGTCGCCGTCCTGGTCGCCACCGGCGAGAACAAGGCCGACGCCGTCGCCGCCATGGTCGAGGGCCCTGTCGCCGCGCTCTGCCCCGCCTCGATCCTGCAGTTCCACCCGCGTGCCGTCATCGTCGTCGATGAGGCGGCCGCCGCGAAGCTCGTACACACCGAGTACTTCCGCTACCTGCAGCGGGCCTGATCCTCGCTGAGCCCGGATCCGGGCTGAGTCCTCGTCCCCGCGACTGACCGGATAGACTGCCATTTCCTAGCAAAACTATCTAGTCAGGAGCGGGGACGACGTGCCTACCGGTCGAGTGCGGTTCTTCGACGCCGATAAGGGCTTTGGCTTCATCACCAAGGACGACGGCGGCGATGTCTACGTGCGTGCCAACGCGCTGCCCACGGGCGTGACCGCGCTCAAGGCGGGGCAGCGCGTGGAGTTCGGCGTGATCGAGGGCCGCAGGGGCGAGCAGGCGCTCAGCCTGCAGGTGCTCGAGCAGCCGCCGTCGCTGTCGAAGGCACAGCGGAAGGACCCCGAGCAGATGGCGGTCATCGTCGAGGACCTGATCAAGATGCTGGACCACATCGGCAACGACTACCGGCACCGCCGTCACCCCGACAGCCGGCACGCCGGCAAGGTCGCGCAGCTGCTGCGCCGCGTGGCCGACGAACTGGAGCTGTAAATGGCAAAGCCCAAACTCGACGCCGTGACGGCGGGCGCCGTCGACCTCGCGCGCGCCGCCGCCGTCGAGACCGGCGGCGAGGATGCCGTCGGCGAGCACCAGGACGTCGTGGCCGAGGGCGATCGCGTCGTCACGCACACGTATCAGTGCCTGCTGCCCGGTTACGCCGACTGGCAGTGGGCCGTGACCCTTGTCCGCGCCTCGCGCGCGAAGGAGCCAACGGTCAACGAGGTGGTGCTGCTGCCGACGCCGGGCGCCCTGCTCGCTCCCGAGTGGGTGCCGTGGGCGGACCGGATCGGGCCCGGCGACATCGCGCCCGGGACGCTCATGGCGACGCCGGACAACGACCCGCGGCTCGAGCCCGGGTTCGCCGCGACCGACCTCCCCGCCGACAGCGACTCCAGCGAGTGGGTCCAGTTGCGCAGCACCGTCGCCGAACTCGGCCTGGGCCGCGCGCGCGTGCTCAGCCTCCACGGGCGCGATGAGGCGGCGGAGCGTTGGCTCGCCGGACCTCCCGGCCCGTCCGATGACGGCTCCCGCGAGGCGCCGGCCAACTGCGCGACCTGCGGCTACTTCGTCGCGCTGCGCGGCTCGCTCGGCACCCTGTTCGGTGCGTGCGCCAACCAGTACTCCGCCTCCGACGGCCGCGTCGTCTCGCTCGACCACGGCTGCGGCGGGCACTCCGACGTCGTCGCCGAACAGCGCGCCAAGGAACTCCCCGCCCCGTCATTCGACACCATCAGCCTCGACGAGTCGCTGTTCGGCTGAATCGACCCTGTTATCTGATCGTTATCCGTATTGTTCATCGCGCGTGGTTCGCTCTCCCGAACTTCGAGGCGAGGAGCCCACTGTGCGAAAATGAAACCGGGCGGTTTCGGCTGTAATACTCGCTCTGACCGTGGCGGCTGTTTTCTCGCCTTTCGCGCTCGTCGCCGAGGCGGCACCTGACTCTACGCTGGCGCCGATCACGGCCAAAGAAGTCGATGTGAAGAAGCTCTCGCGCGATATCTTCGACGAGGTGAACAAGCTCCGCGAAAAGCCCTCCGCGGCCGCCGACGTCATGACCAAAATGCGCGACTCCGCGAAACCGGCGCCCCCTAACGGATTGGCGATCACTTTTCCCGATGCGTCCGCCACTCATGGCGACTCCCGGGATTTCGCCACGCTCTTGTAGCTCAACTCCGCGATCGCAACGGCGCGGAATACCGCCCCCATGGGAACGCTGACCTGGTCGGACGAGCTCGCCTCGGCGGCGCAGAAGTATGCCGAGAAGAATCCGTCCGGACATAACGCCTTCAACAGCACTCCTGCTTCTCGGATTGCGGAGGTCGGCAGCCACCGAGGAATGGCCGAATCGATCGATTATGTCGGCTATACCGGTGTGCTTGCCACCTATCGACTGTTCATTGATTCGAATGTTCCCAGCCTCGGCCACCGGACGATGATGATAAAGCCCGAGCTCACGCACCTCGGCGTCGGGTGTTCGTACATCAAGCAGACCGACCGTGTCACCTGTGTGCTGAAGTATGCGACGGACTTCGTGCCGAAGGCGGACGAGCCGAAGTTCGAGGTCGGCAAGCAGTATGTCGTGCCGGTGCTCGGCGGCAGCTTCCAGTTCTTCAAGGTTCGCTCCATCAACCGCAACGGGATCCAGCTCGACCTCTGTCCGGACCTGCGCGCGTCGATGACCATCTCGGGCCCCGCCGGCGTCACGACCGTCAACAACGCGCGGCGGCTCGGGCTTACGACCACCAACGAGCCCTGCGACGAGTCGTCAGTGCCGCCTGGCGTCATGAACAACGGCACCCAGCTCCCGAAGTCGGTGCCTGCGACGAGCGCGCCTGCGACGAAGACGCCGAGTGCGCCCGCCAGCACCGCCCCCGCGGCCACGGCCGCACCGAGCGCGGCACCGCCGGCGACTCCTGCGCCACTTCCCGGCGCGACGACTCCGGCGCCAAACCAGCCGGCGAACACGTCCACGCCGGTCGATGACGGGAGCGGTCCCGCGCTCAAGCTGGAGATGGGGAAGGTGTACGCCATCAGGGAAGACCCGGCAAGCAAGAACGTTCGCTATTTCAAGCTCTTGACATTCCGTGGTTCGGCGAGAGTCGCGGAGCGCGAGTACACCTTCCTGGTGTGCTCAGACCTGAATGGAACCCTGACGGTATGGGGAACGCCAACCAGCCTGAACGGGCTCTTCGTACCTGAGCGTGGGGTGAGCGTGGATCCGACGGCGGGCGTGTCGGCGGGGTGAAGGGCGTCGAGGCCCTCAAGAATCGGGGTTACCACACCACCTGATCTGCAAGGACCTCGACGATGCCCGATCCTACTTCCTGCTGCCGTGCCGGCGGCGGCTACTGTCAGCGCTGCGATCTTCTGCTGGGGCTGCCCGGGCTCCACGTGGTCGGTGTCCAGCGCGACGACGCGGGGCTGCGTGTCGAGGTCGAGTCACGGCCGCCGGAGGTGATGGGCTGCCCAACCTGCGGAGTCGTGGCGCATGCGCATGGCCGGCAGAGGGTCGAGCTGATCGACGCGCCGTGCTTCACGGCGCCGGTGAAGCTGTGGTGGCGGAAACGACGCTGGCTGTGTCCCGAGCCGATGTGTCCGGTGAACTCGTTCATGGAGCAAGACCCCGATGTGGCGCGGCCCAGAGCGTTGCTCACCGCTCGGGCGACGTCGTGGGCGATCGGGCAGATGCGGCGGGAGAACGCCTCCGTTCAGGGGATGGCCCGGCAACTCGGCTGCGCCTGGAGGACGCTGTGGCGAGCGGTCAAGCCGATCCTTGAAGCGGCTGCCGACGACGAGACCCGCTTCGCTGGCGTCACCTCGCTTGGCGTCGACGAACACCTCTGGCACCACGTCTCCACCAAGCCTGTCGACCAGGGCGGACGCGGCCCGAAGGAGTTCACCGGCATGGTCGATCTCACCCGCGACAAGGACGGACACGTCCGGGCCCGACTCCTCGACCTGGTCCCGGGTCGCTCCGGCGAGGCCTACACGTCGTGGCTGCGTGACCGCGACGACACGTTCCGCAAAGGCGTCGAGATCGCCACCCTGGACCCGTTCCAGGGCTACAAGAACGCCATCGACGACCAGTTGGAGGACGCCATCGCGGTGCTCGACGCCTTCCACGTGGTCAAGCTCGGGACGGCCGCGGTCGACGAGGTCCGCCGCCGGGTCCAGCAAGACATCCACGGCCACCGTGGCCGCAGAGACGATCCGCTGTATCGGATCCGCAACCTGCTGCGCGCCGGCCGGGAACACCTCACCGACCGGCAGAAGACCCGCCTCGAGACCGCGTTCACCGCCGACGACCGACACGTCGAAGTCGAGGTCGCCTGGCACTGCGCCCAACAGCTGCGCTCGGCCTACCACCAGCCCAGTCATGCCGACGGCCGCCGTGTCGCAGAGCAGATCCTGGCCACGTTCCCGTCGTGTCCGATCCCGGAGATCGCCCGCCTCGGCCGGACGCTGAACCAGTGGCGCGACGCGTTCCTGGGCTACTTCACCACCGGCGGCGCCAACAACGGCGGCACCGAAGCCATCAACGGGTTGATCGAGCTCGCCCGCCGCGTCGCCCGAGGGTTCCGCGACCCCGACAACTACCGCCTCAGAATGCTCCTCATCGGCGGCGGTTTACGACTGTGACCCCACGCCCAGGTACGAAGAGCCCCTTATCCCGGTTTTGCTAATCCTAGCTGGGATCGTTGTGTATTTCGTTGGTAACGCGATCTTTTCCACGGAGAAAGGTTTGCAGGCTAACTGGGGCATTTCCGTTCCCGAAGGGTTGCGAGAGGTCGAACACTACGAGGAATCCAGCTTCCATGGAGACGGTTACCGGTTGACGATATATGAAGTACAAGCAGACATTTCGCTGAATGGAACGTTTTTCGACTATGGCGACATGGATCGCGAAGGGCTCACTGAAGCACAAGTAGCCTTAATAGAAAATGTCACTAACCAATTTGATCCTAAGAATGGCATTGCTATTCCGCCCCGCGAAGTGTACAAACGACAAGTGGCTAAGTTTGGAGGGATCCTTATCTGCTTATATGATGCAACTGAAAACAAGTTCTTCCTGTATGAAGAAATATTGTAACCCCCTTTCGTTCTATCAATTTTATAGTAAGGATCAAGCATGAAACGAATCGTTCTGACTCTTATGGCTGCTATGTCATTGCTTTTAGTAGTGATACCAGTGCGCCCGTCGCGTCGGCTGCACCTCCGATAGATTCGATATCTATTGTAGAGGAAAATTTGGCAGAAGTTGAGGCTGATTTGGCTGCATCAGGCACTGATGTCATTTCTGAACTCGACGCAATGCTGAGTGATTATCGAGGGCAACTTGCCGCGAGTGATCTGGGTAGAAGCGAGAAGAATAGTCTTCGAGAGCAA
>Ga0116181_1001917_pt1 | contig 17405 bp, 12 predicted proteins | sample AD_UKC075_MetaG_FD_89752 | JGI IMG/M metagenome (GOLD analysis project Ga0116181, IMG submission 89752) | Active sludge microbial communities of municipal wastewater-treating anaerobic digesters from USA - AD_UKC075_MetaG | ecosystem: Engineered > Bioreactor > Anaerobic > Digestate | place: USA...
CGATCATGATGACGAGACCGAACTGTACACGATCGAAAACTGGACGATGGACGAGAGTCTGGGTTACCTCCTGTCGCTGGTTCGGGGCCGTATCGTCGCCTCGATCGAGACCGAAAGCGCCGCCCTGGGCATCACCTGGGCGCAGTGGGGAACACTGCTGAAAATCGCCAACGGCAAGGCCGAGACCGCCTCCGACCTGTGCCGCTACGCCGCCTGCGACACCGGTTCGATGACCCGGATGCTCGATCGGCTCGAACAAAAAGGTTTGCTACGACGCGAGCGCAGCGCCGAGGACCGCCGCGTCGTGCATTTGCGTCTCACCGAAGCCGGTCAGGCGCTTTATCCCCAGTTGCTACCCATCGCGGTCAAGGTGCTCAACCGCTATCTGCGCGGTTTCAACCGTCAGGAACTGGAAGATCTCAAAAGCTATCTGCGCCGCATGCTGGCCAACGCGGATCACGGCTGATTCGGCGGCCATTCAAAAATTTTTGGCCATTTAGCTGCTCAGGCAGTCACTAGATAGTGCAGAAACAGTTATGGCAGTTTTATTTTTGGAGGTGATCATGCGTGCCCCTTCCATCATCCTCGTCGGACTTGGTGCCGCGATCCTCAGCGCCTGCGCCAGCGATCAGGGGTTGACGCCGAAAGCCGCGCTGACCGACGCCAACCAGCTGGCCGCCCACGACACCTTGGCTCCAGCGGTGAAAACGACCGCGCCGTGGCCAGGCGCCGACTGGTGGCGCGCCTTCGGCGATCCGCAGCTCGATCGGCTGATGGACGAAGCCCTGGCCGGCAGTCCCGACCTGCGTCTGGCGCGCGCCCGCCTCGACCAGGCCCGCGCCCTGGCCGGACTGGCCGACGCCAACCGCTCTCCACGGGTCGATGCCAACGCCACCAGCGTCTACCAGCATTTCAGCGAGAACGATCTGGTGCCGCCGCCGCTGGGGGGCAGCTCGGACAGCGACAATCGCCTGGCGCTCGATTTCAGCTATGAGCTGGATTTCTGGGGCAAGAACCAGGCGACGTTCGAAGCGGCCGTCGGTCGGGCCAAGGCCGCCGAAGCCGAAGTGCAGCAGGCCCGTCTGCTGATCGCCACGGCGCTGGCCGACCATTACATCCAGCTGCAACGCGAATTCGCCCAACAGGACATCACCGAATCCCTGCTGCGCCAGCGCCGCCAATTGCTCGATCTGACCCGGCAGCGGGTCGCGGCCGGACTGGATTCCCGAGTGGAGCTGGAGCAGGCCGCCGCCGCCATTCCGGCCGCCGAGGCCGATCTGGCGGCGATTCGGCAAAACATGGATTTGACCCGCCACCGGCTGGCCGCCCTGATGGGAGCCGGGCCGGATCGGGGACTCGCCATCGCCCGGCCGCAGGTCGGCTTCGATGACGCCCTGGCACTGCCGACCCGCTTACCCGCCGAACTGATCGGCCGCCGACCGGACGTGGCGGCGCAGCGCTGGCGGGTCGAAGCCGCCGCCAGGGAGATCGATGTCGCCAAGGCCGGCTTCTACCCCAACGTCGATCTGCTGGCCTTCGTCGGCTTCGGCGCGATCGGCCTGAACGACCTGTTGCAGGGCAGCAGTCGCATCGCTGGCATCGGTCCCGCCATCAGCCTGCCGATCTTCGACGCCGGACGCTTGCGTAGCCGCCTGTCGGCGCGCGACGCCGATTTCGATATCGCCGCCGAGCAGTACAACGCCACGCTGGTCGATGCCTTGCGCGATGTGGCCGATCAGCTGGCCTCGCGCCGCGCCCTGGATATCCGCCTGCAACACAACCGGGCGGCCCTGGCCCGCTTCGAGGAATCCTATCGCCTGGCCGAGTTGCGCTATCAGCAAGGGCTGGCCAACTACCTGACGGTGTTGATCGTCGAAGAGCAGGTGTTGGGCCAGCGTCGCCAGATCGCCGATCTGCAGGCCAGCCAGCGCACCGTCGCCGTGGGGCTGATCCGGGCCTTGGGCGGCGGCTATCGACCCGCGACCGAACCGGAAACCACTGCGGGCAGCGTTGCCCGCCCGCCCGCGGCTTGAGCGGCCGCGCTACTCCGATGCGCTAGAGGAAAACGTCATGGCTACTTCAGAAATCCGCCCCGACCAGGCTCCAGCGTCCGCGAACGCGCCGAGCCGCCGCCGCCCCCTGCTGTTGGCCTTCGCCGCCGTCTTTGCCGCCGCCGGCATCGGCTACGGCGTCTGGTGGCAACAGGTCGGGCGCTACGCCGAGAACACCGACGACGCTTATGTGGCAGGCGATGTGGTGCAGATCACTCCCCGCACCGCCGGCACCGTGCTGGCCATTCACGCCGACGACACCGACTTCATCCAGGCCGGCGACACTCTGGTGCAGCTGGACCGGGCCGACGCCGAACTGGCGCTGGAACAGGCCGAAACCCAGCTGGCCCAGACCGTGCGGCAGGTCCGCACCCTCTATGCCACCGGTAAGGCGCTGGCGGCTTCGATCGAACTGCGCCAGGCCGATGTGGCCAAGGCTCGGGAAGATCTGAGCCGGCGGCAGGCCCTGGCCCGCAGCGGAGCCGTATCGTCGGAGGAACTCGATCATGCCCGCACCGGTGTATCGACCGCCGAAGCGGCCCTGGCCGCGGCCCGCCAGCAGTTCGCCTCCAACCACGCCCTGATCGACAACACCAGCGTCGCCTGCCATCCCGATGTGGCTCGCGCCGCCACTCGGGTGCGGGAAGCTTGGCTCAACCTGGAACGCACCACTATTCCAGCGCCGGTGTCCGGCTACGTGGCCAAGCGCGCGGTGCAGGTCGGACAGCAGATCGCGCCGGGTGCGCCGCTGATGGCGGTCATCCCTCTGAACCAGGTGTGGGTGGACGCCAACTTCAAGGAAGGTCAGTTGCGTCACATGCGCATCGATCAGCCGGTGACGCTGACTTCGGATGTCTACGGCAGTGGGGTCCAGTATCACGGCAAGGTGGTCGGATTGGCCGCCGGCACCGGTTCGGCCTTCGCCCTGCTGCCGGCCCAGAACGCCACCGGCAACTGGATCAAGGTGGTGCAGCGCCTGCCGGTGCGGATCGCGCTGGATCCCCAGGAGCTGGCTGCCCATCCTTTGCGCATCGGTTTGTCGATGCTGGTCTCGGTCGACGTGCACGACCAGAGCGGCGAGCAGCTGGCCAACGGTCGCGCTACCGCCGAGCCGATCGCGCGCACCGGGGTTTTCGACCAGAAAAGCCAGGGCGCCGAACCTCGGGTGGATCGCATCGTCGCTGCCAATCTGCAGGAATCGGGCAGCCCGACCGAGGCTCGGGCCATGTGCAGCGCCGACAGCGTGGCTGCAGCGGTGCCCCGCCGCGAGCTGGGCAACACCGGGCGGCGCGGCGCAGGCGACGCCCGACTGCAAGTCGCTCGTTGATCCACATCCGGAGATCGCGTCATGGCCCAGCCCCAGCAGGAATTGCCACCGCTGACCGGCGGCACCCTCGTGCTCGCCACGGTGGCGCTGTCACTGGCCACCTTCATGAACGTGCTGGACACGACTATTGCCAATGTGTCCATCCCCACCATCGCCGGCAATGTCGGCGTGAGCCCCAACCAGGGCACCTGGGTCATCACCTCGTTCGCGGTCGCCAACGCCATCAGCGTGCCGCTCACCGGCTGGCTGACCCAGCGGTTCGGCCAGGTCCATCTCTTCGTCACCTCGGTGCTGCTGTTCGTGCTGGCCTCGCTGCTGTGTGGCTTGTCCACCAGCCTGGAGATGCTGATCTTCACCCGCGTGCTGCAGGGGGCGGTGGCCGGGCCGATGATTCCCCTGTCCCAGGCTTTGTTGCTGAATAGCTATCCGAAGGCCAAGTCCGGCATGGCGTTGGCCATGTGGTCGATGACCACCTTGGTCGCGCCGGTGCTGGGACCGATCCTCGGTGGCTGGATTTCGGACAATTACAGCTGGCCGTGGATCTTCTACATCAATGTGCCGGTTGGCTTGATCGCGGCCTGGTTGAGCTGGCGTCTCCTCAAGCACCGCGAGTCGGCCACCCGCCAGCTGCCGATCGACGGCGTTGGTCTGGGTCTGCTGGTGATCGGGGTCGGCTCGCTGCAGGTCATGCTCGACAAGGGCAAGGATCTGGACTGGTTCGCTTCGGGCCAGATCGTGGCCCTGGCGGTGGCCGCAGTGGTGGCCCTGACCTTCTTCGTGATCTGGGAGCTGACCGAGCGTCATCCGGTGGTGGATCTGACCCTGTTCAAGAGCCGCAACTTCGCCACCGGAGCCTTGGCCGTTTCCCTGGGTTACAGCCTGTTTTTCAGCACGGTGGTGATCATGCCGCTGTGGCTGCAGCAGTTCATGGGCTACACCGCCACCTGGGCCGGCATCGTCACCGCGCCCATCGGCATCCTGGCCTTGCTGATGTCGCCCGTGGTCGGGCGCATCCTGCCCCATACCGACCCGCGCTGGCTGGCCAGCTTCGCCTTTCTCATCTTCGCGGGCACGGCCTTCATGCGCGCTGGCTTCAACACCAATGTCGACATGATGGCGGTGGTGATTCCCCAGTTGATCCAGGGCGCGGCCATGGCCACCTTTTTCGTCCCGCTCACTGCCGTGACCCTGTCGGGCCTGCCGCCGGAGCGCATACCAGCGGCGGCCGGGCTCTCTAATTTCCTGCGCATCATGGCTGGCGGCATGGGCGCTTCCATCTCCACCACCCTGTGGGAAGACCGGGCCAGTCTGCACCATGCCCATCTGATGGATCACCTCAACCTCTACGATCCCGGCACCGTCCATGCCCTGCAGGGCATGACCGCGCTTGGTCTATCGCCCGGACAGACCCTGGCCAGCCTGGAGCAACAGGTGACCCGCCAAGCCTATATGTTGTCGGCCACCGACTTGTTCTGGTTGTCGGGGGTGCTGTTCCTGATGCTGACCGTGGTGATCTGGCTCAGTCGCCCGGTGCGCAAACCGGCGGGGGCGTCGTCGGCCACTGGCGCGCATTGAGATGCGGGTCGGGTGAGATGCGGGTCGGGTGGGTAGCCGCCGACATCGATTCAGCCGGCAATGGTTTTGCGTGCAGGGTCGGATCGGACAGCGGACGCTATTGGATCGGTCAGGTGTAATCCCCGTTTGGACAAAGGATCTGGCCATCGGGAGAACATTTCCAGACCTTGCCTTCCCAGCCGGGAATCCAGGCGAATTGGGTGGCGTCCGCCGCTTGTACCCAGACGTTGAGAGTGGTTGCGACAGCTCGCAACAAGACTTTGCCATCGGTTCCTTCCGCCACCCGGCAACCCGAAAGGGTCACGGTGGCGCCATCGGCCAGAGAGTCTATGATGAGAAATAGCGAGCTGCCCGCGCCCAAGAGCTGGCCATTCCAACTCTTGTCGCTGGGATCGACCTGAAGGCTCTTGTTTCCGGTGGTATCCCGGCCGGTGCCCGATCCGACGCCCTGATAGCCGGGCGCTCCGTGTCCGTTGAAATACAGATTCTTGATCTTGACGCTGCGTTGATTGGCGATGTTGATGATCTGGCCGATCGTATCGTTGATCGACGAGACGCGGATTTCTTGGCCGTTGCCGTATCTGTTCAGGAAGCGATAATCGAAAACTCCAAAACCGTTTGCGTCGGTGACGCATAAATCGATCGAACCTGCCATCGGATGTTCTCCTCTCGTAACGGATCTTGCGATTTCGGCCCAAGATATTGGGATCGATGTCAAGCAGTTACGACGGCATATTCCATGCCGGAGACGAAAGCCGCGACTTAGCCGCTATAGGGCGATCCACAGGTTCAAAAAGACCGGCTCAGCGCAGTCCGATAAGAGCCGAACAGGCGAAGTCGATGAGCCGTTTCCCTCAAGGAATGCCCAGCAGCTTATGAGTCTGCAGGCTCAGTCGCCATTGCGGGTTGGCCAGGCAATAAGCAATCGTCGCCTGGGTATGGCGCTCCAGGTCGGGACCATCCAGCGGTTGCAGGAAGAAATGGCGGAAAGTCAGATCGGTGAAGCGTTCCGGTTGCGCTTCGGGCTCCGCTTGCGGGTAGACCAGCTTGAGTTCGTCGCCATGGGTGATGCGCAGCGGCGCGTTGGCCTTGGGGCTGACGCAAATCCAGTCGAGGTCGAGCGGCGCGAGTAGAGTGCCGTTGGTTTCCACCGCCACCGCGAAACCCCGGTCGTGCAGGGCGACGATCAGCGCATCGTCCAGTTGCAGCAGCGGCTCGCCGCCGGTGCAGACCACATAGGGTCGGGCCTGTGGTAGCTGCGAAGCGGGCCAGCGGGCGGCGATCGCGCTGGCCAGCGCCTCGGCGGTGGCGAATTTGCCCCCGCCCGGTCCATCGGCCCCCACGAACTCGGTGTCGCAGAACCGGCAGATCGCCTTTTCCCGGTCCACTTCGCGCCCGCTCCACAGATTGCAGCCGACAAAACGGCAGAATACCGCCGGTCGGCCGCTCCAGGCCCCTTCGCCCTGCAGGGTATAGAATAATTCCTTCACCGAATACCGCATGTTTATCCCGGCAGCGCCGGCCCCTCTTCGCCCCAACACAATGTTGCGCCACAGCCGGGTGTTTCTTCCAGATCGATCCGATCCAGCGGCGGCAATCGTTCGGCCAGCGCCGCCCGAACCCAGCGCAATAGGCTGGCCGGATCGGCATCCTCCAGGCCGGTCAGCTGGTCCAGCCGATGATGGTCGAGCTGCCGGTAGGCTGGCTCGAACAGCGCCTTGACCTCGCCATAGTCCACCGTCCAGCCCATCACCTCGTCCAACGGCGCGGTCAGGTGCAGGCGGATGCGGTAACTGTGGCCGTGCAAACGTCGGCGCGGATCGTCGGCCGGGACACGGCGCAGACGCAAAGCGCTTTCGAAGACTCGCTCCTTCCAGATTCGGTAATGCCGCCCGTCGTAATGGCAACCGGCAGTGGCTGTTTCGTAGACCGTCACCCAGGACAGCGGCGGCAACTCCGCCTGCAGTCGTTGCCACAGCCAAGCCGCCAGCCGCTCGCTGGTCGGGTTTTCCAGTCCGGGCAGCTCGTTGAGGCAGGCTTGGTGCAGGATGGCGTGCAGCGGCCGCCACAATTCGTCCAGCCGGTCGAAATCTACGCCGAGATCCAGGCCAGCCAAATCTTGGTCGGCATGTACGATCACCTCGAAACCATGACCGTGCATCCGCCCGCAAGGATGGCCTGCAGGCACGTTTGGCAACTGGTGGGCCGCTTCGAAGCGGAACCGCCGCCAGACGTGGGCATGGTCCGCGCCATCCAGATCGACGCCCTGGTCACGGGTGCTCTGGATGCCGACCCGTTCCAGCCCCGGTGCGTCCAGCCGTGCCCGAATCCAACGCGCCAGGTTCTCGTCGGTCGGAATCGGCAAATAGTCATTCAGGAAAGCATAGTCCAGCGGCGCTACCGCTGCTTGCAGCCGCGCGGTCAGGGTCTCGGTTGCCGTGCCCGGCGCGGATGTCCGGTCCGACGCCCATTCGGCCCGCACCTGCGCCAGGTAGCTATGGCCGTGCAGCCGGCGGGCGCGATGCCCCTCCGGAAAAATGCCCACTTGGCAAGCCGCCTCGAACGGTACGGCCGCAACGGTATACAGCCGTACACTCATCGCTGGGCGGCGCGGAAGCGTTCCACCAGCGGATCGGCGATGCCGGCCTCGGCGAAACCCTTGGCCCGCAACAGACAGGCCGGACAGGTACCACATGGCGGTTGCTGGCCCTGGTAGCAGGTATGGGTGTCGGCCAAGGCTGGCAGCGCGCCGAGATCGCGCGCCATCAGCACGGTTTCGGCCTTGGACTTGAACATCAGCGGGGTATGAAGCGTCAGCTCGTATTCCATGCCCAGCCGCAGCGCTTGCGCCAGTGCTTGCAACGTGGTCTGGCGGCAGTCGGGATAACCGCTGTAGTCGGTCTGAGCCACCCCGGTGACCAGATGATGGATATCGCGCTGATAGGCCAGGGCAGCGGCGAAGGTCAGGAAGATCAGGTTGCGTCCTGGCACGAAGGTATTGGGCAGCTGGGTGTGCGCGTCCACTCCGGCCTGGACCGCTACCCCGGTGTCGGTCAGGGCATTGCCGCCCAGCGCGGCGAAGGTGTCGATCGGCAGCACGGTGTGTGGGACCGCGGCGTGCGCGGCGACTCGAGCGGCGCAATCCAGTTCGATGCGGTGACGCTGGCCGTAGTCGAAGGTCACTGCCGATACCTGGCCGGCCCCGAAGCGGGCCAGTGCCCAATACAGACAGGTGGTGGAATCCTGCCCACCGGACAGGACCACAAGAGCCGTGCTCATCATAACTTCTCCAGGCTGAAGCGACCGCTCACGACGCGGATGCGGCGGGCGGGCGATCCAGCCGCACACTCGGTTTGATGGCGATGCCGCCGCGCGGCATGAAATCGCCCCGCACCTCCAGCCAGCGCGGTTGCAGCAGGGTGAACAGATCCTCCGCGATCCGATTGACCACCTCCTCGCCGAAGGTCCCCTGATTGCGGAAACTGAACAGATACAACTTCAGGGACTTCGATTCCACCAGAAAGGCGGCGGGGCTGTAGTGGATGATCAGCCGGGCGAAGTCGGGCTGGCCGGTGATCGGGCACAGACAGGTGAACTCGGCGCAATCCAGCTCTACCCGATATTCGTGCTGGGGATAGCGGTTGGGGAAGCGCTCCAGCAACTGGGTAGAATAGTGCTGGGGATACTCGGTCTTGGCTTGGCCCAGGAGCGTCAGGCCGTCGATGTCAGGCATGTCGAAGATTCCAACGGTCAATGAACGAACGATAGCAGAAATCCGCAGCGCGGATCGGTTGGGGAGACGATCGCCCGCTTGGAGGCCGTCGTTTTTCCCGGATCGTCGCAGAATTTGCAATGAATAGGGTCAATCATGAAATATTTCGGGTCGTAGTTAAGACTCGATGTCCTGTTAAGATATATTGATGGATAATTTTAAGGTCGGGAAACCCTATCAATAAGATCAATCTGCTCAGCGGGCTTGAAAAGGCCGGTGTGCGGGCTTGTCGGCAGGAATCCTCATGTCTTTCGTCATCGATGCGCCGATTTCCGTGCGGCGCAGCTTGAGCCTTCGGTTCGGCTTGCTGATCCTGCTGTCCTTTCTCGCCTTCACCGGCGGTTTCACCTACCTGATTGCCTTGCCAGCCGCGCACGAGATTGCTGTATCCCGCTTGCACACCGTCGCCGACAGCGTGGCCGGCGAACTCGACCAGACTTTTCAGATCATGGAGCGGCTGCTCGGTTCCACCCAGCGTGGAATCGAGCCCCGCGTGCTGGATACCCACGATCCGCGCGAGTTCAATCGGCTGTTTCAGCCCTTGTTGCGGGCATGGCCCCAGATCACCTCGGTGGTCGCCGGCGCGCCGGATGGCCGGGGCTGGATGCTCCGGGCGGAAGGGGAGGATCATTGGTTCAACCGGCTGAGCGATCCGGGTTTTCCGCAGGGCCGCCATCGCTGGTTCGAATGGCGGGGTGGACAGCCGGTTCAGGACGCCTGGGCGGAGCTCGACTACGATCCGCGTCAACGCCCCTGGTATCGCCGAGGGATCGCTGCACCCGCCAATGGGGAGGTATTCTGGACCGACCCTTACCTTCTGTACACCACCCAGGAGCCGGGCATCACCGGATTGATCCATATCCGTCAGGCCGATGGTGAGGAGCTGGTGCTCGGAATCAACATTCTGCTGCGCGATCTGGCGCGGTTCACGACCACGCTGCGTTTCAGTCCCCACGGTCTGGCCGCCGTCCTGACTCCCGACGGCCGCATGATCGGATTGCCGAGGTTGCCGGCCTACGCTGCGCCCGCCGCGCTCGACGCCGCCATCCTCAAGCCCTTCCAGGATCTAGAGCTGGGGCCGCTCCAGCCTATTCTGGCCGATGGCTTCATCCAGAAGCGGCCGATCGCCGGGACCGTGGCGTTGCCTGCGGCGGCGGGCGGCAATTCCTGGCTGGCGCGCTTCCACCCGTGTCTGCTCGACGACCGAATTCTGTTCTGGGTGGTGGTGGCTGCGCCCGAATCCGACTTTTTGCCGATCGGCAGCCAGCAACTGCTGGCGTTGTTGGCCATCTTCGCCGGAGTGCTGGCCTTGTCGCTGCTGAGCGCGCGCCGCATCGCCCGCTCGATCAGCGCGCCGTTGCAGGCCCTGGTCTGGGAGAACGAGCTGATCTGCCGTCTCGATCCCGACCCCGGCCCACCGATCGCGACCGACCTGCTCGAAGTTCGTCAGCTGGTCGAAGCGCAGATCCGAATGCGGACGATGCTGAACAATTACGTCCAGATCACCGATCGCCAGGCCGGCGATCTCAACGTCCGGATCCGGGAATTGAGCAGCCTGTACGCGCTGTCGAAACTGCTGGAGCAGGATCGGCCGCTGACCGAGATCTTGCGACGGGCGGTCGAGCTGTTGCCGGTCGCCGGGCGTCACACCAACACTGCGATGGCGCGGATCGGCTACTTCGACCAGCGCTACGTGACCCGGCCGTTTCGGGAAACGCCGTGGCGACAGAGCGCCGTCATCCTCATTCACGGCCAGCCGGCCGGTCGGATCGAAGTGTTCGATGCCGCATACGAACCGCTGCCCGATCAGACCGCCGCGCCGCATGAAAACCAGGCGCTGTTGAATCAGTTCGCCCACCAGCTGGGTCAGGCCATCGAGCGCCGCTTGGCGCTGAGCCGCCTGCACGATCTGACCGAGACCCTGGAGCAACGCGTGGCCGAGCGCACGGCGGAACTCGAAGCGAGCCGGCTCGAACAGCTCCGGCATTTGGCCGAGAACCAGCGCGCAGCCGAAGCGTTGCGTCGTAGTGAGCAGTTTTTCCGGGCGGTGTTTTCCAACGCCATGATCGGTATCGCCACCAACAGCATGGCGGATGGCCGCTTCATCGAAGCCAACGATCGGTTCTGCGCCATGACCGGTTACGACAAGGCCGAGCTGGGCCGGTTTTCCTTCTTCGATCTGGCCCACCCGGACGAATACTCGCTCAACCGGAGCCAGATCCATGCCCTGTGCCACGGGAACGTCCAGCAACTGTCCAGCTTGCAGCGGCGTTATCGGCGTAAGGACGGCTCGGTGCGCTGGGCGCAGATCGGCATCACCCTGATCCACGACTGCATGGGCGACTACACCATCACCGTGGCGCTGGACGTCACCGAGCGCAGACAGGCCGAGGAGGAGCTGTTGGCCGCCAAGCAGGCCGCCGATGCCGCCAGCCGGGCCAAGGGCGATTTTCTGGCCAACATGAGCCACGAGATCCGCACGCCGATGAACACCATCATCGGCATGACCCAACTGGCCCTGCAGGCCGAGCTGTGCTCGAAGCCGCGCAACTATCTGGAAAAAGTGCAGCGTTCGGCCCAGTTGCTGCTGGGCATCATCAACGACATTCTCGATTTCTCCAAGATCGAAGCCGGCAAGCTGGTCATCGAAGCCATCGAATTCCGCCTCGATCAAGTGCTGGCCCATCTGAGCGATGCCACCTTGATGAAGGTGCAGGAAAAGGGTTTGAGCCTGTCGACCCGGATCGCGACCGATGTGCCGGTGGGTCTGATCGGCGATCCGCTGCGGTTGTCCCAGATCCTGTTGAACCTGGTGGGCAACGCCGTCAAGTTCACCGAGCGCGGTGAGATCGCCGTGACCGTCGAACGGCTGTGCGCCGAGTCGGACGCGGTGTTGTTGCGATTCGCGGTACAGGATACCGGGGTTGGGCTGAATCCCGAGCAGCAGGCCGGTCTGTTCAATCCGTTCACCCAGGCCGACAGCTCGACCACGCGCCGCTATGGCGGCACTGGGCTGGGCCTGGCCATCGCCAAGCGCCTGACCGAGTTGATGGGCGGTCGGATCGGGGTCGACAGCCGCTATGGCGAAGGCAGTACCTTCTGGTTCACGGTGCGGCTGGGCTGGTGGAGCGCGGCGGCCCCGGAATCGTCGCGCCAGGGCGCAGCGGGTGGCCACAGCTTGGCCTTACCCGATCCATCCACCGCCATCCCGCCCGCCGTCGCCGGGTTACAGGGGGTGCGCCTGCTGCTGGTCGAGGACAACGAAATCAACCAGGAGCTGGCCATCGATATCCTGCAGGGCGCGGGCATCGTGGTTCGGGCCGTCGGCAACGGGGCCGAAGCCCTCGCGTTGCTGGCGCGGGAATCGTTCGACGGGATCCTGATGGACTGCCAGATGCCGGTCATGGACGGCTACGAGGCCACGCGCCGCATCCGGGCCGACCAGCGTCTGGTCGGTCTGCCGATCATCGCCATGACCGCTAGCGTCATGAGCGGGGATCGCGCCCAATGCCTGGCGGCGGGCATGAACGATCACGTCAGTAAGCCGATCGATGTCGGCGAGCTGTTCACCAGCCTGCTCCGCTGGATCAATCCGTCGGCGGATGCGATCTCCATCCGGCCCGCGCCGCCGGTTTCGACCCCGGTCGAGTCGCCCGCTGTGCTGGAGGAGACGACCGCACCCGATCCCACGGCCTTCGCCGCCGCGCTGGAGCGCTTGCGCGACCAACTGGCCGAAGGCGATCCCGATGCTGATCTGAGCTGCGATGCGTTACAGGCGTTGCTCGGACCCCAGGCCAGGCAGGCACTCGATCCGGTGCGGCAGGCCGTCGCCTGTTACGATTTCGACCGAGCCGCGCGCTTGTTGAACGAAGCGATCGCGACACTGGACTTGCAGCGCAGCCGGAGGCCCGCGTGAGCGCCAATCCACCCGTCTATTCCGATCGCGTCGATGGGGCGCAGAACCCCCTGGTGTTGGTCGTGGACGATACGCCGGAAAACCTGGATCTGGTCCGGGCCGTGCTCGCCCAGGATTATCGCATCCGCGTCGCCCGCGATGGCGCCACCGCCTTGCGGCTGGCGGTGCATCATCTTCCCGATCTGATCCTGCTCGACGTCATGATGCCGGAGATGGACGGCTACGAAGTCTGCCGACGGTTGAAGGCCGACCCGCGCTTGGCCGATATTCCGGTGATCTTCGTCACTGGCATGAGCGAGAGCGAGGATGAAAGTCGGGGTTTCGACATGGGGGCGGTGGATTACATCACCAAGCCGATCAGTCCGCCGGTGCTGGTTCGCCGGGTCCGCACCCATCTGGCGCTGCGCGATCACCACCGCGAGCTGGAAAGCCGGGTGCGACAGCGCACCCACGAGCTATACCAGACCCGCCTGCAGATCATCCGTCGGCTCGGGCGGGCCGCCGAGTTCAAGGATAGCGAAACCGGCAGCCATATCGTGCGCATGAGTCATTACGCGCGGCTGATCGGCCAGGAAGCCGGCTTGAATGACCATCAGGTCGACCTGCTGTTCAACGCCGCGCCCATGCACGATATCGGCAAGATCGGCATTCCCGACCGGATCCTGCTCAAACCCGGCCCGCTGGATGAGAACGAATGGCGGATCATGCGCGAGCATCCGCTGATCGGGGCCGAAATCATCGGCGAGCACAGCAACGACCTGTTGCATTATTCTCGACTGATTGCCCTGACCCATCATGAGCGATGGGACGGGACCGGCTATCCGCATGGGCTCAAGGGCGATGACATCCCGTTGATCGGGCGGGTGGCCGCCATCGCCGACATCTTCGACGCCCTCACCAGTCCCCGCCCCTACAAGGGGGCTTGGACGGTGGCCGACGCAGCCCGCGAGATCGAACAGCATGGCGGCAGTCAGTTCGATCCCGAGCTGTTGCCGGCCTTCCGGAAAGCGCTGCCCAAGCTGGAGCGGATCAAGATCCTGTATGCCGAGGAAGCGCTTCTGGATCACGATCTGAAGCTGTAAGCGGTGTCGCCGCCGCTGGCTCGGATGGCCGGGGAGCTGCCGTTTCCGTCACTGCGTCGGTTTTCGTCGCATCGGTGGCAGTGGTCGTTTCGGCGATGGCGGTCGCCGCTGGCGCGACAGGGGCCACGTCTTCCGCCCCATTGATCGCCAACCAGCGCTCGCCCAGGATGGCCTTGGCCTCGCCCAGATGCCAGGCGACGCTGTCCAGATCGTGGTGGGAACGGTGGACCCAGGCTTCGCCCCAGTAGAAGTTGCAACTGGTTTCGGCCCGTAGCAGACGCCAGTGCGCTTCGTTCAGCACCCGCGCCAGTTCGGGGTTTGGATCGTGGGCGCGCGCCACTGCCGTCATCATGTTGTGGAACTGCCGGCTGAGGTCGTGCACGCGGACCATGGTGTCGCGCTGAGCCCAGGAGCCTTGCCACTGGTGGAAATCCCAGCCGTGATGCTCGTCGGTGTTCCAGGCGCCGCGCCGCACGGTGACTCGGCCGTGCGCGCCGAAGCGGTCCAGATATTCGCTGATGAAGGTCGGCCGCAGGGTCGAGTGGCCGGCGCGGATGGCGTCCATCGCCTCCCGGTAGAAATAGGTCCAGAAGTTGGATTTTTCGGTGACGTTGCGAAACCAGCCGCCGTTGTCGCCGTCGGTGGCGGTGGTCACCAGCGGCGGGAAATCGCACCACTTGGTCCGTTCGTGCAGCTCGTGATAGAACCAGCCGTAATCCATGCCGGCCAGCTGGGCGTTGGACAGCTCGCGGTCACGGGCGATGATGATGAGCTGTTCGCCGCCGTATTCGGCGATGTGCGGCCGATAGCGCAGCTCCTGCCAGCTCATCGAATCGACTGGATCGATGTATTCGCAATCCACCAGCACATAGCGGTAGCCGGCCCGCTTCAGATGGGGAATCAGGCGCATGTCGAAGCCCATCTCCGGCGGCCAGAAGCCGTTGAACTGGCTGCGCCAGAATACATGGCGGGCGATGGCCTGCCAGCGGGCGATGTGTTCATCCCAGTCGGCTTCTGGAATCAGCGCCAGCACCGGGTGGTAGTAACCGGTGCCGATGATCTCGAACAGCTTGTCGTTCTGCAGATGCCAGAGCAGTTTGCCGCAGTCGATGATGCCGTAGGCGCGGCGCTGGAAATCGGGGCTGGACAGGCTTTCCAGCAGCGTGCCGGACAGCGACAGATGGACCCGGGCGATATCCTGGTACTCCCACAGCACCCGCGGCATGCGATCGTAGGCGAATAGGATTTCCTTGGCTTCCCACTCGTGGGTTTCGAGCAGGGCGTCGAGATTGCCGGGGGGCTGGTGCATGTTCAGCACCAGGGCGTGGTGGATGTCCCTCATCGCGTGCTTCCTCGTTCTGGTTTATGGGCGATGGCGAAAAACGATGACGATCCTACAGACGGGTCATCGCTAAGCATACAGTAAAGTCAATGGGATGGGGTTGCGGTCACAGCGGCGGCGGGGGAGGGCCAGCCGTGCGCACGGTCAGCGGCGGCAGGGCGTCGATGTGGATGCCCTGCTGCGGGATGGGCAGGGCGATGCCGTGCTGACGAAACAGATCCCAGATTTCCAGCCGCACGTCGCTGGAGATATTGCGAATGCCGTTCTGTACGTCGCAGATCCAGAACCGCAGCTCCAGCAGTAGAAAGCTGTCGCCGAATTCCAGCAGCAGAGCGCGCGGCTCGGGATCGGCCAGCACTCGCGCCGGCCGGCCGGCCGCCTGCACCATCAGTCGCAGGGCTTGGCGCACGTCGGTGTCGTAGGAAACCCGCACCCGTACCTTGAGCCGGGCCAGGTCGTTGCGGTGCGACCAGTTGACGACCTGATGGGTGACCAGTTCTTCGTTGGGGATCAGGTATTCGGTGCCGTCGCGGGTTTCCACCGACACGTAGCGCGCCCCCAGCGAGGCTACCCAGCCGTAGGTTTCGCCGATCTGGATGATGTCGCCCGGTTTGATCGACCGGTCCATCAACAGCATGATGCCGCTGATCAGGTTGGAGGTGATGCGCTGCAGGCCAAAGCCGATGCCGACGCCGACCGCGCCGCCGAATACCGCCAGGGCGGTGAAATCGACCCCGGCCCCGGCTAGCGAGACCAGCACGGCCAGAGTGATCAGCCCACCGGTGAACAGCTTGCCGAACAAGACCCGCACCGATGGGGTCAGGCTGGGGAGATGCTCCAGGCGTTGCTCCAGCGCCCGCGAAATCAGCACCGCCGCCCACAGCGCGACCCCGAAGAAGAACATGCTTTTGACCACGGTCAGCAACGACAACCGGATCGAGCCGAGCTGGATGGCTAGCTGGTCGAGGAACGCCAGGGTCGGGTCGAGCAGGCCAAGGATGGCCAGCACGGCGATGCTGTAGGCAGCGATCACCACCGCCCGTGCCCAGACCGGTTCGCGCACGAACAGCGCGAACAGGCGGATGGCGATCCAGGCCGCCAGCAGGTGGACGCCGATCCGAACCCAGTGGGTCGGCCAGCCGAAATGGGTCGCGAGCGCGCCGGCTGTCACCAGACCACCGATCCACAGCAGCGGAAAGACCAGCTCCGCCAGGGTCAGCAGGGCAGGGCGGTTGGGCGCGGTGGCGGGTGCGGCGGCCAGGATGCGCCGGACCAGCTGGGGATGGACGAAGTCGTGCAGCCACCAGGCGATGAAACCGGTGCAGACCAGCGCCGGGATCTGCATGGCGGTGTAGACGATGTGGGCCGGGGTGAAGAACTCCAGCCGCAGCCAGTCCCACAGAGCGCCCAGCCAGACCAGAATCAAGCCACCGTCGAAGAAGGGTTGTTGCATGAGGAATCCTGCTATTTTTTAGGTGTTCTTCTACCTAGACACTGGGCTCAAACCACTGTTGTAAGCCACCTCTCTGGATAAGGCGGGAAGAGAAGGACTGACCTACTGTCGCTTGGGCATCATGAAGTCTTTGGCATCATTATTGATTTTCATATCCTGTAAGACTTATGGGTAATCGGGTGGGTTATACCACTACATCTTGTGGCAACCACGGGAAGTCTCATTGAGCCAAAGTTTACAACTTGGAAATGGAGCGCTGTATGATAGAAACTATAGAAAATCTAAAACTAATAAATGCAGTTAATAACCTTTTTTTGTCTTTTATAGGAATACAAGTAGCTGGCCTAATGATTAGCTTTTTGATAATCATAATGGAAGGTGTGCTTGGAGATATTTTTGAATTTCTAGAAAAATATTGGGACTGGGATTATATTTTAGAAAATATATTACGCGTATCATTATGGGTATGTTCAATATTGTCGTATTTCTACTTACGTCATATCACTGAAGGCATTAATGATATTAAAATCGTGGAAGCGTTGGAAAAAAACACCTATGCCTGTTGGTATGTTATTACAATGATCTCAAGCTTATTGTTATATACAATTGGTAAAACTATTGAGCAAATAGCTAGAACAAAAGAAATATGCGATAATCTTACAACCCTATGGTTTGCAAAAATTTTTGGAAAAATTTTATGGGTTTTTTCTTGGGTAATAAGAGGTCCGTGGGGTTGGATAGCAAGAGGATGTATCGATATAGTAAATTATTTTATCAATGATTTTATCGATTCCAAGCTTGGAGAAGCCGTTATCACTTTTTTGATCATGGCTACTGTAGAATATTTTATAAGAAGCTCCATTGTTATTTTTTCTGTATACGCTGTA
>Ga0116181_1001920_pt1 | contig 17368 bp, 14 predicted proteins | sample AD_UKC075_MetaG_FD_89752 | JGI IMG/M metagenome (GOLD analysis project Ga0116181, IMG submission 89752) | Active sludge microbial communities of municipal wastewater-treating anaerobic digesters from USA - AD_UKC075_MetaG | ecosystem: Engineered > Bioreactor > Anaerobic > Digestate | place: USA...
CAGCGCTGGCGCCGGCAAGCAACCGCTTGCGGCTCAGCTGGTCTGCGCCCGTGGCCGCGACGAGGTTGCGGGACTCCAACTCGCGTAGGTGCGCCGCAACGGTCGCGACGTCAAAACCCGTCGCGTCGGCGATGTGTTCGGCGCTGACGCCATCGCACGCGGCATACACCGCAAGCGTGTCGTCTGAAATGCAGTGAACGAGTGTGCTGTCGAGGTCATAGGCCAACACCGAGCCGTCTACTGATTCGGTGTGGACGTCGGCCGACCTCCGCGTCCATGTGAGTGCCATGAAGAATCCTCCCGAGAATCTCCCCCGCGCCGCATCGCGGCGCACGCGAAAACCTAGCAGTGTCAACGTGATCCGACAACTCATCGAGAAGCTCGCCGCTCAGCACGCGCACTTCCCTTGGGCTATCTCGCCCGGACGTCGGGGTTGAGGAAAGAACAGATCACCATTCGTGATGTGCCGCGCACGTTCAGGCGGAGGCAGTGCAGGTGGCAGCCTGAACCTCCTTCGACCTCTTCACCCGGGGGCGCGGGCTTCGTCTCCGGCCCAGGTGGGGGAATGTGCGGATGCCACACTGGTGCCGGTGACGACGCGACTGGAGTGGACGGCATACCTGGAGCAGTTGCGGCGCGAGAGTGCCGCCTTCCGCGCGGCCATTGCGCGCGCCGAGCCGACCACGCGGGTGCCGACCTGTCCGAAGTGGGACGCGGACGACCTGCTCTGGCATGTGGGCGAGGTCCAGTGGTTCTGGAGTCGGGTCGTCGGGCCGCCGCTGCTGACCCGGGAGAGCGTGCAGGCGCTGGAGCGCGTCGAGCGGCCGGGGGATCGGGAGGGTTTGCTGCGCCATTTCGACGAGTCCCATGCGGCGTTGGTGGCGGCTCTGGAGAGTCACTCGCCGGGCCAGGCGGCGTGGAGTTGGGCGCCGGACCAGACGGTCGGGTTCAGCTATCGGCGGCAGGCGCACGAAGCCGCGATGCACCGGGTCGACGCCGAATTGCTCACGGGCACAGCCGCCCCCATCGATGCCGCGCTGGCTGTCGACGGGGTGGACGAGGCTCTCGCGCTGATGTTCGGCGGCGATGGCACGGAGACTCCTGAACCGGTGCAGCCGGTCGAGTTCGTCACGACGGACGTGCCGCACCGCTGGGTGCTGCACCTGGTCCGCGAACCGGTCGGGGGTGGCGAGGCTGGGGGCGAGTCTGAGGGCGAGCCTGGGGGCGAGGCCGGTGGCGGCCGCCTCGGGTTGTTGCCTTCGGTGGATGCGCCCGGGGCGTCGGTGCAGGGCGCGGCCGGCGACCTACTGAAGTGGCTATGGAACCGGCCACCGACGGGGATGGTCCGGACCGAGGGCGACCCGGCCGTCCTGAGGGCCCTGTCGGAAATGCGCGGCGCAGGCATCGACTAGCCGCGACCTCGGCTGCTGGCCGGGCTGACTGTGGCGGAATGCGTCACCGGTGACCCCTATCGCCACAACGATGGCGTCCCGACCCGAGGAGTGAGCCACACGGCATACCGCGCGTGCGCGCACGAACGGCGCAGTTCATGAGCGTGCAGCCCCGGTGAAGCGATAGAAGAAGCCTTGTCCTCGCCGGTTGGGTTGTGACGGCTCGAGCACGCCCTCATCCTCGAGTGCCCGCAGGACTGAGCCGACGTTACTGCTCTGGGCCTTGACGAGGCTGGCGAGCTCCGAGGAACTGATGCGACCCCGAGCTGCGGCGTAGGAGGCAGCCACGCTCCCGGATGGGTTCACCGCGCTCAAGTGCACCGAGCGCGTCGGCCACGAGGTCATGAAGGGGATCGCGACCGAAATTATGGTTCACAGGCCAACCCACCTCCTGGTCATAAATTGATTGCTGTCAAATTATGGTGGCCTGCGGAGAAGTGGCAGCCCACAGTTTCCCGCCCGGCACCGCCGACGACCTGCGTCAGAGGCTCTGAAACGGGCCGCAGGTCGGCAGGGTCTGGGCCCAGGGCGACCCGGCTGCGCGTCGGGTCCTGTCCGAGATGCTCGGCACGCGAATCGCTAGCAGCACGGCATACAGGCGCTCGTCGCCTGCACAGCCGGAACTCGTCATCGGCGAGCAAGGCGCCGAGCTCTGACCTGCCCTGGCCCGCCCTGGCTGCACATTAACTCATGCGATCGACCGTGCGCTGAGTCGTGGTGTGCTTGAGCGCTATCGGACAACACTGCACAGTTATGGTTCTCGTCTCGATCTGAGCCCTCGGAGTCATAACTTTTAAACGGTTTGAGAGCAGGGTGCCTCCGGGTTCCGGGCATGACCGCAGGAGAGAAGGCTCGAGGGTCAAGCCCTTGAAGGAGACGAACGCAACGCTTCCGACGACCCACCGAGGACGGGCACCGCTTCCGGATCCGCTGCCCCCACAACGCGGCGCCTGCCCGCTCAGGTGGAGGTCGAACTCACCCTGCCCAGCCGCGAGCCGCTGCTGCCCGAAGCATCTACGCATTCGATCGCCAGCCCAGGTGCGCTCATGTCATCACTCCACCTCGAAGACCTTCATCACTTCGTCGCCGTAGTCGTTGATGACCTTCACCGCGATCCGACCGGTCGAGGGCACGTCGAACGGCCGAGACACCGTCGAGTTGAGGGTCGCCCAGGCCTCCTCGTCGATCTCGGCCTTGAGCGCCACCTTCAGTCGCATGTAGGGATCGCCACCCCCCGTGAAGTAGCAGTGCCGCACGAAGAACGAGTCCCCGTTGTATGCCGTGTCGATCATCCACAGCGCGATCTGTCCGGTGTCGTTGGAGCGCACCGCCCCGGTCGTCGGGTCGTCGACGTCAACGCCGTGCAGCGTGACGACGACCAGCCCATCGCCAGTCCGCTCGAGCGAGATGTCCGGCTCGCCGAAGACGGTGAAGAGGTTGCCCGCCCCGGTCTTCTTCAACTCCTGGCCTATGAGCAGGTCAACGGGGCCGCCGCTCACGGCATGTCGGGGTAACCACCTTTGATGAAGAAGACCATGTCGACGACCTTGGCCCTGGTGTAAAGGCCGGTGGTTGGCTGCCCAGTTGTGAAGTCGAGAGTGGGCTGTCGCAGCCCGTCGATCCGAGCAGCGTTCGCCCGATAGAAGTCACCCACCTGTTCCAGCGAACCCCTGCGAAGTTCGAGACGCCGAAGCCCTTCTTGAAGTAGGTGTCGAACGCCGGAACGCATCCGAAGACACCGAGCATGACCTTGGTGACCAAGATGTCGGACGCTCGGAGCGGGCGAAGGGCGTCCCGGATATCGCCGGCCGTCCGGTAGACCAGATCGACGCCGGCCTGGTCGTAGCTGTCGAGATCCACGTCCCACAACGCGGGGGGCGTATCCGCGATGGTCTCAACCAGCGGCACGAGGTGCCGCACGCTCCGCTGGAGCAGTTCAGCTGAGCCCCGCAGCATTCCCCAACTGGCTAGATAGAAGCCGAGCTGAAGGCAACTGATCTCCATCCCCATGGGCGCGCCCCACACCTTGACCTCTGCCCGATGCCGCTGGAAGTGGTTGAAGCAGTAGTCAAACGACGTGTAGCGGGAACCCGGGTCGCGAGCGCCGAGGTAGCGGCGGACCGCCTCGTCTATCTCTGCGTCGTCCAATCGCACCCTCCCTTCCCTGGGGCGCGCACGCTCAAGCGGCTCACCCTGCACCAGTGCTCCGGCGTCGTAGCGGCGGTACAGGCCGTGGCTGATCCGTGTGATGAGCGGGCTGCGAGGCATGGAACGGCTCCGACAACTGGCCCACGCACTCCTGCAGGCGATCCCAGATCGTTTCCGACATGTAGGTCATCCTGCTCCGGTGTCCAGCGGCCAGGGCACCAGCGGCCCCGAGGACTGCGACCCGACGTAGCTGCGTCAGCGAAACCGGCCACACGGCATACGAAGCGGTGCGTCACCATGGGCGACCGCCGCGACCACTTTGACGACGAAACGGGTGTTCAGGGAACTACCAGTGAGTGGGTAGTTCCCGAAAGCCGCGGGGCTGTGGGAACGCGACCCGAAGCCCCAACACCCGGCACAGCCGATGGCGGGTTTAGGCACAACCTTGACCTCTCAGACCCGGACGTACCTGGCACCGCGCCGCTCGCCGACCAATCGCAGTTCACCGCGGTCGACCATGCGCTTGAGCACCCCCCTGGCCTGCGTCGGCGACAACTGGCACAACCCCGCCGCTTGCGCTCGGGTGATCGATCCATATGCATCCACGTAGTCACCGATCATCCGCTCTTGCTGGATGGGGTCTGCATCCTTCACGCGCACGTAGGCGGTCCTGTCCTGAGCCAGGTCGTAGAAGCGGGGAGTCAGATGGAGTCGCCGGCTCCGGCCCACGCCTCGGGTCTCGAGAATGCCCAGCTCCACCAACTGCGTGGTGGTGTTTCGCACCATGGCGGGGAGCATGGACAGTGACTCGGCGAGCTCGCTCGGCGCGGCTGACCCCATGGCCTTCATCTCGTGCACCACCCGCAACTGGTCCAACCCCAGAGAGCGCTGCTGTTCGTTTTCGAACGTGAGCAGGAAGCGGACCAGATCGAGGTCGGCCGTTCCGAGAGGGACGGAAACCAGAACTGAGTTCGTCGTGGAGCGGGCGTAGCTCGGCGCGTCGCGGCCGGCCCGCAGCTGCTGCTCGAACATCTCGTTGACCCCTTTGCCCTTGCGTTCGACGAGTCCGGCCCGCTTGAAGGTGTCGGCAAGAATCGGGCTCCTGGGACGAGACTCATCGAGGATGTTGTGGATCGTGACGCCGGGCGGCAGACCGCCTGGGTTGCTGACCACGAACTCAGCATCGTCAATCTGCACTCTCGTCGGACCAAGGGCCGAGTAGTCACGGTGCACGATTGCGTTCGCGACTGCTTCGCGTCGAGTCACTGACGGGATGAGCGGGAGATCGACTCGGTGGATACCCGCCAACAGCTCCGTCACGCTGTTTCGCGCATCGATCAGCGCCTGGATGTCCTCGGTGACACGCAGGAGTGGCCCGACCATGCGCTCGTTGGAAGGGCTAGCCGCCCGCAGATCCTGGAAGATGAACTCGGCGTTGGGCACCCATCGTGCAACTGCTTCAGCCCTGCCGAAGAGCAAAATGGCGCCGAGACTCACCGGGGCCGCGATGGGGACCAAACCCAGAGCACGAAGGATGTCCTCGTCCTGGAGGTTCGCGGTGCTGTCCCTTGTCTGGGCGGAGAGTCGGCGATAACGGTCGAACTCAGCAGGGTCGAGATCCGTCTGGGTGGCGCCCACAGCGACGGCGGCGGCATAGTCCTGCCCGCGGGTGACCATCCCCATGCTCACGATCTCCTGCGGCGACATGGGCACGCACTGGGGTTGACCGAGGGTGTCAAGCACTCGCTTGGTGTAGTACCCGTCTTTGGTTGCGACAGGGCCCGGCATCGCCAGTGGCACATCGATTCGGAACACTGGATGCCCGTCGACGTGCTCCAGTCTCACCGCCACTCCAAGGGGCGGGTCCGTGCTGTTCTGGATGTATGCCGCGACGCGCACCGGATCCATGTGACCACCTGGGCGCGGCTGAGCACCTACGACCCGTCCGTCGTCATCCACGCCGAGCAGGAGTGTGCCGCCCTGGGCGTTCGCCAGACAGGCCACGGCCTTGGTGAGGTCCCGATCGTTGAGGTGAGACTTGAACTCCGTGGTCAGCGTCTCGCCACGACGAAGGAGGTCACTCGTGTCCATACGCCATAATATTGCATAGTTATGGCTTTGCTCTCGCCACGAGCGTTCGGAGTCATAACTTTTAGAACGTTCGAGACCATGGTGTCTCTGGGTTCCAGGCATGACCGCGAGCGAGAAGGCCCGAGCGCCAAGCCCCTCGAGGGAGGAACGCAACGTATGCCGTGACAGAGCGTCGGGCGCCGCGCATCGCGTCAGCCGGGTATGCCGTCACGCTCACCATCGTCGCGAGGGACCGACAACCGCTCATCGAGAGGATGACCGGAGCGACCGGTTCAGGTCACCAGATCCACGTCGCTTGCGGGATGTCCAACTCGTAGTGAGCGGGCCTTACAAGCATCACCGACTCTGGACCCGTGCCGCTCTCGCCGCCGATGGGAAACGCAAGCCGACTCTCGCCCGAGTCGATGGCCACATACTCTCCCTCAACGACTTCGAAGCCCTCCACCACCCGGCCGACTAGAGACACAATCGACGCCGGTCCCACTCCTTGGCAGCCGATCATGCCGAACGGCTTAGTCATCCCGGTGAGGATGACGTCCTCAATGTGAACCTCGATGAAGTCGTGACGGAAGCACACCCCCGTGATCTGGCGACCGACGACTTCGGCCCGAGCCGACGCCGTTGGGTCACTGTTGTTCGTCGCCATCACTCCACCTCGAAGACCTTCATCACTTCGTCGCCGTAGTCGTTGATGACCTTCACCGCGATCCGACCGGTCGAGGGCACGTCGAAGGGCCGAGACACCGTCGAGTTGAGGGTCGCCCACGCCTCCTCGTCGATCTCGGCCTTGAGCGCCACCTTCAATCGCTTGTAGGGATCGCCGCCCCCGGTGAAGTAGCAGTGCCGCACGAAGAACGAGTCCCCGTTGTATGCCGTGTCGATCATCCAGAGCGCGATCTGACCGGTGTCGTTGGAGCGCACCGCCCCGGTCGTTGGGTCGTAGACATCGACGCCGTGCAGCGTGACGACGACCTGCCCATCGCCGGTCCGCTCGAGCGAGATGTCCGGCTCGCCGAAGACGGTGAAGAGGTTGCCCGCCCCGGTCTTCTTCAGCTCCTGGCCCATGAGCAGGTCGACGTTCATCCGCACGAGCAGCAGCTTGACCCGACCGAAGGATCGCTCGTCCTCGATCGACGCGAAGCCCTCCTTGGACACGTCGACCGCGACCCCGGCCTCCTCCATCGCCTCGCCCGTCGCAGCATCGAAGGCGAAGCCGAGCACGCAGACCAGCTGGATGTCCTTGGCCTCGATGGCCTCCTTCACCGCGTCGCGACAGAAGCGCTGACTCACCGTGCCGTACTGCGGCCCGATCGCAATCCCGATCCGTATGCCGTCCGCTCGCCCCCCAGCCTCGCTACCGGTCGGCTTGCGCACCCCGACCGACTGGATGAACTGGCCGGCATACGGCTCGAGTGAGGCGAACTCGATGCGCTCGTCGCGGCGGCCGTTCTGGATGCCGGCTTTGGCGAGGTTGTCGAGGATGGTCCGCTCGAAGGTCGGCGAGTCGGGCTGTTCGGCGCCCTGGCGCTCGCTGATCGACTCGCGCTGCGCGTTGCCCGGCTCGTCGGGGCCGCCGGCGAAGGCGAGCGAGCGATGCGGGCTGAGGCTCTCGACGGTGAAGGGGCCGCTGACCCGCACGACGCCCTTGTCCTCATAGGGCCGGTCGTAGAGGGTCTCGAGGTCGGCGTGCTTCTTGATCGCGGCGTCGATCTCGTCGCGGGTCATGCCTTCGACGATGTCGGGGTTGTTGGCGATCGACTTGAGGGTGATGTGCTGGACGCGCTCGTAGACGAAGCCGTGCCGGATGTCGTCGGTGCTGGTGCCGCCGACGCGCGGCCGGCCGCTGACCTGGGCCTCCTTGGCCTTGCCCTTGTCGGAGTCGGCGAGCAGGTAGTTGGGGGCGCGCGCCCATGAGCCGCTGCCGAGCGAGGGCGACTCGGGAGCACGTCGTTGCCTCGCAGGTTGTCGATGACCCCAGCCAGGTTCGATGGGACCGTCCCTCAGGCTCCGATTGACCGTCGAGTCACAGCGCGGACTGAAGGGTCCAGGGTGCAGCGAGGAGCGTCGTGACTCCGAAATGGTGCCGTTCTCGACACGATCTACTGATTTTGGGTAAAGTGTGCGGCATGAGCGAGCGTGAGCGGATCCTGGGTGTGCTGGGCCAGACCGGTGTCTTGGCAGGCATTAGATGGGCGTATGAGTCCGCCGCACGTCGAACCCGGGAGGACTACGACGAGGCCACCGGGCACAACGCCACCTGGGTCGGCATCAACCGGTGGAACCTGTTGTGCGACCGCCTGGACCGTGTGTTCTCCTGCGGTCGATACGCCACCCGCGATAACAGCTCCGGCACCGTGGGTCTCGACGTGTTGTACGCGACTTTGACCGACGAAGAGCGGGCCACATTCCCGCACATCCCACCGGGCACCGTAGTCCGTGACGACCTCGCCGGCAGTCCAGGCTGGAGCAACGGTGACGTCCGCTGGCTTCTTGCCTCCGCCGACTTCGGGGGCGTCGATCAGATCAGATGGTCCCGTCGCAGCCGGGTAAAACAGCGCACCGCCAAGCAGAGCGACCCCGACAACGACCAGCTATCCATCCTCGACGTCCTCATGGACGACCCCGGCGCCGCGAAGCTCCCGGTAGCACTTGAGCACGCCAGTGAGTTCGACATCACGACGTTGGTCGTCACGCACACCCACAACATCGACACCAACGACCGCGAACTGTACCTTGGCCTCCCCTCGATGGAGACGCAGGGCAAGGCATGGGCGTGGAAGGAAAACCTCCTCGCCGTTCCCCCGGCCGACGGGGGTCGTCAGAATCTGCCGGCCACCGACCCTGACAGCCCAGCGAACGTCCCTGACGCCCCGGTCCGCCTCCGAACCCCTGCCGAGCAGGCTGCTCCGAGGACCATCCTTGACGCTCCGCGCGCCGCCGAGGGACTGTGAACCCCCGGACACGAGCTCAAGAAGTGGCCCCGTTCTTCGACGGGTCGCGACTAGCTCTCGCCCGGCACCTCGCCGGAAAGAGGAAAAGCGAGCTCGCAATCAAGATCCACCGCAGCCCAAGCGCAGTCACGGCATGGGAAGCCGGCACAAAGCAACCGACTGCCGCCAACATCGCCGAACTCGCCATCGGCCTGAACGTTGACCCGTGGTTCTTCGCAGTCCGCGGCGAAGACGTCACCGCCATCAACGTCGCACCTCACTTCAGGTCCCTTCGTTCAACATCGCAAGTCCTGCGCGACCAGGCGCTCGCGTACGGGCAGATCGTTGTTGACATTGCATCCGCCATCGAGGTGCACGCCGAGTTCCCGTCGCCCCAAGTGCCCGAGTTCCACGTTGAACCTGGTGACACCGTCGGCCCGGACTCCGCGGCCCGCTACGTGCGCGAAGCATGGGACCTGGACCCTGGGCCCGCCGGACATCAAGTTAGGCTCCTCGAGAACCACGGTGTGCTCGTCGTCTTCAGCCCTCCGGGTGCCGCAGCAATCGACGCCTACTCCTTCGCAGCAGCAGGCAGGCCCACAGTGGTCCTTAACCCCATCAAGAAGGACTACTACCGACAACGGTTCGACGTCGCCCACGAGCTCGGCCACCTGGTAATGCACGGCGAAGCAGAACCAGGCACCAAAGCTATTGAAGACCAGGCACACCGGTTCGCATCCGAGTTCCTTCTGCCGGCCGAGGAGGTGCATGACCTGCTCCCTACAGCCATGGGCCGCAGCGCCTGGACGACCCTCTTCCGACTCAAGGAGCAATGGGGCGTTAGCGTCAGCGCGCTCCTGTTCCGAGCACGACAGCTCGGACGTCTCTCCGACGTGTCCTACCGCAATGCGATGGTCCGCATGTCGCAGCAAGGTTGGAGGCGCGACGAACCCGGCGCCATTGCCTCGATCGAACAGCCATCGCTGATGCCGCGGGCGCTAGAACTCCTCGACTCCGTAGGCATCACCACCGGTGAGTTGATCGCCCAGTGTCGGATCCCATCCCACCTGTTCGAGGCAGTAACCAGCCGCACTCCCATCGTCCACGCGGCCGGCAGCGCCGCGGTTAGCGATGGTGGGTCCAACGCCGAGCCGGCTGACGGGCACCAGAACGCGAAGAGTTCAGTCGTCTCATTGCTGCGGCCGTCGAATCCAACGACCGGTGATCTCGCACACCCACGGGAGTAGCTTCATGATGCAATAGACAGCCCCTGGCCACGGTCATCTGATCCGCCGCGGCTGCGAATTGCCCCGCTTGCGATGGGCGGGCGCGCTAGCGTTCCTCCCACTGCTCCTATGTCGTTCGTCGTATGACGGCGGGAGTGGCCCGAGATACGGTCGTCGCAAACGTCTTCATCGTCCCGCGGCTCGACCTCTCGACAGGACTCCCGAGCGATCGACGGACATCCGACGGTCGGGACTCGGCCTACCACCCGCCTCACCCTGATCGCTCCAGTCCATCAGGCAGTCCCCCGCAGTTGCTGGGCGACGTGACGGGCGAAGTCGGGGTCGGAGTGGATGCGGGCAACAACGTCGTCGGCTATTCGGTTGACGTCGATCGGGCCGAGGAAGTCGACCTGCACGGCCTCACGTGGATAGTGGAAGTCGGTTCTACCGTCGTAGGCGCTGTCACCGTTGTCGCCGTAGGCCGTCAACACATGGTCGAAGACGAGCTGGACCTTGGACTGGAAAACGTCCACGGTGTACGGCGCCTCGGGAAGGCTCTGATCGAGCACGCGCCGGATGGTGCTGTTGACCTCGTTGGCGGTCGCGACCTTGCGGCGCCAGTCCTGGACGAGCTTCTCGTGCAGGTGCTCGAGCAGTGTCTTCGCACTCGCCTTCACCGTCTCTCGCTCTTCGTCGGTGAGCACAGGGTCGGGCTGGGTCAGGAGGTCGAAGATGGCGAGCTCTTCCTCAGTCATCCCCTCTCGAACGGCTCGCTGCTCCTCGGCCGTCAGCGCCTTGGACAGTTCGATCAGGCGGCGGAGGTACTCATCGATGTTGACGCTGCCCGCGTTGTAGTCCGAGATGAGCTCTTCGATACGTTCTACCAACTCGTAGCGATTGGGGTTGCGGAGCGCAGCTGCGATGGCCTGCTGGCGGAGCAGCTGGGCCAGACGGTCGGTTTCGGCACGCTTCCGACCGGCGAACTTGGCCGCCAGTCCTTCGAAGTCGATGAGAGACAGGTCGATCAGGGGGTCCGGCTTGGTGCCTTCGGCTGCGGCACGGATGACATATTCCTCTGCCCCGACAGAGCGGTCCAGCAAGGCATCGACAGCGTCGCTGACCGCGGAGATGTCTGGTGCGGGGGGCTTGATGACTTCCAGAATCCGCTCGTGGACGACGCGGATGGCCGCGACGGTCCGTTGTTGCCCGGCGGCCTTGGAGTTGGGGAGCAGGGGTGGGGTCATAGCGTCGTAGCAACGGCGGGTCTGACGGGTCCTGTCCGGGGTCGGCTGGGAGGGTCGGTTGATGGCTGGGACGCGGCGGATGGTGACGGTAGCTGATCGGGTGGAGATCGCCACCGGGTTGAAGGCGGGGTGGTCGATCACCGCGATCGCGGCACACCTGGGTCGGGACAAGTCGGTGATCTCCCGAGAGGTACGTCGCAACTCGACCAAGACCTGCGGGTATCGGCTGGTGCACGCCGACTGCCAGGCCCAACGACGCCGGGCCCGCCCGCAGCTGGGCAAGGTCGCGGCCAGTGTGGTGTTGTCCGCGCGGGTGGTGGCGGATTTGAAGCGAGGCCGGTCTCCGAAGGCGATCGCGGGGCGGCTGGCGGCCGAGGCTGCCGATCCGGGATTGCCGGTGGCGCTCGGGGCGCCGAGGGCGCATGGTGAGCGGGTGAGCCATGAAGCGGTGTACGCCTACATCTATGCGCTGCCCAAGGGGGAACTGGCCCGGCACGGGATCATGCTGGAGTCCAAACGTGTCCGTCGAAGGCCACGTAAACCGTTGGGCGAGCGTAAGACTGGTCCGATCGTGGGGATGCGTTCGATCCATGACCGGCCGGCCGAGGTCGAAGGCCGGAAAGTTCCTGGGCATTGGGAAGGAGATCTCATCATCGGCCGGGCCGGCAAGACCGCAGCCGCCACGTTGGTGGAGCGGACCACCCGGTTCACCGCGATCCTCGGGCTGCCGCTGGGCAAAGACAGCAGTGGGCTGGCTGACGCACTCATCGAGCACACCAGCGTGCTGCCGACGTTGTTCCGCAAGACCCTCACCTGGGACCAAGGCACCGAGATGGCCCGCCACGCACACCTAGCCGCCGTCACCGGCATCGACGTGTACTTCGCAGACCCGCACTCGCCCTGGCAACGCGGTACCAACGAGAACACCAACCGGCGGATCCGCCGCTACCTGCCCAAGGGCACGGACATCACCGACCACCAGCCCTACCTGAACGCCATCGCCGAAGAACTTAACGAGATGCCCATGAAGTGCCTGGACTGGCACACCCCACGCGAGGCCTACGAACGCCTCCTGACCAGCCAAGTTGCTTCCACGGCTTGACCCTGCCAGGCTTGAACAGCTTGCGTACCTGGCGCGCCTTTAGTGTGAAGTCGTTGCGTGTGTCCTCGTCGACGAGCAAGGCTTCGACGGCGGCATCCCGTTTGGCGATGTGGTCGAAGCCTTCGGCGTCGCGCAGTGCGATCAGATCGACCCCTAGGTTCGAGCAAAACGCCACGAGGTCGCCGACCGCGTTGTCGAGTTCTGCGGCGAGTGCATCGATGATCTCGATCGGCGATTCACCGGTGTTCGCGGCCCCGTAAATCGCCAACGCCTTCTCGAGGTTCCGAAACACGCCGACGTAGTCGACGATGAGGCCGTTGTCCTTGTTTGGGAAGACACGGTTGGCGCGGGCGATGGTCTGCATGAGGGTGTGGTTACGCATCGGCCGGTCCAGATAGACCGTCGAGACGGCGGGTGCGTCGAAGCCGGTCATCCACATGGCGCAGACGAAGACCAGCCGCAGTGGGTCGTCCGGGTCCTTGAACTTCTCGGCGAGGTCCTCGCGGTTCATCCGCTCCCTATGCGGTCGGATGTCCAGTCCCAGTTCGTCGAGCATTCGGAGCTCGTTCTGGCTCTGGGACACCACGACCGCCATGTCGGTCGTCTCCATCAACGCGATTCGGGAGGCGAGCCAGGGCCGCTCCAGTTCTGGCAGGGCATCGTGCCGTGCGCGCAGCTCGGCGAGATGCTCGGCCCAGGCGACCTGCACGAGGTTGTACATGCGTACGGCAGCCGCCTTGTCGAGGCCCACGTACATGGCCTTGCCGCTGAATCCACGCCCGACGAAGTGGGCGACGAGATCCTTCGCGAGCGTCTTCAGGCGTTCGGGGCGCGTGAGCAAGGTGTACTGGGTGCCGAACTTGCGGGCCAGTTGCCCCTCGGCGACCTCGTCAAGCTCTGCGTCCTCGAGCAGTGCGTTGAGGTCCTCGGAGAAGTTCTCGTTGACCAGCTGAAGTTCGGGGATCCGGTTCTCGTAGTACAGCGGGACCGTGGAGCCGTCTTCAATGGCGTCGCGGAAGTTGTAGATGCTGACGTAGTCGCCGAACTGCTCGCGAGTGGCCTGTTCCTCCCCTGCAATCAGCGGGGTGCCCGTGAACCCCATCATCGACGCGTTGGGCAGGGCCGTCCTCATGTTCAGGGCCAGCGTGTCGTACTGGCTACGGTGGGCTTCGTCCGTGATGACGATGACATCGCCCCGCTCGGAGAGCACTGGCATCTGGCGTTCGCTCTGTTGCGGCTGGAATTTCTGAATCAGGGTGAAGACGTAGCGGTGGTCAGCTGCGAGCAACTCGCGCAGCTGCTTGATGGACTCGGCGTGCACGCGAGCCTCTGATGGAATGGCACCGGCGTCGGCGAACTCACCGTGCAGCTGCGTATCGAGCTCGGAGCGGTCCGTGACCATGACGAACGTCCAGGTGCCCGGGATCTGGCGAAGCACCTTCTGGGTGAACCACAGCATCGACAGCGACTTGCCCGAGCCTTGGGTGTGCCAGAAGACGCCCAGGCGCTTGTCGTGCTCAGCCCTGGCCCGCTGGAGGTTCTCGATGGCCGCGTTGACGCCGAGGTACTGGTGCGAGCGGGCCAAGATCTTGATCAGGCCGCCTGGCCGCTCCATGTAGGCGATGAAGTTCTCGAAGAGGTCCAGAAGGATCCTCGGATCGCAGGTGCCCCGCAGGGCCGTTTCCAACGCGACCCTCCCGCGTGTGCCGGCAGCGTCGATCATCTTCCAGTCACCGAAGAAATCCCACGGCGAATACGTCGATCCGACCTTCGCCTCGGTTCCATTGGACAGCAGGACTAGGCAGTTCGGGATGCACAGTTGAGGGATGGTGTCTCGGTAGTCGCGGAGGTTGTCGTCATAGGCCGATCTCATGGAGCCGCCGGGCTCCTTGAACTCCATCAACACCAGAGGTATGCCGTTGACGAAGAGGGCGATGTCGATCCGCCGGCTGTGCAGGTTCCCCTTGACCCACAGCTGCTGCACGGCCAAGAGGTCGTTATTGGCGGGATCCTTGAGGTCGAGGTAACGCAGCGTCTCGATGTGCTTGTCACCGTTGTTGTCAGTCCATTCGACTTGGTAGCCGTCGCGCAGCAGGTTGGAGACCTCGCGGTTTGCGCGGACGCGGTCCATGATCGACCGATCCTTCGTCACCGCCTCGACGGCCTTACTGATGACGAGGTCAGGAACCTCCGCTCCGTTGAGCCTGCGCATCGCCAACAGGAGGCGGTGGGTGAGAATCACGTCGTGCTGGGAATCGCGCCCGAGTGTCCCGCCCGAACCCAGCCCTTCGTGGAAGGCATCGACTGGAGTCCATCCGAGATCGGTGAGCAGCTCCATGCTCGGCTTCTCGACGTACCAAAACTCCGGTCCAGAGGGGGTCATGACAACGCCCCCTCGAGACGGTCCAGTTCAAGCCCCGACAAGTCGATCTGGCCAGTTACGAGCTTAGGCAGAAGCAGGTCTCGAAGTGAGGAGAGTGCCTCAGCCTGGGCCAGCAGGCTGTCAATCTGAGTGTGCAACGGTGAAATTGCTGCTTCGGCAAGTTCTGCGATCGCCATGGTGGGTCTGACCAGCTGGAGACCTTCAACATCGGCTCTACGTAGCTCGGTTTGACCGGTCGCCCCACCGCCCATTCGCTCGATCTCTTCTTGCCTGGTCATCAGACTCATCGCGTACCAGGGGTTGAGGTGTGCTTGGGCAGGCCTGCATATCGTAACGTGAGAGTCGACACTCACTCCCTCAGATGACCCCCGATACATAGCGACTCGACCCAGCGTGCCCACGCCCGTTGAGTTGACCAGAACATCTCCCGCACGGATCCGCTTCGCCTCCGACACGGCGCGCTCTTGCCTGCGCGCGGGGCCGAATGAGACCCGGCTGTCACGAATGCACTTCTGGTTGAGGACGACCCAGACTCCGTCCTCGGCATACTTCGGTGAAATTCCGCGCACGATGAGCGCAGACACATCGCGGAGGGTGACGGGCTCCCACCCTGAGGGGACGGGGCCGAGAGGGGAGTCGACGAGAGGGACGTGTTCGTGGCCGGGGTAGCGGAAGTTGACGAACCACTCGCGGTAGATGGCCTACGCCATCTCGTCTAGAACCTCAACCCTCCGCAGGTTATTCGTGATCAGCGCGTCAAACGCATCTAGAAGCGCAGCTGTGCGTTCCTGAACAGCTCGAGTAGGCAGCTCAACCGCGAAATGCTGCAAGAACGGCTTCCATTTGAAGTTGGTGATGCCTGTCGATTGGACTTGGTAGGCGTTGAGTTGCCCACCCGCATATGCGGCCTGCAAGACGCGGAAGACATAGCCAGGATGAGCGACTTCCGGATCGACTCGAATGAACTTGCAGAAGCTCGCACAAATTACATCATGCTCGAAGTTCGCCAATAGGCCGTCCGTGATCTGCAGGGCACGCCCGACCGGCTGGCCCTTGCTACCACCTGAGACTTCGAAGACGATGTCCCCTGGCTGGAGGATGCGAGAAGCTAGGTTCGATGCTTTGTGAAACCTAAGGGGAACTGTCGACAGGTCGCCGAAGGCCACTCGAGGAATATCAGTGCCCCGAATGACATGGCCGATCGAGGAAGAACCCGGCTCGGCAGCATCGGTTCCCCAGCCGCCGCCAATGTCATACTCAAGCAGTTCGTGAAAATCTACTTTCATCGCCCTATGATCCTCTGTATCGCGACGTCCACGCCCTCTCGAAGTGCTTCAGCCTGGTCACTTAGGAGGGTGAACTCCTCGCACAACTCTTCAAGTCGAATGGCGAATTCCTCATCGTCGTCATCCACGATCGCGGTGCCGGTGTAGCGGCCGGGGTTGAGACTCCATCCCTGCGCTTCGATCTCGGCCCGGCTGGCCAACTTGCAGAGTCCGGGCACGTCGGTATAGATCCCGTCAGCGAAGTTCTCCCTGAGCAGTTCCGCACTGCCCTCAACGGTCACGGTCGCCTCGCCGCGATACAGCCGAACGACGTTGGCGAGGAACTCGATCTGCTCGGGGAGGAAGTCGCGGTGGGCTCGATCGATCTGGCGAAACAGATGGCGGGCGTCTAGGAAGAGGACCTTGTCCTCTCGCTCTGTGTCGGCCTTCGCCTTGTCGATGAACCAGAGCGTCACAGGGAGGGTGACGGTGTAGAAGAAGTTCGAACTAATGGCCGCCATCACGTCGACCGCGCCGGATTCGATGAGCTGGCGGCGGATCTCCTTCTCCGAGTGCCCAGCGTCGCCGGCTGAGTTGGCCATGACGAACCCCGCCCGCCCCTTCGTACCCAGGGCCGCGTAGAACTCCTGGATCCAAAGGTAGTTAGCGTTGTCGGCCTTCGGGATACCGAAGGGAAAGCGTCGATCGCCGGCAAGCTGGTCCTTCTTCACTTTGTCGACGTTGAAAGGCGGATTCGCCATCACATAGTCGAACGCTCCCACCGCGCTGTGCGGGTCCTCGTAGTAGCTGTTGGCCTGGCGGATATCACCAGAGAGTCCGTGGAGGGCGAGGTTCATCTTCGCCAACGGCACGGTGTCCTCGGTCTTCTCGGCCCCGAAGATGGACAGCTTGCGGACAGCCGACTCGTGGTGACGTTCGACGAACTTCGCACACTGCACGAACATGCCGCCCGATCCGCAGGCTGGATCGAGCACTGGGCCGTTGTAGGGCTCCAAGATCTCGACGATGAGCCGGACGATGGAGTATGGCGTGAAGTACTCGCCACCGCCCCTGCCCTCTTGGGCCGCGAAGTTGGCCAGGAAGTCCTCGTAGATGAACCCGAACGCGTCGCCTTCGAGTTGACGCGGAAGGGTGCGAAGAGTCTTAGCAACTCGATCAAGGTAGAACGTTCGAGCTTCTGGTAGCCGCGGGGGAGGATGTCCTTGAGCTCGGGGTTGTCAGCTTCGATGCCCTTGATTGCCTCATCGACCGCTTTGCCGATGTCCTCGCCCTCCGGCAGGTTCACGAGGTGGCTCAATCGTGAGATCGGCGGGACGTAGAGCACTGACTTGGCCTTGAAGTCCGCAATCGTGGCTGGGTTCCGGGCTGATGCCCTTGCCTCAACCTCGCCACGGACAGCTTCGAACCTGTTCTCGGCGTAGGCAAGGAACACAAGGCCGAGCACGGAATCTCGGTACCGACCCGCCGTCACCTTCGAGTTGGCCCGGAGTTCGTCGGCGGCGGCCCA
>Ga0116181_1001925_pt1 | contig 17332 bp, 16 predicted proteins | sample AD_UKC075_MetaG_FD_89752 | JGI IMG/M metagenome (GOLD analysis project Ga0116181, IMG submission 89752) | Active sludge microbial communities of municipal wastewater-treating anaerobic digesters from USA - AD_UKC075_MetaG | ecosystem: Engineered > Bioreactor > Anaerobic > Digestate | place: USA...
CTTCTCGAACACGTCACGGGCCTGGTACTCGAAGAGATCCACGGGGCGATCCGTCCTTGCTGTTGGCAGTAGGTGGTCCGGTGGGGAGCCTAACGGGGTCAGCACCCTCATGGGCAGCCGAGGGCCTGCACGAGGCGGTGGGTGGGACCGATCTCACGCCCGGAGGTCGGCCCCCGCGACGACCGGCAGCGGGGGTGACCACATCGTGGCCACCTGCCGAGGCCGGGTCCGGGGCCCGAGGGGCCGTTCTACAGTGGACGTGCCATGCCCAACTCCCTGCGGCCGGCGGCCGCACCCGAGCAGGACCACGAACCCTCCGGGGTGTCGGTGATCGGTCGTGCCCGGGCTGGGGCGGATGCCGTGGCGGGCGCGGCGTTGTCGGTGCTCGACCCGGCGGTGCTCGCCGGCTGCGCCGTCGAGACCGCGTGGATGACCGCCCACGTGGCGACCTGGCCGCTCGGCCTGATCGGCGGACGCGCGTCCCGCACGGCTCCCGCCTACCGGCTGGAGCACCTGCCGCCCGTGCAGCGCGGCCTGCTCGTCTCCAACGTCGAGGCCGCCGGGACGCCGATCCTGCTGGTGCACGGCATCGTGAGCAACCGGTCGATCTTCACCCTGCTGCGGCGCGGGCTGACCCGCCGGGGGTTCTCCAACGTCTTCGCGATGAACTACTCGACGATCCTCACCGACGTGCGCGCGGCGGCGGCCGGCCTGGGTGTGGAGGTGGAGCAGATCGTCGCCGAGACCGGGTTCGAGCGCATCCACATCATCGGGCACAGCCTCGGGGGCCTCATCGCGCGGTACTACGTCACCCGGCTCGGCGGGGACACCAGGGTGCACACCCTGGTCACCCTGGGGACACCGCACACCGGGACGTACGCCGCCTACGCGGTGCCCACCCGGCTCATGGAGCAGATGCGGCCGGGGAGCGGGCTGATGCGCGAGCTCGCCCGCCCGGTGCGCGGCTGCCGGACCCGGTTCATCTCCTACTGGTCGGACACCGACCTCGCCATCCTCCCCCAGCGGGCGGCCGCCCTTCGTCATGACGACCTCAGCGCCCGCAACATCCGCCTCCACGGCGCCGGCCACCTCACCCTGCCCATGCTCGGCGAGGTGGTGCACGGGATCTCGACCGCGCTGGCCCACCTCGACGCCGACGGCAGCACGCTGCGCTCCGGGGTGACCCCGCTCGTGCGTGACGAATGAGGCTGGTGGGACGAGCGACGGCCCACGGCCCGCAACGGCCCGCAACGGCCCGCTCCGCGTGATCGGGATCACTGACACGCCAAAGCCGCACGTCAGGGGCTTGGAGCGCACGCGCGCGCATACCCCGGCCGCCCACACTGCGGTCACCGAGTTTGTGTCACGGAATGGTCACGGTAGGGTGAATCAAGCCCTTTTCCCCGACCCTTGAGGACCACGTGAGTTCTTCGGCCTATCAAGGGCGTCACTATGCCGGACGGCACCGCCCGTCTCGTCGTGCGCGCCTGCCTCGAGCCCTCAGCTCGAGTTTCGTGCTCCCGACCGCCGCCGCGGCCGCCCTCGTGGTGACCGCGACCGGCGCCACCGTCGCGGAGTCGGCGGTTCCTGTCGCGGCACCGCTGACGCTGGACCTGTCGGGCCAGCAGTCGGAGACGGCCCGCACCGAGCAGGCTGCTGACGAGGCGACGGTGACCGACCTCGCGGTGCGTCGCCAGGACTCCTCGATGCAGACCGCAGCACTCCAGGGCCGCGTCGAGGCCCAGCAGCGCGCCGCCCGTGACGCCAAGCGCAAGGCGGCCGCCCAGGCCAAGGCCGAGCGGGAGGGCAAGAAGTGGGTCAAGGCGATCCGCAGCGGTCGCCAGACCTCGGACTTCGGTCCCCGCTGGGGCAAGAACCACGACGGTATCGACGTCGCAGCGCCCACCGGGACCCCGCTCTACGCCATGTCCAAGGGCACGGTCGTCAAGGCAGGGTACTCAGGGATCGCTGGCAACAAGCTGGAGATCCGCTACTGGGACGGCACGTCCTCCACGTACCACCACATGAGCCGCATCGACGTCAGGGCTGGCCAGAGCGTCATGCCCGGCGACGTCGTGGGCGCGGTCGGTAACACCGGGCACTCGTTCGGGGCGCACCTGCACCTCGAGATCCACCCCGGCGGCGGCGACAACCCGATCGACCCCTACCCCTGGCTGAAGAAGAAGGGCGTCCTCGTCGGCTGAGGAACTTCGGTGACTCCGGGGTTTCGGGGGCTTCCGGGGGCGGAGCCCCTGGATGGGGGATTCCGGGGGGCGGAGCCCCCCCCCCGGAGGCTTAGAGCTTCTCGAGCGGGGCGTAGCGCAGCACGAAGCGCTTGACCCCGAGGTCGCCGCCGAAGTCCACCTCGGCCTGCGTCTTGTCGCCCTCCCCGAGGGTCCGGACGACAGTGCCGAGACCGAAGCTGTCATGCGTCACCCGGTCGCCCGCCGACAGCGCGATGACCGGTCGGTTGCCCGGTGAGCGCACCCCCGGGCGGGTCGCGAGCGTGGCCACGGCCGGCCGCTGGTCCCGACGACCGATCGCCGACGCCCCCGAGAGCTCGCGCTCCCACTGCAGCAGTTCGGCGGGGATCTCGTCGAGGAACCGTGAGGGCGGGTTGTACTGCGGAGCCCCCCACGCCGAGCGCACCGCCGCCCGCGACAGGTGCAGCCGCTCACGGGCCCGGGTGATGCCGACGTACGCGAGCCGCCGCTCCTCCTCGAGCTCCTTGGGGTCGGCCAGGCTGCGCTGGTGGGGAAAGGTGCCGTCCTCCATTCCGGTGAGGAAGACGACGGGGAACTCCAGACCCTTCGCGGTGTGCAACGTCATGAGAGTGACCACGCCGGCGGCCTCCGCCTCGGCGGTGTCCGGGATCTCGTCGGCGTCGGCCACGAGCGAGACCTGCTCGAGGAAGTCCTCGAGGGCGATGACCTCGCCAGTCTCGCGGCGGGCCTCGTCGAACTCCCGGGCGACGGCGACGAGCTCGGCGAGGTTCTCGACGCGGGTCTCGTCCTGCGGGTCACGACTCGCCCGCAGCTCGGCGACGTAACCCGAGCGGTCGAGGACGGCTTCGAGGAGGTCGGACACCCCGGCATCCTCGTCGTCGCGAACCTGCCCGAGGCCCTCGAGGAGTGACGTGAAGCCCTTGATCGCGGTGACCGACCTCGTGGCGATGCCCGGTGCGTCCTCGGGGCGGCCGAGGGCCGCGACGAAGGGGATGCGCTCGCGCTCGGCCAGGGCCCCGACGCACGCCTCGGCCCGATCGCCGATGCCGCGCTTCGGGACGTTGAGGATGCGGCGCAGGTTGACCGTGTCCGTGGGGTTGGACAGCACCCGCAGGTACGCCAGGGCGTCCTTGACCTCGCGGCGCTCGTAGAAGCGGGTGCCACCGACCACCTTGTACGGCAACCCGACGCGCACGAAGACCTCCTCGAGCGCGCGGGACTGGGCGTTGGTGCGGTAGAACACCGCGACGTCACGCGGTCGGATGCCGTGGTCGTCACCGAGGCGGTCGATGGTGCGCGCCACGAAGGAGGCTTCGTCGTGCTCGTTGTCGCCGACGTAGCCGACGATCCGGGCCCCGTCCCCGGTCTCGCTCCAGAGGTTCTTCTTGCGGCGACCCTCGTTGCGGGCGATGACGGAGTTCGCGGCCTGGAGGATGGTCTGGGTGGAGCGGTAGTTCTGCTCGAGCAGGATGGTGCGGGCGTCCGGGTAGTCGACCTCGAACTCCTCGATGTTGCGGATCGTCGCGCCCCGGAAGGCGTAGATCGACTGATCGGCGTCACCGACCACGACGAGCTCGCTCGGCTCGACCCCGTGCTCGCTGCGGGTCTCTGGCCGGCCGACGAGCTCGCGCACCAGCTGGTACTGGGCGTGGTTGGTGTCCTGGTACTCGTCGACCATGACGTGGCGGAAGCGGCGGCGGTAGTGCTCGGCCACGTCGGGAAACGCCTGGAACATGTGGACGGTGGTCATGATGAGGTCGTCGAAGTCCATCGCGTTGGCCTGGCGCAGCCGGCGCTGGTACATCGAGTAGGCCTCGGCGAGCACCTGCTCCTGGTGCGGGCTGGCTTCCCCGGTGCGGCTCGCGTAGGTCTCCTCGTCGACGAGCTCGTTCTTGAGGTTGGACACCTGGTGGCTGAAGGACCGCGGGTTGTAGCGCTTGGGGTCGAGGTCCAGGTCGCGCAGGACCATCGACATGAGGCGCTGTGAGTCGGCCGCGTCGTAGATGGAGAAGGTGGAGCGCATGCCGACCTTGTCGGCCTCACGCCGCAGGATCCGCACGCAGGCACTGTGGAAGGTCATCACCCACATGGCCTTGGCGCGCGGGCCGACTAGGGCCGACACGCGTTCGCGCATCTCGGCCGCGGCCTTGTTCGTGAAGGTGATGGCCAGCACCTGGCCGGGCTGCACCCCGCGGGCCGCGAGGAGGTGGGCGATCCGCTGGGTCAGCACCCGCGTCTTGCCCGACCCGGCACCGGCGACGATGAGCAGGGGCCCGCCCTCGTGGAGCACCGCCTCGCGCTGCTGCGGGTTGAGCCCGGCGAGCAGCTCCTCGGGGTCGGTCCGAACCCCGCCCGCACCGGGGCCACCGTCGGGCCCGAGCCCGGCGGCGGCCGCGTGGGCCCACGTCGGCACCCCGGCGGCATCGACCTGCCCGGGCCTGGACTCGCCGAAGTCGAGGCCGTCGAAGAGTGTGCTCATGTCGGGGTCAACCCTACGTCCGCCCACCGACCGCATAGCGTGTCGGTCATGGCCTCGCGAAAAGGTGAGTTCGGGGAGCCCGTCGTCCTGGACGTCGGTGGGTTCGACGTGCGCGTGTCCAGCCCGCAGCGGGTCTACTTCGCCGCACGGGGGGAGACCAAGCTCGACCTCGTGAACTACTACCTGTCCGTCGGCGACGGCATCGTGCGGGCCCTGCGGGAGCGGCCCTGCATGCTGCACCGCTTCCCCGACGGCGTGAGCGGCCCCAAGGTCCACCAGAAGCGCCTGCCGCGCGGGGCGCCGCCGTGGGTCGAGACGGTGCGGCTGCACTTCCCCCGGTACGGGCTGCACGCCGACGAGCTGTGCGTGACCCGGCTCGCGGACGTCGCATGGGCCGTGCAGATGAGCACGGTGGAGTTCCACCCCTGGAACAGTCGCCGGGCCGACACCGAGCAGCCCGACGAGTGGCGCATCGACCTCGACCCGATGCCGGACGCACCCTTCTCCCGCGTCCGCCGAGCCGCTCACGTCACCCACGAGATGCTCGATGAGCTCGGGGCGGTCGGGTGGCCGAAGACCAGCGGCGGAAGCGGGCTGCACGTCTACGTGCGGATCTCCCCTGACCACGGGTTCGGTGACGTGCGCCGGGCCGCCCTCGCGTTCGCCCGTGAAGTGGAACGACGGCTCCCCGACGAGGTCACGACGACGTGGTGGCGCAAGGACCGCGACCCGGCGGCGGTGTTCGTCGACTACAACCAGAACGCCCGCGACCACACGATCGCCGCGGCGTACTCGGTGCGCGGCAACGACATCGGCACGGTGTCGACACCGATTCGATGGGACGAGATCGACGACGTCGACCCTCGCGAGCTCACCATCGCGACGGTTCCGCAGCGATACGCCGCCCTCGGTGACCTCCACTCGGGGATCGACGACACGGTGTTCGACATCGCCCCGCTGCTCGAGTGGGCCGACCGCGACGAGGCAGAGGGGGCCGAGCCGCCGCCCGAGCCAGACGACGACACGGGCACGCCCTGATGGACCTCGTCGTGCCACCGGGGCCCGGTGTGCCCGAGGGGATGACCATCCCCGGTGCCGAGCTCGTCGAGCGGTTCTCCCGCTCGTCCGGGCCGGGCGGGCAGGGCGTGAACACCGCCGACAGCCGCGTCGAGATCGAGCTCGACGTCGTGGCCTCCCCCGGGTTCACCGACAGCCAGCGGCGACGGGTCCTGCGCGCGCTGGACTCCCGGCTGGTCGGAGGCCGGCTGCTCGTCGTCGCCGCGTCCGAGCACCGCCAGCAACGCCGCAACCGGGTGGCCGCCCGGGAACGCATGGCCGTCCTGCTGCGTGAGGCGATGGCTCCCCCGCCGACGCCTCGACGCGCCACCCGTCCCACCCGGGGGTCCACGGAACGGCGCCTGTCGGCCAAGCGACGCCGCGGCGAGGCGAAGGTCGCACGCGCGCGCCCGGCATCCGACGCCTGATCCGCACGTCGGATGCCGTCCGCGGACGACCAATCGGCCCGCCTGCCGGAGCAGACGGGCCGATCGGGGTGGTGCTAGGTGAGGCCTGTTCTCACTGGGTCAGCGGGAAGAGGGTCGGGTCGTCGGCGTAGACCTCGGCGGCGTTCTCCTTGGTGACGATGACGGGCACGAGCAGGTTGGACGGGACGATCTTGACGCCGTTGTCGTAGGACTCGGTGTCGTTGACGGTCGGCTCCTGGCCCTTCTGGAGGGCCGTGATCATGGCCAGGGTCTCGTCCACGAGCGCGACGGTGTCCTTGAAGATCGTGGAGTACTGCTCACCCGCCATGATCGACTTGACCGACTCGACCTCGGAGTCCTGACCGGTGACGATCGGGATGTCCTTGCCCGCGGCCTTGACCGAGGTGATGATCGCGCGAGCCAGGGTGTCGTTCGGCGACAGGACACCGTCCAGCGGGATATCACCGGTGTAGGACCCGGCGAGCAGGGTGTCCATGCGCTTCTGCGCGTTCTCGGCCTTCCAGCCCTGGGTGACGGCCTGCTCGAAGGTGGTCTGCCCGGACACGACCTTCAGGGTGCCATCGTCGATCTTCGGCTTGAGGACGTCCATGGCGCCGTCGAAGAACACCTTGGCGTTGTTGTCGTCGGGGGACCCGGCGAACAGCTCGATGTTGTACGGGCCGGCTGCCTTGCGGCCGGCCATGCCGTCGAGCAGCGCCTGGCCCTGGAGCTGGTCATGGAGTCCGAGCAGCAGCCGTCGAGCCGTCGACACCGCACGAAGGAACAGGTGACCGCCCTCGTCCGGGTGGGGCCGGCCCTGACGCGCGCCGACATCGGCCAGCTGACCGGGCTGTCGCGCAGCGCGGTGGCGGCGGTCGTGCAGGAGCTGCTGGACGAGGGCGTGATCGAGGAGGACATGATCCCGCCGGGCGGGCGGGGCGCCGGCCGCGGCCGGCCATCGGCCCTGCTGGTGCCGAGCACCGCGCGCGGTCACGTCGTCGCCATGGACTTCGGTCACAACCACGTCGCCGTGGCGGTCGCGGACGCCGAGGGAACGGTGCTCGCCGAGCAGTGGACCCAGATGGACGTCGACGGACAGGCCCGGGCGTCCCTCGACGTCGCCGTCGGGATCGCCGAGCAGCTCCTCGACTCGGTCGGGGTCCATCGCTCCGAGGTGCGTTGTGCCGCAGCGGGAATCCCGGCACCGATCGACTCGCGCAGCCATGAGATCCGCTCGATGTCGATCATGTCGGACTGGGTCGGGGTCAATCCCCAGAAGGAGCTCTCCCGCAGGCTCGGCCTCCGGGTCGTCGTGGCCAACGATGCCGACATGGGCGCCCAGGGCGAGCTGCGCTACGGCGCCGCGCGCGGCATCCGCGACCTCGTGTACGTCAAGCTCGGGGACGGCGTCGGGGCCAGCCTCGTCCTGCAGGGTGTCCCGTACCCCGGGGCCGACGGGTTGGCCGGCGAGGTGGGCCACACGCAGGTGTCCGACCAGGGCGACTGGTGCCGCTGCGGCAACAGGGGGTGCCTGGAGACCGTCGCCTCGACGGCCTTCGTCCGCAGCCTCATGGCGGATGCCGGCCTCACGCCGCGCACCAACGCCCACCCCCTGCGAGACGCGGCAGAGCACCCGGCGGTCGCCCGGTTCGTCGAGGAGACCGGCCGCACCGTCGGACGGGTCCTGGCCGACCTGTGCAACTGGCTCAACCCTCGCGGGGTCATCCTCGGCGGCGAGCTGAGCACGGTGGGTAGCCCCTTGGCCGACGGCGTCCGGGAGTCGATCCGGCGCTACGCCCAACCCGCCAGCGCCCAGGCTGTCGAGGTCCGGACCGCCGAGCTCGGCCGCCGCTCCGAGCTGCTCGGGGCCGTGGCCGTCGCCTGCCGCGAGCTCGGGTACCAGCCGTGGGCAAAACCGCTGAGCCCCAACGAGATCGGTGCCATGCGAGAGGTCACTGCGGGCTGACCGGTGCGTCGCCACCCACGAGCCGCACGACCTCCTCGGCACACCCCCACGAGAGGGTGACACCAGCCCCGCCGTGCCCGTGGTTGGTCACGATGCGCCGGCCACCCGCGTCGGATGCCGTGAGCGACACCGCCGCTGCCACAGGCCGCAGCCCCACTCGCGCCCCGAGCACCCGGGCACCCGCCAGCTCGGGCACGGCGGCCCGCACTCGCCGCACGATCGCGTCGTGCACCGCCGGGTCCGGCTCGGTGTCCCAGGAGCCGCTGACATCGGTGCCGCCGCACACGACCCACCCCGGGTGAGGAAGCGCGTAGAGCATGCCGTCGGGGTGGTCGTCGTCGACCAGCCAGTGGGTGAGCCCGGGATTCTCGAGCAGCGCGACCTGGCCCCGCGACGGCATCCCGGTCTCATCCTCGACGAGGGCACCCGACCGCAACCCGGCCGCCACGACGACGACGTCGGCGTCAATGTCCTCCAGTGACTCGACGTGCGCTCGAACCAGCGCGACCCCGGCTGCGGCACACCGGTTCTCGAGCCACGTGAGGAACACCGGCATCGTCACGAGGGGCACCGTGGCAACCACTCCCCCGGCGGCCCCCGCCGGTACCTCGCCCTCGCCCGCCTCGCGCCACGACGGGAGGCCCTGCGTCCACCACCGGTCTGCCGGGCCGCGCTCGACCACGAGGCCCTCACGCAGCGCCACGCCGGATGCCGGGTCGCGCGCGAGCTCGGCGAAACGGGCCAGCGCCGCTGCCCCCCAGGCGATCACTCGATCGCGCGGTTCCACGTGGTACGGGAACCAGAGCCCCCCGGCAAGAGCCGAGACCGTGTCGGCGACCGGCTGGTCACGCACGCACCGCACCTCGTGGCCGGCACGAGCCAGGTCGAGGGCAGAGGTCAGGCCCACCACACCGCCACCGACGACCGTCACCCGTGCCATGTCGGGATCCTCGCGCATCGCGCGTCGTGGCGGGGCGTCCCGTGTCGTGGCGTCGTGCGTGGCGTCGCTGAAGGTGTCAGGGTGATGCCCATGGACGAGCAGGCGGCCCACCCGGTGACCGGGCAGCTCTTCTACAGCCCGGTGCCACCCGGCACCGGGTGGCCGGGCGACCCGGCGACGGCCTCGACCCCGATCGCCCGCACACCCGCCTCGGTGCGACGACTGGCGACGGGGGCGGACGGCATCCCCGATCTCCAGGCGCGAATCTCGGTGTGCCGAGCCTGTCCCCGACTGGTGCGGTGGCGAGAGGACGTCGCACGCACCGGTCGGAGGGCGTCGTTCGCCGACCAGCCGTACTGGGGGCGGCCCGGGCCGTCGTTCGGTGACCCCGATGCCGACGTCCTGCTCGTCGGCCTGGCCCCTGCGGCCAACGGCACGAACCGCACGGGGCGGATGTTCACCGGTGACTCGTCCGGGGACGTCCTCTACGCAGCGCTCCACCGCACCGGGTTCGCCACCCAGCCGACCTCGGTCGCCGCAGGGGACGGGCAGGCGCTCACCGGCATCCGCATCGTCGCGGCGGTGCGGTGCGCGCCGCCGGCCAACAAGCCGACGCCCACCGAACGCGCCACCTGTTCGGCGTGGCTCGAACGCGACCTCGAGCTGACGGTGCCCTCGGGGCTGCGCGCCATCCTGTGCCTCGGGGCGATCGGCTGGGACGCCACGCTCGGCGCGGCGCGTGCCCTCGGGTGGGAGGTGCCGCGCCCCAAGCCGCGGTTCGGGCACGCCGCGGAGGTCACGCTCCGCACGCCTGCGGGGCGGGCCATCCGGCTCGTCGGGTGCTACCACGTGAGCCCACACAACACCTTCACGGGTCGGCTCACCCCGCAGATGCTGGATGCCGTGCTCCTCTCGATGCGCTCCTGAGGGAGCAGCGTCGGGCGTTGTCCACAGGGTGCCGGATAGGGTCTGGGCCACTGTCAGTGGACAGGTGTACGGTTTTGGCATGGGGGATGGACAGGTGGTCAAGGGGTGGGCCGGGGGCCCGGGTACGGCTGTGCCGCAGCCGGTTCCGGATGCCGTGACGCCCCCCAAAGCCGCGCCTGTCCCGGATGCCGGGGTGCGCGGTGAGTCTGATGCCGCAGCCGGGCGGGTGGAGGGGTTCCGGGCGTGGCTGGCTGGGGTGGACGTCGCCGGGTTGAGCGATGCGGACCGGGTGGGGCTGGTGTCGGCGTTGGAGGGCGTGAAGGGAGCCGCGTCGGCGGCGCAGGCCCGGGCCACGGACGCGATCCGCTGCTCCCAGGAACAGCAGCGTCCGCAGGATGTGGCCCGCTCGGTCGGCTCCCAGATCGCGCTGGCGCGGAGGGAACCCCCGTCCCTGGGGGACCGGTTCGTCGGGTTGTCCCGGGCGTTGGTGCACGAGATGCCGCACACGATGGCCGCCCTCACCGATGGGCTGATCGGGGAACGGCACGCGGTCGCGATGGCCGCGGCGACCGCGTGCCTGTCCATGGGCGACCGGGCCGAGGTCGACCGGCGCCTGGCACCGGTGCTCGGGATGCTCGGCGTGCAGGGCGTGGCCCGGGCGGCGGGGCGGGTCGCGGCCGAGCTCGACGCGGCGTCGGTGGTGCGCCGGATGGAGGCCGCGGTCCGCTCCCGCCGGGTCACCACCCGCCCGGCCCCGGACGGCATGGCCTACCTGAGCGTGCTGGGCCCGCTCAAGGACATCGTCGGCGCGTACGCCGCCCTGCAGGCCCGCGCCAAGGCCGTGGTGGGTGGGCAGTGCCCCGAGGAGACCCCCGACGGTCGCGGCGTCGGGGCCGTGATGGCCGACACCGCGCTGCGGCTGCTGTCCGGGCGCGCCCACGGGCAGACCCAACCCGTCGAGGTGCACCTGGTCATCACCGACATGGCCCTGTTCGGCGTCGGGGACCCCAAGCGGTCGGTCAACGAACCCGCCCGCATCCCCGGCCACGGATCGGTCCCGGCACCGGTGGCAAGGGCGTGGCTGCGCGAAGGCCTCGAGGACCCCACCGACACGCCGGCCGCACCCGCTGGCGCACCCGCTGGCGCACCCGCTGGCGCTCCGGGCGCGCCTGGCGATCCTGGCGCGGCTGGCGCGGCTGACCGGTCCGGGCCAGCGACGGTGTGGCTGCGGCGGCTGTTCACGTCGCCGAACGGGCGGGACCTGGTCGCCATGGACTCCCGACGGCGGACCTTCAGCGGGGTGCTTCGGCGGATGCTCATCCTCAGGGACGACGTATGCACCACCCCCTGGTGCGACGCCCCGATCGTGCACGCCGACCACACCCACCCCGCCCGCGACGGCGGCCCCACCAGCTTCGTCAACGGCAACGGCACCTGCGCCCGCTGCAACCACGTCAAGGAAGCCCCCGGCTGGCACGTGCAGATCCTCCACGACGGCCTCACCCCCGAGCACCGGCCACGCGAAACCCGCTGGACCACCCCCACCGGACACACCTACCACGCCCACCCACCCCCGATCACCGGCTGGGGCTGGCAACCAGTCGCGCACCCTGAGCCCCACCCGGCGATCACCGGTGCCCACACCCTGAACGACCCTGCCGAGAGACCTCATGGAACCCAGCGACAATCACGAGCACGACGACGACCCCGAGCCTCCCCACTCGAACGAGCCCACATCGAGCGACTGGCCACGGGGGACACGTCCCGTGCCGGCTGAGCCTCGGCAACCACCCGTGCCGCACGTCGGCCACCTACGCTGAGCGCATGACAACCCGCACCGGATATGCCCTCGTCGTCACCACGCACGGTGGCCCCGACGTGCTGGCGGTGCAGGAGCACGACGTGCCAGAGCCCGGCGCCGGTGAGGTCCTCGTCGAGGTCGCCGCTGCCGGGGTCAACTTCATCGACGTCTACCAGCGCGAAGGCGTCTACCCGACCGTTCCGCCCTTCGTCATCGGTCAGGAGGGGGCCGGCGTCGTGTCGGCCGTGGGCGCCGACGCCGCCGGGTTCGCTGTCGGCGACCGGGTGGCCTGGCCCTTCGCTGGAGGGAGCGCAGCGAGCCTGGTCCGTGTGCTGTCGCGAGACCTCGTTCGGGTGCCGGACGCCGTCGACCTCGAGACCGCGGCCGCGGTGATGCTCCAGGGCCTCACCGCCCACTACCTCACGAGGAGCACGTACGCCGTGGGCGCGGGCACCACTGCCCTCGTCCACGCCGCGGCCGGCGGGGTCGGTCAGCTGCTGGTCCAGATGGTCAAGGCCCTCGGTGGCATCGTCGTCGCGACGGCTGGCACTGACGAGAAGTGCTCCACCGCCGCCGAGCTCGGCGCCGACCACACGATCAACTACCGCACCGAGGCCGACCTGTCGGCAGCGGTCCGGGCCGCCACCGGCGGGGGCGGGGTCGACGTGGCCTACGACGGCGTCGGCAAGGACACCTTCGAGGCGTCGCTCGCGTCACTGCGGCCTCGTGGACTCCTCGCGCTCTACGGGGCGGCCTCGGGCCAGGTGCCGCCGTTCGACCTCCAGCGGCTCAACGGCGCCGGCTCGCTGTTCGTCACCCGGCCCAGCCTGCCGCACCACCTGGCCACTGCAGCCGAGCTCGCGTGGCGCGCTGACGAGGTGCTCGCAGCGGTGGCTGACGGCACGCTGCGCGTCGCCATCGGGGGCCGCTACGCGCTGACCGACGCCGCTGCGGCCTACGCCGGCCTCGAAGGTCGCCGCAGCCAGGGCAAGCTGCTGCTCATCCCCTGACCGACCGATGCCGTGCCGCGGCTACGGTGGGGCGGCATGAGCGACGTGACGATCCTGCACCACCGCAACTGCTCGACCTCGCGGTACGCCGTGGACACCGCCAGTGCCGCGAGGGTCACTGCCGACGTCGTCGAGTACCTCAAGGAACCCCTCGACGCCGCAGCGCTCGGCGACCTGCTCGACCGGCTCGAGGACCCGGCGACCGACCTCGTGCGCCGCGACGCGTTCTTCAGCCAGAGCGGGCTCACCGAGGCCGACGTGCAGACCCGTGAGCAGGTCATCGCCGTGCTCGTGGAGCACCCGCGGCTGCTTCAGCGACCGGTCATCGTCAAGGGTGACCGCGCGATCATCGGCCGGCCCAAGGACCGGGTCGCGGCGTTCCTCGGCTCCTGATCGGGCCCGGCGAGGGGTCCTGATCGGGCCCAGCGCTCCGAGACCAAGGGCCAGGGTCAGTCGTCCGAGCCGGTCCAGAGCACCGCGATCGCGGTGTTGAGGATGGCGAGCGCCCCGGCCGCCGTGACGAGCTGCGCCCGGTCGTCGCCGCGCTTGGCCTTCGCGGCGGCGATCTCGGCGCAGGCCGCGACCGCGATCGCCACGACGAGCTTGACCCCGACCTTCGCGTGGTTCAGTCCCCCGCCGTCCATCTCCTTGAGCCCCACGAGCACGAGGCCGGTGACCAGCTGCGCGCGAGCGCCCCACACGAGGGCGGGCGTGGCCACGCCCCGTGCCACGAACACGGCGCTGCCGATGATCGCAGCCATGCCGAGCAGGTGGACGAGAACGAGCAGGTGTTCGACGATCTCCATGCGCACCAGCGTAGGAGACCGACGGTTCAGAGCAGACGGCGCCCCATGGCCCAGGCGGTCAGCTCGTGGCGGGAGGACAGCTGCAGCTTGCGCAGCACCGACGACACGTGGGTCTCGACGGTCTTGACCGAGATGAACAGCTCCTTGGCGACCTCCTTGTACTGGTAGCCGCGGGCGATGAGCCGCATCACCTCACGCTCGCGCGCCGAGAGCCGGTCGAGCTCTTCGTCGACCTCGGCGATCTCACCGGCCGCCGCCCCGAAGGCGTCGAGGACGAACCCGGCCAAGCGGGGTGAGAACACGGCATCCCCGTCGGCGACCCGTCGGATGGCCGTGATGAGGTCGCGGGCCCCGATCGTCTTGGTGACGTACCCGCGGGCACCGGCGCGGATGACCGCGATGACGTCCTCCGCGGCATCCGAGACCGAGAGCGCGAGGAAGCGCACCGGCGCCCCCGCAGGTGTCTCGACCCCGAAGCACCCGCGGATGACGTCGACCCCTCCGTTGCCTGAGCCGCCGGGCAGGTGCACGTCGAGGAGCACGACGTCGGGGCGCTCGGCACGGATCACGGTGATGGCGCTGTCGACGTCGGGGGCCTCCCCGACGAAGTCGCAGACCGCCGGGCCACCGGCGGCACCCATCGCCTCGGTGAGCTCGGCACGCACACCCGTGCGGAACATCCTGTGGTCGTCGACGAGCACGACCCTCACCGGGGGACGCGCCGTGGTGCCTGCAGTGGGCTGTCTCGTGCTCATGGTTGCTCTCCTTGAAGTGGTGGCAGCCGAAGCTCCACCTCGGTGCCGTCGTCGCGGCGGCGCACGCGCGCCGTCCCCCCGTGTCGTTCCATGCGCCCCAGGATCGACTGGCGCACCCCGAGCCGGTCGACCGGGACCTCCTCGAGGTCGAACCCGACCCCGCGGTCGCGCACGAAGGCCTCCACGCCCGACGGCCCGATCTCCACGTAGGCCGTGACGGGTGCGCCGCCGTGCCGCACGGCGTTGAGCAGTGCCTCGCGCATCGCCTGGGCGAGCGCCGCACCGTGCGGCTCGTAGGGGCGGTCGCCGGTGACGACGAGGTCGATGACCTGGCCGTGGAGGTCCTCGACCTCGTGGGCGACCTCGGTGACGGCCGCCGCCAGCGTGGACTGAGAGCCCTGGGGTCCGTCGTACAGCCACGACCTCAGCTCGCGCTCCTGCGCCCGGGCGAGGCGGGTGACGGCAGCGGCATCCCCGGACTGGCGCTGGATGAGGGCCAGGGTCTGGAGCACCGAGTCGTGCAGGTGCGCGGCGATGTCGGCCCGCTCGGTGGCCCGGGCGGAGGCCACCTGCTCACGCCGCAGGTCCCCCCACAGGCGCAACGCCCAGGGCGCCGCGATGATGAGCGCCCCGACGAGCACCGCGATCCCCGCGAGCAGTGCGTCCCACACGGCCGAGAAGGACTCGCCGCGGGTGACCAGCACGAGGATGCCGGCCACGGTGAGGCCGACGCCGAGCGCGACCCGCATCCACCCGAACCGGCTGGCCCCCGAGCCGGAGTCGAGCCAGCGGGAGCGCTGGGCGTCGTCGAGGTTGGACCACGCGACGATCGCCCCGACCGCGATGGTGAACAGCGGGACGAGCACCGAGCCGATGAGCGAGCCGCCGAGCACCGGCAGGACCAGAACGCCACCGACGAGGACGAGCGCCGCGCCGATGACGATGATCGACCCCCACTGGCGCCGGTCGGACGGCACGGCGACCTGATCGGTCGCGGCGTCGGCCAGGTCACCCTCGGGCGTCAGGGCCCACAGGAAGGCGTAGGCGACGACGCCGGCCCCGCCGATGAAGGTGAGGATGACGAAGGTCCACCGCACCACTCGGGTCGACAGCCCGAGGTGGCGGGCGACGGCAGCGCACACTCCGGGCGTCCAGCCGCGGCCACGCGCCCGCACCAGGGGCGGTCGTGGTGGGCCAGCCGGCCACACCGTTCCCGACGGCCCCGCGTCAGGGGTCGGCGGCATCCCGGCGCGCGGGGGCGCGGCTGCGGGTTCGTAGGGTGTCGGCACCCCCCCATCCTGACGTACCCCGGGCCGGTTGCGGCCCCGGCCGGGGGTGGGTCAGGGGTGCGGTCAGGGGGGCCTCAGGGTCGACCCTCATGGCGGGAGCCCCGCGACGGGGACGAGGCTGAAGCCATGACGCAGAACCTGCCACCCACCGGCCCCCCTCCGAGCACACCCCCACCCGGTGCGCCGCCCGCCGGCTCCTCCTTCCTGGACGACTCCTTCGGACGGCTGCGCGCCAGCGGTCTCGTGCGGGACTCCGAGGCACGGTGGTTCGGTGGCGTGTGCTCGGGCCTGGCCCACCGCCTGGGTGTCGACCCGATCCTCATCCGGGCCGCCGCGATCATCCTGACCTTCGTCGGAGGCGTCGGGCTCACGGCCTACGTACTGCTGTGGCTGCTCATGCCCGACCGCCGGGGGGTGATCCTCGCCGAGCGCGGCATCCGCCACGGCGACGTCGGGGCCATCGCCCTGCTCGTCCTCGCCGGGCTCCTCGTCTTCGGCGGCATCGCCTCGGTCGGCTCGGGCGACGGGTGGATCGCGCCGCTGTGGCTCATCCCGGTCGCCCTCATCGCGTGGTTCGTCCTCAATCGGCGCGGCACGCTCGACGGACCGGCCGACGGCACCGTCGGATCCGGACCGGTCCCACCAGCGCACTACGGGACGCCGCCGCCCCCCTTCGCGCCCGTCCCCTACGGCTCGGCCCCGACCGTGCCTGCGCCCCACGACTCGGCTCCATCCGCGCCCGCACCCACAGGAGAGATCATGTCCGCACCTCCCACGTCACCGCCCTACGGCGGGTACCGCGCCCCGGCTGCCGGCCCGTACGCCACACCGTACGGCGGTCGCCCCACTCCCCCCGTCCCGCCGCGCCCCATCGCGCCGCCGCCACCGCCGAAGCCCCGCCGCCGCCGCCCCAGCGCCTTCATCGGCCTGATGTCGCTCGGCATCGCCCTCGTCGGCATCGGCCTCGGCGCCGCTCTCGACGGGCCCACCGGTTTCCCGGGGAGCCAGTACACACTGGCCTACCTCATCGCCCTCGCCGGGGTCAGCGTCGTCGTCCTGGTCCTCGGCCTGCGCGGTCGCGCCTCGGGCTTCAGCGGCTTCCTGGTGTTCGCCCTGTCCTTCCTTCTCGCAATGGCCCTCGTGAGCTCCCAGGTGCCCACCCGTGACGGCGTCGGCGAGCGCACGTGGAGCCCCGTGCCCGCCGCCGGCACGACGACCTTCGAGCTCGGGGCCGGGGATGCCGTCCTCGACCTCGGCGGGCTCGTCACCACCACCCCCCGCACCGCACCCCAGACCATCGAGGTCGACATGGGTGCCGGCGAGCTGACGATCCTCGTGCCCGAGGGCCTCGACGCCCGGATCGACGCGAACGTCGGGTTCGGCAGCATCCGGCACACCGGCAGCACGGTCACCGATGTCGAGGAGAACTCGGGCCCAGACCGCACCACCTCCATGACGATCGGCGACACCCCCGTCGAGGTCGTCATCGACGCCGAGCTCGGTCTCGGCCAGATCACCATCCAGGAGCAGTGATGACCACGTCCAGCACCCCCGACGCCCCCCGCGAGAACACCCTCGCCACCGAGGTCTTCGACGACGCGAGCGCGACACCCGGAACGGCCCCCGCCCTCGCTCCCCAGGCCACGGCCA
>Ga0116181_1001926_pt1 | contig 17331 bp, 20 predicted proteins | sample AD_UKC075_MetaG_FD_89752 | JGI IMG/M metagenome (GOLD analysis project Ga0116181, IMG submission 89752) | Active sludge microbial communities of municipal wastewater-treating anaerobic digesters from USA - AD_UKC075_MetaG | ecosystem: Engineered > Bioreactor > Anaerobic > Digestate | place: USA...
CAATCTGTTTCTCCTTTTCTACCTTGTTTTACTGCTTTAGCCATCCAGCCTCTACCCTCTAACATGATTTATTACCTCCTTTCCTTTATTACTGCTTCAATTACATCTATGTATTTTTGAGGTAAATTAAATGCTTTGTACAACTCTTCATCAGTGTATATGTGGTCAAACTTACCAGATGGTGGTGCTGGGACGAAACGGAAGTAATCATTAGTCATTACAGGTCCTAATTTATTTAGATTAATTAACACCAGAAATCTTACTAACTTGGTATCTATCCAAGATATAAATGACTTGCACTCTAATTCTGAGTCTGATGCGAATACTACGTCTGCATTAATTGGATTCCCACGCTCTATTATTTCAGATTTACTTAGTACTGTAGCTGTTCCATCAGTGAGAAAACAATTACCCTTAGCTCCTATTACTTTGTTACTGTTTACTACCAAGTATTTCAAATTAGTATTGACGCTGTTAAATATAAATTTTCTATAATTTTTTAACGCCATATTAATTTCGTTCCCTATATTCAATAGCGTTTCAGCCTCTCTTATATCTCTGACCTCTATAGAATTAAAAATAGGTTGATTTTTCATTTTATTTATTACAGTACATTTCTCATGCTCGTCTTTATCCATTACGAAGTATGATATTCCACCTTTCAACCCTATATCAAACACATCTCCAGCATCAGGATAAAACACTACCTTGCTCATATGTGGTACTAACTGCTCTCTAAACTGCCCATAGTTCATATTCTTTGACACAGTCCTTTGATTTGCATCTGCTGTTTGCCACTTAGCTGGTGTAATCATTACACAGTACTTTGTACATAAATCAAACCCTAGTTTTACAAAATCTAAGTCCATACCTTTGTTGTAAGGTGGATTTCCAACTACCACGTCAAATTTCATACACACAAACACCGCCTAATTGTTAATATTATATACTAACAGCATCCTTTACTTAGTCCAATATCCTTTGCTATATAGCCAGTCAATAAATGTTTCTAGTTTATAAACGCTAATATACCTAGGAGCTACTGCTTTACTCCTCATATCTTTCCTGCAATCATCTACAGCATCAGCGAACTGTTTATTACTCATCATGTACTCTTTTATCCAACTACTGCTTATATACCTGTTGTCAACTAGATGTGTAAATGAGCGAGTTTTATTACTACTTGTAGTAAACAAGCCTTCAAAATATCTTTGATGCTTTAATAATGAGTTAAACACAGCACCGTGTATTGAGTTGTCTCTTTGTGTACCGTCCTCAATATTAAAATATCTGTTATCCATCTTGTTACCTGTCATGTGATTAGCCTCACCCAAGTCCACAAGAGTTTTACCCTCGAGTTTACACTTAATAGCTGCTACTATACGTTGTATATAACAAGTGTATTGTACTGCTACAACCTCACCGTTATTGTCATAATAAAAACTAGAAGCTGGGTAAACACCTTGTACATAAGGTACACACATCTCAACACAAAGGTAACCACGAGCATCAGTACTGTTTTCTTTATTACCAAATATCTGTCTGTCCTCTACATTATCTGCATTAACTCTTAGTATTTTACCAGTTTCCTTGTCGTAAGCGAAGATATAACCTTTAGGATTACCTGTCCTGTCAATACCATTAAACTGGAAGAACCTACCACCACAGGACTCTACACCGTTGTTAATTATACTAACTAAGTATTTATTGTTGTGAAACTCTGCTACTCTGTTTCTTGCCATTGTAATTCCCTCCTATACTAATAGTTTATTTTTATTATTTACGTCCTTTCCAGACGTTTTCTTCTATCAATCTCTCTCGTATATCCTGATATGTCATTATGCATTTATATTTCTCTAACATTGCTTTAGTGATTTTATAACCGTTAGCAATATATTCACCATGCCAACCGCCTATATCAATAGTTTAACTTAACTACCCATATCTTTAATTTAATTATACAACCTACACAACATTTTGTCAATAATTTTTATATAAAATTTTTACATCCAATAAACCAATACACCCAGCAAACGCACCCACCAGAACCTAATGATTTCAATAAAAAACACCAAGCCATAATGACTTGGTGTTAATTTTTACAATGTTTACAATGTTTACAATGTTTACTTTATACTCTCTTTGTGTAGTTTAGGCAGATCCAGCCAGCACCCGATTTTAGTTTTCCCCAGTTATCCTTTTCTTCAACTATAGTATATACGCCTTTATCCCTTATCACACCTGCTATGCTATATGATGTAGATGGGCCTTTACGAATATTTAAAGCATCAACAGTTACTTTGACTAAATAGCTTTTAAACTGGCCTGTTTGTGTAGTGCCAGCAGGTGTAGCAGGTGTACCAGAACCACCAGTATCAACCTTGTCCAAGTATTTCACATCTACCGCATATATGACTACATCATCTATAGTTAATACTGTCCTTCCATTAGTATCCAGCTGCTTAACTTTATATTCTTTTTTCTTATAATCTGCCCTAATGTTTTTACCATTCCATTGTACTGCTGATTCTTTAAGTTTAACAGTATCACCTACTTTTATATTATGATTATTAACAGGTGTACTTGGTGTAACAGGTGTATCTACAACAGCACCACCATTAAACAACTCGTTATACTTAGGTACAATCACATTATGCTGGAAGTTATACCAGTCAGTTTCCCATGCAGCCTGACTTTTCAATATTCTCCAAGGGCACAGTTTATTACTTTTACTATATTTTCTATGAGGTTGCACATTATCAATAGTCCAGCCATACTCATGCATTAACCAGCATATCAACTTAACAGCATTTGCCTCACATTGCTTATACTTTGGACCCTCAGCAATTTCTATGCCAATAGTCTTACTGTTACCATAGCCATTACTACCATCACCTGCGTGATAGCCTTTTTCATTAAGAGGTAAATGTTGAGTAATGCTATCGCTGTCAACAGTAAAATGCCAAGATTTATACTCCTTGTCAGCCTTCTCCAGATTCTTAAGATAATTAGCGTGAGCCTCATCTCCCGCTTCTCTGTTACCACTGCCAGTATTATGCACTGTTATGCCTTCTGGTGTCATACTTTTCAGTGTCCTGACGTTAGGTAATCCGATAGGTTCAATTATATCCACCCTTACAGGAATACCGAAAATTTCTTTGACAGTTACTAATCCTTTTTTAATGCTCATATACAAACCTCCTCATCGTTAGCCTATAACAGCATAGTCAATCCTAGCTAGTAGCTAAGTGTATTACTCCTATATATCCTTTTGTGAGGCGAGCAATACATATACTCTTTTTTATGCTGTTTTTTAGGCATATATTTTTTATTTTTTATGTTATACTGTGAGAGTATGATGTTTTACCCTCACAGTATATTGCTACATCAATTAAACAAACTCGTAGCCATAAGCTACATACATAATATCAGTTGCTGATTTAGTTATAGGTGTTGCTAATTTAACAAAACTAATAAGATTACCGCACCACAATCTGCCAATCCATATACCATTAGTTGTATAGCTAAAATCTCTATACGTACCATTATCCATAACCCTATTGTACATATTAGTGTATAATAAGACATCAGGTGTGTTTGCCTTATTGGCTTCAATGCTATCATATCTAAAGTTATGCACACCTTCTTCGATAGTCCAGATATCAACACCATCACTTACGTAGTGTGTATTAGGATGTGCCAAGAAAGCATTAACCCTAGAGCCTTTAATATCCATTAAATCAGTACACATTATTACCTCAAAGCCATGATGTACAAAGTAATATGCACCACATTTCTTTACAATCATACGATTTCTAGACCATCCATCAGGTATACCACCCCAACCAGTCCATGCTACTTTATTTACAGAAGATGCACTTAGAGTATTCATGTTAACCGTATAAACCTTTGCCCTAGTATCATAAGTACCCTCGTTAGTGTTATTACCATTCATGATTATTAAGTTAGTGCCATTATAAAACATACTTGCACCATGTGTAACATAATCACCTAATACATTAGCAGTATTTACAACATCACCTGTTGTAGGATTTATTTTCCTTAGTGTACCAGAAGTACCCAATGAATATAAGAAACCATCTACGTATACTTGATCATAAGTTCTATACATTGTCATGCTATAACCTATCTCATTACTATCAACCTGAGTTGTCTCACCTGTTGCTAAGTTATAACGCCATCTGTTTACATTATTTCTATTATAGTTTAACAATATCTCATTAGGTCCAGTTAAACCTGGAACACCGGGAATTATAAAGTAATCACCGAATTCAGCTATATCTTCGAACTGATTAATTCTAGTGATACATTTCTTTAAATAAATGCCATTAGTCTTAAAGTCACCATGTATTCCAGGCATTATTAACAAGTGATTAAATGTACCAGTTGCTACACCTTCAGCGAATTTCCATCTGTTTGCTACGCATTTATCATTAATTATGTGATTAGGTCTTGTAAAGTCCTGCACACCTTCATGAGTATTAGCCGATACATCACGACTGTTAGCAAAACCGACTACCTTAGTATAATCAACATCGAAGTTGGAGTCCAGTAAATCAACATACTTAGTATCTTCAGTAAGTGTAACACCAGGGTCAAGGTTAGCTAGATACAGATTAAGTCCATTGTCTTGTTTAGCCTTTACATTATAAGCATTATTACCAGTAGAACCAAAATAGCTATCAAGTAAATCAGTGCTTCTAAGTCTACCGTAAGGAGAACCACCAAACTCCATTAGTATATTATTAGCCGATTTAGAAAGCATAAGCATCTTACCTAGATTTGTTACTGTGTTGTTTTTTATTACTCTGTGTATACCAGTTGTAGGGTTTACAATTTCAATTTCAACGAAACCTCTGATTTTTGTACTGTCAACCTTATTTAATCCTAAACCTAACATTTTATATTACCTCCTTCATTCAAAGTCAATATTGTAGATATCATTAATTGACATGCTATCTAAGTGGTTTTCTTCAGTTATTATAGTAGATATCATGTCAATTTCACATACATCAGATAAACCTAATTCTTCAATTGTATCTTTATCGTATAATGTGACACTAATTAATGTTATATCATCTATATCATTGATATTAACAGTATCAATACTGTCAATATCTGAAGGTGCTTGGGAACTCTCTATATCAATATCGAATAAATCTAATATTCCTATTTCATCTAAGTGTTGTTGTTCAAGTATATTTACATTAATAGTGTCTGTTTCATAGGTGTCAACAATATTTATTTTGTCCATTACATCATCTAAGTCAATTGCCTCATTAGAGTATATATCTATATCATGTAAGTCATTAATCTTTATCTTATCTAAGTAAATAACATTAATAGGCTCCTTAGGAAATGTATCATCTTCTTTATTTACCTCTGTTTTAAAGAATATATTAAAGCCACCAGCAGGTATAAGTAGATAATAAGGTGTATCATCTTCTTCATCTGTTTCAACTACAATCTTTATAGTAATGTCACCATAACCAGGGTTAGGTGTTTGTAATTCTATTTTACCGTAAATCTCAAACTTTCCAGTATTAACATATTGCCTGGCAGTGCCAATAATATATCCTTCTAGTATAATATATATGACTATATATCCACCACCACCAGGACCGCCTAAATAGCCAGCTAATCTATAATCTCCAATTGATACTCCACTATCACCATCACCAATAGGAAAGTTAGAAGGACCAGGTTGTTCAAAAGTAGGTGGAGGGTCCTTTGGTTTATCTTTAATGTCAAAGTATATATAACCTTTGTTAGCCTCTATGGGAGTTATATAAAATAATCCGCCATCTTTAATAGTTAAAAGACTGCAATCATCTATACTAGTGCCAGTTGTCTTAATACAATTGATATATATTTTATTTACATAAGTAGGTACATCAGCAACTATAAGATTTAAGTAGAATAGCACAAAGTCCTCTTCTGGCATATTATATGTATTTTGACCTCTAACTATTAGTGTCCTAGATGCTACATTACTTTCATCTATTACAATATTAGGACCAAAATCACCGTAATCAACGCTATCATATATCGCATATGAATCCCAAGTTACTTTAGCTACGAATGCTGCAACACCAATGTTTACACCAGTGCACATTATAGGTATTCTAACTAAACTATATGTTTTATTATCACAATATTTACTACCTGCTGTTATTCCTATAGTTGCATATTTACTTAATTTTATAGGTTTTTTATTAACAGTAACAGCATTATATACTTTATTTCTATTTTGTTTTTTATGCCTTCCTACAATAAGACCAGCTATAAGAGCGAACCACTCTTTCTCATTTAATTCCATAATGCAGTTAACCTCCTTTCTATTTACTTTATACATCCACAAGTTACTTTTTATATTTTAATGCTTACACTAAAGTTACTTTCTTCAACATTATTTATAGGTGTATCCTCGACTATATTACTTTTATCTTTTTCCTTTATTTTATCTCTATTACCAGATATAGCAATACCTAGTAAGAATAGCTCAATTTCTTTTTTGGTATCCAACATATAAACACCTCCATTATTCTAGGTCAGCATATATTCTTGGTGTACTTATAAAGTCAACATCATCCACAAGTATTCCTAGCATATCATTATTTTCATCTGATATAAACACACACTTTAAAGGTTTAACATCACCTTTCCACTCCACTATAAGACCATTATTGTAACGTTCACATCTCTTAAGAGATACTGCCTCTGCAACAGCATCAACGACCTGTTCTTTGTTTATATCCTCGCTTTTATATAGTTCAACATTAGATAAATACAATGTACCAGGAGCATTATCATAGTTATTAAAATATATTTCCATTGACCTTATATTCTTTAATTCTACTTGTACAATTGTTTCATCTATATATTTATTGTTTACTACTTTATCTCTAGATAATAGTATTTTACCAGTTTGCACAGTATCATCTAAATACACGATTTTAATATCTATAGAACTTGTAGGGGAATAATCATAATCGTCATTAAAGGTACCATAAAATGTTACCTTAAACTTAATATAACTGGAACCTGGAATGATACCACCTTTATCTAATAGTAGCTCTACTCTACTGTTAATCGGTAATGTTATTTTCTCATTGTCAATACTAGCACCATTATATGCTGTCCAGCTAGAGTCATTCCAAGCTGGTATTAGATTACTTGTTAACCAATTCATACAACAAGCCTCCTTTTAGTAACTAAAATTGATATACCTTTTCCCCTCTACCACCCAACCCCCAGATTTTTACATATCTACAACTTTACCCTAACCACCTAAATACCTAACCAAAAATCACTTCTCAAAAACAACCCGAAATTATTTTCAGTTTTTTTACATTGACTGCATATCAATTTTTTATCAATGCTTACTCAATTTTTAAATCAATGTTAATATAGATTTTTATAAGTTAAAAATTATTTTAAATCTCACCACTATTTAATCAACAAAGTTATTAATTTTAGAAATATGTTGAAAATAGTATTACTGATTACATATTTTATTCTATACGTAGTGCTGCAGAGTTTAATACCGAAATATTACATGTACTAGAAACTCCTAAGCTAAGCTTTATACTACTTAAAATACATGTACCATCAAAATCAACTAAACCAGATTTTACACCTACAATGTCAGCTAATTCTAATAATGGATGACCTTTAGTCCTTAATGTTAAATAACTTACATCAGCTGATAGATAGTGTAATATTATATTACAATATTCTTCAGCATAACTGTCACTTTGTATCAACTTAGCATCTATTTCTATATACTTACGTCTTTCTACTGGAATACCAGATATATACCTCTCCATAACAGCAGTATTTTCAATTAAACAATCTCCTTTTACTACTATTTTAGCTTTAATAGCTGTTTCTTTAGGGTTAGTAACATTTAATATAACGCTATCTTGTGTCCACCTTATATTATTTATACTAATAGTAACATCAGATTCAACAGGTACAATTGTTACATACTCTATTTTATCAGCTTTTTTATTATTACTAAAAGTAAATTCGCTTAATTCATTAGTACCAGCAGGTATTTCAAAGTCACTAATTTCAAGTAATGTATCACCTTTTACAACAGTAGGGTTAGTATACTTTAATCTTACTGCATTATAAGTATCTAATAAGTCAGTACCTAATGCCACCTCGAATGTATTCACTACACCATCAAAGTCCATACGCTTTGTAGTTTTATTTGCTAAGTCAAGTAAATCTACTACTTGTATGATTCCATTACCGTCTACGAATATATTACACATATAACTCTTTGCCACACTGTTTAACACATCTTTTAACTTAGTACCAAATGTATATGTATATTTAATAGTCTTTGTAAGAGTATCGGCTATATTATATTGACTAGCATTTAAACCTACACTGTTAAATATACTTGCTAGATAATCTTTTACTGTTTGATTTCTTTTTATACCGACAATATTAACAGGCTGATTTCCTATATATTGTAGTATATCAGCACCATTAATTGTTACTTTATTATATCCACCATTACCACTACTGTTTTTAATATCAGTAGCATAGTACTCACCATGTTTAGTAAATACTCCACCATCAATACTAATGTACCACTCTATTTTAAAACCTTCGCTTAATAGTCCAAAATAAGGGGATGTTTTATTATTTTTAACGAATTTCTTATCTTTATCCATCAGTTTAATACTTATAGTACCTGACCTAACAACACCAAGGGGGTCGGTGTTGTTATCAGCAAGGTCACGTTGAATGTCAACTTGTAATACCTCATCAGTGCCTACACCCTCATAAACTACTCCAGAGTTAAAAGTAAATCTAACCTTGTTACTATATTTATTCCAATTGCTGTCTAACATTACACCTCACCTCCTTAATATTCAATCCATGTCATACTAAAATTACTATATACTCTCAAGTTAGGGTCACTATTCCATAACACAAGTTTAAAAGTAACAGCTTTAAAATATGCGTCAAACTCCAACTGTCCGCCTTTATAACTAGGCATACTTACTCTAAATCTATATGTTTTATCATCAACATACTTTTCCCAACTCTCACCTAGCATAGTTATAAGTGATGCACCTAATATATAATCATAAGTCCACACTGCTTTATATTTATGAGCTACAGGTCGGAGGGTGAGTGTAGCATCCTCCAACCTGTTTTCATCTGTTACTATAGGAGTTAACTCATAATCTATGCTAGTTGGAGTTTGTACTTGAGTGTTATTTACTTTACATATAACGCTCATATACTAAACCCTCCTTTAAAATGCTAAGCTACCAAGATAACCATTACGAGCCATTATTCTTGCAATTATATCAGTTAACCACTCGTAACCTCTGTCGTCTTGTATCAACGTACCTATATTAATATTAGGAGTATTACCTATACCATTAGTACCAATAGCATTAGCAACCTCACGTGCAAAGTCCTTAATAAACTGGCTATTTTGTAATGGTATAACTCCTTCAGCACCAGCCTCACCTATTAATGCTACGGTAGCCTGTGTTACTATACCACCATCAGCAAGTTTAGGTATCTTAGGTATATTAAAGCCGAACTTCTTACCACCAATAATCGGTACCCAATCAGGTATGTCAATACTAAATTTATTAATGGCACCAATTAAGAAATTAAGACCGTCAATTAATAAGTTTATAGGAGCTTTTAATATAGATATTAATGTATCCCATATCCCAGCTACTATATCTTTTAAACCTTCCCATGCTTTCTCCCAATCGCCAGTAAATACACCAACTATGAAATCAATGATGCCACCAATGGTTTGTATGATACCTTCAACTGCACCAGCAATTAATTCAACTACAGTACCTATTATATCTCCAATTGTACTAAATACAACAGAGAATGCTGAAACTAAGTTCTTAAATAACCAAGATACAATAGGCGCTACAAACTTATTATATATAATAGATGCATTTTCTATCAGCTTGCCAACAAAATCCGCAACTCGGTCAATCAAAGGTTTAATAGCTTCCTCGTATACTCTCTTAAACTCTTCTATCCAACCTTTAACAACTGGATACACATGTTCGTTCCACGCTGTCAATACTGTTTGTCCTATTTTTTCAGCGCCTTCTCTAAAGTTTGTCAATGCTGGTCTTACGTGTTCATTATAAGTGTTACCAATAGCAGTAAATGCATCACTGACAACAGTTTTTACATTACCAGATATATCAGACATCAAGTCTGATATATTACTTAGAGTTGTTTCTATATATGGATACATGTTATTAAGGTAAGTATCAACCTCAGTAGATGCGTCAGACAAGAATTGAGTTACTAGTTCAGTAGGCTTTAATACTAAGTCACTTAGTATACTAATAGTGTTAGAGACAACCTCCTGTGTACTACTATCAGTAAAGAAATCATATACTAAGTCACCTAACTTACCTACAATATTACCAGCATTGGAGTAGTAATCACCAAGATTAGTAAAAATATTATTAATAGTGTCAGTTAACTTTCCTTGATTGTTAGTTAAATAATCAGATAAACCACCAATAAGTGCATCACCGATTCCTATACTAACCTTTGTTGCACTCCCCGCAAAGTCACCAATACCACCAGACCATTTAACTAGCATATCTTTAAATGAGTCAGATGTACCTTGTCCTATATTTAATAGACTATCTTTTATACCTTTGAGCCCATCTTTTATTCTATCAAAACTAACACCTTCAAGACGATTTATAAAATGGTCCTTAAAAGTTTTTCCAATGTCAATAATTGTATCTTTTACACCATCAAATATACCTTTTAGTTTATCAAAACCTTTATTTGTAGAATCTACTGTTTTCTCTACAACATCAGTAGATAAACTAGATATGTCTAGTCCACCTGCTACACCAGCTTTTTCATCAGATTTGTCCTTTTTATTTAGAGATACTAATTCATCTAAACCACCTATGACACCTAATGCCTTCTTAGCTGATTTAGCACTTTCCTCTACTGCCTCACTAGTGGATACCCCTACGTCACCAATTGCTTTAGCCACAGAACCAACTGCATTAGTAGCTGTTTGAGTTTGTCCTGTTATAGATGCTATAAAGCTAGCAAAAGCAGTTGCCGCAGTGTTTAAATGTCCAATAAGTTGATTTAATACTTGTACTACTGGTGTTAATATATTTATAAATGCTTGACCTAATGTAGCTTTAAAGCTGTCAAAGTTTAGTTTAAGTAATCTAATCTGGTTTGCCCAGCTATTACTATTTCTAGCAAAGTCACCTTGTGCATCTCTGCTAACACGCATAAGGTAATTGTATCTTAACAATACCTTTTCTGCCTCCGACATTGCACTATATTGCTTAGTAATGCCTTGAGTAAGTGCAAAAGCCTGCAAGTTAGCTGCTGACATATTGATACCTAACTGCTTAAGTGGTACTGTTTCACCCATAATACCACTACGTATCTTTTCAAATGCAGTTTTAGAGTCCAAGTTGTAGAATGATGCAAAGTCACCAGCTAAACCAGTTAATTGCATAGACATATCAGATACTTGCTCGCTAGTTAAGCCCATACTTTTAAGCATAGCACCTAATGTACCGGTGTATTTTTTAGCCTCTAATTCAGAAAGACCAAAGGCTTTTGCTGCTGACTTAGCGAAGTTGTTTATTTTATCTGCACCATCACCAAAAGTAACATCGACAACGTTTTGTACCTCGGTAAGGTCAGACGCTAAATCTATACAATCACTGGCGAACTTTCTAATAGCATTTAGTGAGAAGGCTATTCCTATTGCCGCCCCGACTTTTTTAAACATACTTATTAAACTACTAGCACCTTTATTAACAGAGCTTTTAACATTATTAAGACCAGCTTTTACATCTTTATTTATATTAGACATCATACCTTTAACAGAGTTATTAACTGTTTTAACGGTATTATTGATGCTAGCCATATTCGCCTTAAGTGTTATCATTAACTCCTTTATGCCGTCCATTAACCTCACCTCCAATATCTATAATAAAATAGGCAGGTAACCCTAAAAGTCACCTGCCATACTAAGTCCTATAAACAGTTTATTTGCGAGATAGAGCATCTAAGAAATATGCTAACTGTTTACTCTTCTCAAGTTTATCCTGTTTAGTTTCAATCTTAGGAGGCTTTCTAGGGAACTTTTTAGGGTTATTAAAAGCAATACCTTGCAAGCTTGCAGTATACCAAGCCATAGATAACTGAAAGTTAGCATTAGCTATAAAGTCTTTTTCTTTTGCCTCTGCAACCCTTATGATTTCAATGGGTTTCATTTCCCAAAATGCCTCATAGCTAATGCCAAGTAAACTGGCTTCTGGATACATAGAAGCATATAGTCCAGACCAAGTCTGCCCTTCCTCTACCTCAATTACATCCCTTACGCCTCTAATTGAGTAGTCGCTATCTCCGACTCTGCCTCTTTCACCATATTCTCGATAGTTTTCTCGAATCTCTTGCGTAGATTTTTTGCCAGAGCCTTGTCTCTTGGTAAAAAACCCCCACTCTGCAAAGCCTCCACAATCTGCATAAGTGCCTCGAATACATCGCCACCATTTTCTATAAAAGTACAAAGTATATTATCTGCTGTTTCCTCGTCACAATTTCCATTGCCAGCTTGTATTAACCTAGTTATATTAGTTACGCTACCATCTAAATTGTCAAAGATAGAACCATATTTATTCTCAAAGTCTCTAATGTTTTTAGGTTTGTAGTCCAATGGTAATTTAGGTGCTTTACCTGCCATACTAATCTACCTCTCTCTCATTATTTTAAAATTGAGGAGGTCACATAAACAGCAACCTCCTATATTTAATGCTTAATTACCCTCCCCCACCAGTTGTAGGTTTTGTAAATGGAGTTGGCTTACTTACTATCCTAATGGTAGCAGCAGTTTTTAACAATCCATCAGGCTCGATACCAGTTACTTTACAAGATAACACAAAACCATCGAATTGCTTATCCAAGTTGCCCCCAGCATCTTCGAATGGGAATGTGATAGCGTATTTATTAATAGTACCACTATCGAAGTCCTGTTCGAGAGCTAAATGAGCCTCTGGTGTGCAAACCATTTCAAGATTAAGGTCTGCGTACTTAGGTTTTCCAGGAAGAGCCTTCGTTATGTCATAATCGAGTGCATCATACTCAATAGCCTCTCTTTCCGCACCAAACTCCCCAAGATTTGTTACATCAGTATAAGTATGTGTAATAGAAGTACCAGTAGAGTCCAGTTTGTGTAATTCAGTGCCATTAGCTAACGTAGCCATATTAACAACCTCCTTTATATTTCTTGATATGTTACTAAGAAAGCCATCTGATAAACAGGTATTCCATTAGTTGTAGTACCTATCCTTTCTCCGGCTTTCCTTAAAGTACTACTTAATACTTTAAAACCAATAAACTTTTTATTACTAAAGACTAACCTGTCAGCAATTTCTGCCATTATTTCCTCACAAGCTTTTTGACTGCCTGTTGTAGTATCTCCATGAAGCCTGATATTCAAATCTTTAGTGACTTTAACAATTTTATTACTCAGAGTTAACACTGGGTTACCAGCGTCTCTTAGGTATATACCTATTTTATTTCTTGCTTTACCATCAATATCATCAAAAGTTATAGGATATCCAAAGTCCTCAATTAAGTCAGCAAAAGTATTTTTTACTACGTCATTACTAACCATTAAACATCGCCACCTCCTATAACCTCTGACATTACCTCATAAAATGCCTCTTCTAAGAACTTCGCCTGTCCACCCCTAGGGTGCTGAGCTTCGATGTTTTCATGCACATATATTGCATAATCTGCGTCATATCTTACCTCAAAGCCATCCTCAACTTGCACTACTTTACCAGTACTTTTAAGGAAACCTGTGTCCACAGGTACTTTAGCTTGTGCACGGTCTAGTATTTCAAGAGCAATCTTTAAAGACCTCATTGTAAGACCTTGTACAATTAGCTTAACATCTTTACCATCTAAGAATGGTTTATCAATGGCATCGTTACCTGTCCCGTCCAACCATCTAAAATTCATGTCAATAAAATCATTAGCCATTGACTACATACACCTCCCTATAGGCGAAGTTGCCAAAGATGTCGTAGTGCTCGTTTACTTTTGTGACTATATAACCGTCTAATCTGTCCTTTACCTTTACATCAGCTGTTGTCTGATATATATACTCTGCATACACAGACTCATTGTCATTGTCTCTCTTATAACCTTTAGGTCCATATCTACACACCTTAATTGTAATAGCACTTTCATACTCTGCCTCATTATATCGGTTATCAGACTTTATATATTTTTCTAACTGTGCCTCTCTGTTGTAAAATCTAGTAAACATCTTTGGCACCTCCTTCCTCTATTTGGTGGGGCGGCTATTATATATTATAATATACGCTTAAAATCAGGCACATATATTATTTTATATAATGTTTACTTAGTTTCATCCTCGTATTTTAACTCTGGTAGTCCTGCAATTGATGTGAGTAAAGATAGTATACCAGCTAGAACTGATGCACTAGCTACAATAGTCCAATTGACCTCACTCAATACAGCAGATGTACCAATAGTTGCTACTGCTGTTTGTGCCATAGTTTTTAATGCTCTAACACCTGCCGCCTTAATCCATCTTTTAAACATATCACAGACCCCCTTTATTTAATAAGCATCCCTATTAAGGCACCAATACCAGTACTTACTATGGTCGAAATTATAAATGTTAGTGTACTTATTGCCACCTTACCAGGCTTTCTTTCAATTTCATCTATTCTTTTGTTTTGTTTATCAATCTTCATCTCTTGTTTCTCAATTAATTCCACAACTTCACCGACCTTAGAAGCTAAGTTTTTAACCTCATAACTCATGCCGACTATAGCCTCTGTGTGCTTTGATACATTATCAAGCTTTTCAAATATAACTTTTTGTGTATTCTCTAAAGTTAATAATCTGTCAGATTTATCTTTTAATGAGTTATCGATATTATCAACCTGTTTTTCTAAAGCTGAAAGTCTTAACTCAATAGTACTATTCACATCTACCATATTAACACCTCCACATAACATCATTATAATATTTTATAAGTAATGCTTTAGGTGTTAATATTAGTGTTAAGGCTTGTGACCACTACAATATTTATTTTTTAACTAATGTTGTCCAATTCCTAACTACAATATTAACACATATACAACACCACACCTAATTTTTCTATACTGTTGATTAACATTATCCACCAGATTTTTTAATGTAAGGTTCCACATAAACCATAGCCTTTTCATGTATTCTTATACCATTAAACCTGTCAGTATTAAGTCTTACGTTATTAGGTCCTACAGTCATGCTTTCAACACCGTTAATGGCTAAGTTGTAATATTCACCAGATGTAACTAATCTTGACATTAGTCCTTGTATAAGTGCTGCAATCTTAATACTTTCAGGTATTGTTTCCACACCATTGATTAATCTTGGAAACTTTAAGTCATATTTATTTTTAATACTACGACCCTTAAAGTTTAAAGTGTTTATTTCAATTGTACCTCTTTTACATACAATCTCTTTATCACTGTCACTTAATTCACTCCACAGTTTAGCCTCTGGAGAGCCAGAGTCCAGCTCTACTTGAGCTAGACTCTTAGCCTCATCCAAAGTCATATAGGAGTTTTTACCTATGACAAGTGCCATAAGTAACACCTCCAATTATTAGCCTTCAGCCTCTTCAGGAGCTGGCTTAATTTTTACCATGACTCTTCTTACTGCTCCTCTATTTTTAACTACAAGGCATGTCGGGAAATCAACATAACCAGTAGCAATTGGTGAGCCATTTTCAATAGGTTTTATAACCTTTACAAAGTTTTGCTGATTAATAGGAGAAGCACAGAAAATACCATCATTAACATCAACTCTTACGATATACATTTTTTCATATACTGCACCTTCCTCAAGATCTTCATCAGCAGCAGTAGCAGTAAATCTAAATCCAATCTTGTTATCGAATGGTACTATAGGAAGGTCAGCGAATGTCTCGTAACCTAACTTTCCAATCGTAGGTTTTTGTACATACTTTTGTAGTATACCTTGTATAGAACTAAGCTTAGAGCCTAATGCTCTTGATACGAAAATCCTGTTAGGGTCAACATTAAGTTCACCACACACCTCATTAAAGCCTGCATAGAAGTTTTCAGCTACTGACTGGTTGATTCCATCGCTAATATCCAAGATTAGTTCAGATACCAGACCGTTCTCTTTGCAGTACTTATCAATACCAATAAACTCATTATTAGTACCAGTACCTTCAATCAACTGTCTAGCGAACTCCTTTTGAGCTGCAGCCATCTTTGCACGTGCCTCATTTTCAGTATTAACCATTTTTACAATGTCCTCAAGGGTAGTATCTACAGAGTACTTACCACCAAGAACAGTAAGATAAAAAGTTTCAGGTACAGGGTTAGCATTAACTACCTGATAATCCTGACCAAAAGCACGAGATGTTGCTGCAGGTGTTGCTGCACCCGCAACCTCCTCGTTACGTACAACAGTGTAGCTTAAACCACCTGTTGCATTAGCAGTTGCACCATTGCTAAACTCCATAGAGTTTAACACCTTATCTGCTAAGAAGTAATCATTGATAAACAGTCCTTCAAGTTTTTTCTCTCTTAAAGCCTCTAAATATTCAGATGCGTATGCCATACTTAAACACCTTCCTTTTCTTGTTTTAATATTTTAATTAAATGCCTCTGCAAAAGACATTCCCTCTCTATAACTGTCTACTTTTCTTCCTTTAGCCGGATTAAAACCAGCATTGCCATTACTAGAGTCAGTAGACTTAAATAAATGAGGTTTAGTTTCTCTTAATTTGTTAAATGCCTCTTTAACACCAACGACATTACCATCATCATCAATGCTTAACTCAGAAGTATTTATAAACTTGTCTGCATCAGCTGGGTCATACATATTTGACTTTAACGCCTCAACAGCTATAGCCATCTTGTACTTGTAATCCCACTCGACTTGTTTAAGCCTTTCATGTAGATTCTTAATGTAACCTTTCAGTGTATCATCTAGTATCTTATCATAATCTACTTGCCCATCTTCTTTTAACCACCCGTCAAGTAACACAAGATTAGCATTATCATTAGTTAAATCTGTGCTTGTATCTGTTTGTTGAGTATCTTCAGTATTATTTCCTTGATTATCAGCCTCAGTTTTATCGCCTTCACCATTTTCAGCCTCAGTTTTATCGCCTTCACCATCTTCAACATCAGTATCTTCAAGTAAACCTAGTTCCTGCTGTTTTGTTTTTACATC